>WNFP01001323.1_pt1 | contig 19362 bp, 23 predicted proteins | sample 5400201 | NCBI WGS metagenome assembly WNFP01 (sample SAMN13153355, study PRJNA577476) | soil metagenome | isolation source: 115 cm saprolite under Madrone tree | place: USA:California | collected 2016-06-14 | reverse complement strand
TTCCGGCTGCCGCTCGAATGGCCATCGAGCTTGGGCATCCGGTCTATGACTGCCTCTACCTCGCGCTCGCCGTGTCGCACGCCGCCCCTCTCGCGACTGCCGACAAGCGCCTCCAGCAGGCGGCGGGGCGAATCGGCGTCCGCGTGAAGACCTGACCTCGCCCGTCTAGGCCACGACGGCGGGATCGACGCGGAGCACGGCATAGCCGCCGACAGCGCCCGCGCCGAAGCCCGGCGCGAAGATGCGCATCGGGCGCGTGATGATGCCCTCCTGGACCGCGTCGTGCAGCGCGATCGGAATGCTGGCCGATGACGTGTTGCCGACGCGCTCGATGTTGAAATAGAGCCGCTCGGCCCCGACACCGGCGGCCTTGGCGACATTGACCACCATGATCTTGTTGGCCTGGTGAGGCACGATCAGGTCGACGGCGTCCAGCAGCGAGGCGCCGGCCACCCCGTCGGGATGAGGCAGCGCGCGCAGTTCATCCAGCATCTGGCCCAGGTAGCGCTTCACGAGCGCGCGGACCTCGGGACCGTAGACGGTGATGTTGTTGTCGAACTCGGGATTCGGCCAGATGATCGAGTCCACTTCCGCCATGGGCCCGCTGGCGTAGGTCTGCAGCACTTCGATGTCGGGCGCCGCCCCGGCGGCGGCGGGGCCGACCACGAGCGCGGCGGCACCGTCGCCGAAGATCATCCGCGAGGTCCGCACCGTGCCGATCTTGTCGGAGAACTTCTCGCCGCACACGACCAGGATTGGCCGTTCCACCTCCTGGAGCAGCCGCACCGCCTCGCTCAACCCGTACGGCAGCCCGGCGCACGCGGCAACGATGTCGCATGAGGTATGCGTCTGGAACATGCCGAGCTGCCCGGAGAGCCAGGTCGCCAGCGACGGCATCATCTTGGCGCTGGTGCAGGAGCAGAAGAGCACCGCGCCGATCTCCTCAGGCTTGCGGCCGGATTTCTCGAGCGCCCGCTGGGCAGCGAGAAGCGCCATGTGGTCGAGGTCCAGCTCCGTGTAGAGCCGCTGCTCGATGCCCGTCTTGCGGCTGATCTCCTCCACCGTCATGGGCGACCAGCAGTACGCCGCGTTGCGAATGAGATCGTCGTTCGTGCAGGGCCGCTCGCCCTTGTAGACCGCGACGGCCTCGAGCCGGGGCATGACCGTGAAGCGCTCGCGCACGTCCACCGGCGGGTACGGCCGGACGGGCTTGCGCGACTCGGCCGGCACGGGCTTGCGCGGCTGCACGCGGTGCACGCCCTTGACCCGGCGGATGAACCGCAGGACGTCGTCGCTGCGCGGGTGGAACACCACCACGTAGTCGTCGTCGTGGAGCTGGCCGACCGCGGTCAGGCGCGTCTTGGCGCGATCCCAGCGGTACTGGTTGTGCAGCACCATGGCCTGCCTCATCAGCGCTTCCAGCTCCGGCACGGCGTGGTTGAACTCGATGATGTCGTCCTGGCCGTAGCCCGGATAGTCGGGATCGTAGGCCAGGAGGTGATACGTCAGGCCCTTCGGATTTGCCAGGATCTCGCTCACCGTCGGCTTGATGGCCGGCAGCTCGTCACCCGCGCCCTTCTTGTGGCGGAAGAGATCGAGTAGTATGCGGCCGACCTTGTCCTCGGTGCCCTCGTCCCACGTGGGCGGCAGCGCGCGGTAGGCGGCCTCGATGCCTGCCGTCATCTCGCCGCTCTCCCGCGCCGCGAACACGGGCAGGAACACGTCGTCGCGCTGACGGGGCACGTCGCGCCAGCGCGTCGGCCGCTTCTCGTACATGGTCATCGCGTAGCGGTTGACCCAGAAGAGGTGAAGCGCAAGGTCGCGCAGGATCTCGTAGCGCCCCTTGTAGCCTCGCGACTCCACGCGCGCGACGATGTCACCCTCTGTCGGCGCCTTTTCCTCGAAGTCGCGCTTGATGACCGCCGCGAACTGGTCGAGCGTGTGGAAGACGGAAAAGTCCAGCTCCGGGAAGAAATTGAACGGGAAGACGATGCGACCGTACCGGTTGATGACGAATGGCTTCATGGCATCTCCCTCGGCGCTGATCGTGCCAGATCACAGGGGCCGGGTCAAACCGCCGCACCGAGCTGGGTCGACCGTCGTGCTACGCTGTCGCCGCGTGGCGCCATGCGACTCGTCTGGCCATCTGAAGAGCACCTTCCAGGCTACCTCGCCGCCCTCAGGCGAGGTTGGACTCCTGACAACGTGCGCGGTGAAACCGCGGCCCGGGAAGAGCTGGAAAAGATCGCCGCCGACCCCGCGGCGTTCGTTCGCAGCCTGGTGGACCGCGGGGCCACCGGAGCCCCCATCACGCTTCCCGACGGATCGACGGTCCCGCGAATCCCCGGATATCACCGCTGGATGTGGGACGGCGAGTTCTGCGGTAGGATCGGCTTTCGCTGGCAACCCGGCACCTCCGCCCTTCCTCCGCACTGCCTCGGTCATATCGGCTATGCGGTCGTGCCCTGGAAACAGCGGCTAGGCTACGCCACTCTTGCTCTCAAGCAGCTACTGCCCGAGGCGCGAGCTGAAGGGTTGCCTGCCGTCGAACTCATCACGGACCCGTCCAACATCCCGTCCCAGCGGGTCATCGAGGCCAATGGCGGCGTGCTCGTAGAGCGCTTCACCATGCCGCCACAATTCGGCAATGAGGAAGGCCTGCGGTATCGCATCTCGCTCGTATGACCGCATCACCAGTCATTGACGACGGAGGACACGAACCGATGGCACGCGTTCAAGGGGTGGATCCAGGGCACCCGCCGGACGACTACACCGCGAACGTCCTGGCTGCTCAAGCCGGGACGTGGGGTGCGCCGCTGCTGAATCATCTGGTCTACGCCCGGCGCCCGTCGATCTTCCGCGGGGCGCGCGGCATGTGGACGGGCATCGAGGGCTCGGGCCTGATCGACGGCAGGCTGGGGGCACTCCTCAACCGCCGGGTCGCGGCGCTCAACGGCTGCGAGTTCTGACAGGACATCAACGCTGCCGTCGGCAGCAAACTGGGGATAGCCCACGAGAAGATCTTGGCGCTGGCCGATTACGCCACGAGCCCGCTCTATGGCGACGCCGAGCGGGTTGCGCTGGAGTACGCGGACTGCATGACCATCACTGGGCGCGAGGTCAGCGACGAGCTCTTTGCGCGGCTGCGCCGCCTCTACCACGACGACGCGCTGGTCGAGCTGACGGCGATCATCGCCTGGGAAAACGCCTCCAGCAAGTTCAACCGGGCCCTGCGAATTCCGTCCCAGGGGTTGTGGAAGCGTCTCTGATGAAGCGAATCCTGGCCGCGCTCGCTCTCGTCGCCGGGTACGTGGTCATCAGCTCCCTGTGCCACTACGTGCTCTTCCCCGAGCCCGGCCCCGATCCCTCCGATCTTCCGCGACGCGGCATGACGATCGTGAACGAGGGGATCCGCTCGACCTTCGTCTACCGGCAGACGTCGATCGAGACGGCGGGGCGGCTGTTCGAATGGGAGAGCCTCGTCGAACCGGGAGGAGGCCCGATCGCCTTCCCCCATCGCCATCCGCGCCTGCGCGAGATCTTCCAGGTGATCGACGGTGACGTGCGTTTCGTCGTCAACGGCGAAGAGCGCGTCGTCAGATCCGGCGAGGCGATCGTCGTCCCGCCGGGATCTGTGCATGCGTTCCAGAACGCTTCCGCGAAGCCCGCGCGCATCGTCACCCACTTCGAGCCCTCGGAGGACGGGCCCTGGGAAGATCTCGCGCGCCGGGGTCTTCTGATCGACAGCCAATTCGTCCAGCTCGAACGGACCGGAGGTCTCGGCCGCGTGAGCGTTCTCCAGTTGATCGTCTTCGGCAGCCGCTTCAAGCAGGGCTATGCGGGCGCGATACCCACGACGCTGCAGGATCTCGTCTCGTTTCTCGTCGCGCCCACCGCCCGGCTGTTCGGACTGCACGCCTACTACCCGCCGCAGAAGCCTCCAGGCTAGACACCGGCTTGCCCGCCGCCATTCGTCGCGAGACACTGCCGAGCATGGGCAAGCCCGGTCGGGTCATCCGTCTTGCGGAGGCGCAGGCGACCATTCCCGGTCCTCCGGGCCCGCACTTCGCCGACCTCCTGAAGCACGGCACACTCCTGGTCAAGCTCTCGTTTCCCCTCAACCCAAACGTGCAGACACCGCACGAGCAGGACGAGGTGTACGTCATCGTCCGCGGCCGCGGCGTGCTGTTTCACGACGGTCGGCGGGACGCGTTTGGAGCGGGAGATCTTCTCTTCGTTCCCGCGGGCACCGAGCACCACTTCGAGGACTTCAGCGAAGACCTGGCCGTCTGGGTCGTCTTCTACGGCCCTCCCGGCGGGGAGGCGCCCCTTGGGTGACGCACTCTCGGACAGGACGATCGCCGGCAGGCGCGCTTTCGACGCGCCACGCGAGCTCGTGTTCAGGGCGTGGACCGACCCGAGTCACCTTGCGAAGTGGTGGGGGCCGAAGGGCTTCACCAATACGTTCCACGAGTTCGATCTGCGACCGGGCGGCGTGTGGCGCTTCGTCCAGCACGGCCCCAACGGCGCCAACTACAAGAACGAGATCGTCTTCACCGAGATCGTGGAGCCCGAACGGATCGTCTTCGAGCACGTGTCACCTCCGCGGTTTCAGGTCACGGCAACCTTTGCGGCCGAGGCCGGCAAGACCAGGCTGACGTTTCAGATGCTCTTCGAGACCGCCGCCCTATGCGCCAAGGTCAAGGTGTATGCGGTCGACGCGAACGAGCAGAACTTCGATCGACTCGAAGCCGAGCTGGCGCGGATGGCGTGACACCATACGGCAAGGCGTTCTTCGACCTTCAGCTCCGGTTCGGGCAGACGGTGTCGGCCCTGTCCGGAGTGCCGCTGTCCCGCGTCCTGTTGACGCACACCAATTTCTACATCCGGTTCGGCGCGGGACGCGACTTCGACCCGGCCCATCCCGTCTGGCAGGAGTACCTGACGGGCCTCCGGGACACGAGCGACCCCGGCGAGTGGACCTACCGCTTCTATCTGACGCGCCCGGCGGCCTTGGCCCCGCCGGGCCTCGTGGGGACGTTCGGCTGCTTCGCCTACTCGCGATTGGACGATGAGCGGATCCGCATCCACTTCGACAATGCCGAGACGAACGGACACTCTCCATTGGGGATCGAGCGTCGGGATCACAGGCTGGCCGACCTGGCGGCGCTCTTCGCCCACGTGAAGCGGCACGCCGGCCGGGAGACGCGCGTGATTGGCGCGTCGTGGCTCTACAATATCGACGCGTATCGCCGACTGTTCCCAGTCTCGTATCTTACGACCGCTAACGCGGTCGGCGGTCGATTCCAGCACATGCCGCTGTGGGGACAATTCGTGAACAGGCACGGGGAGATCAACGAGAGCGTGCAGCGCACGTTCGTGGAGCGTCTCGAGCGCCAGTCGGGCCCGGGCGACCTGGACCGGTGTTTCCCGTTCCAGGTGCTCAGAGTCGAGGCCTCGACGCCGGCGTTCTACCAATTCTACGGAGTCTGAAGTGGGTGCCGTGAGCGCGCTGACCTTCGTAGCCGCAGGGCTCATCGTCGCGGTGATCGTGGCCGCGTGGTTCTACTCGCGTCGTGGGACGCGCGAAGCGACGGCCACGCTCGCTCCGGAGCCCTATGTCGCGCTCCGGCACCAGGCGCTACACGGCTCGCGCGTGCAGCTGGGGCTGCCCACGCCCTACGAGGCGACCAAGCCTTGGGGCGTGCTGATGGAGATGATGTACGACGAGGCCTCCGTCACGGTCTTCGCTCTCTCCGACGGCAACGCCAGCATCTACCTGAGCACGGGCGGCGGCTTCATAGGCGGGATAGGCCAGGAGCCCGTTCGCCGTGCGGCGATCGCCATGGTGCGGATCGCGGGCACTCTCGCATCCCAGATGAGCCCCACCGACACGTTTCCCCTGCCCGACCGGGGCCACACGATCTTCTACCTCCGCAGCGACGCGGGGGTGCTGACCGGTACCGCGACGGAGCGGGAGCTTGCCCAGCGCCGGCACGCGCTTTCCCCGCTCTTCTTCGCGGGGCAGGACGTCATCACCCAGTATCGTCTGGTGAGCGAGAAGAAGTAAGCGACGTGTGCCCAATGACTCGCAAGCTTACGGAAGATGAGCTCCAGATCCTGCGCATGATTCAGGACCACTACGGGCCTCAGAACTCGGCGGAGAACGCCTTCCGGGCCAGCGGCAACGATGCGGTCCTCGTTGTCAGGTCGCGGGATGGCTCCGGCACATTCATGGTGAACTTGACGAATCTGGCGACCTGGCGGGCGGACGGCACGATAGCCAATGACGAGGACCTCAAACGTGAGTGGCTGCGGATCGAAGACACCTAACTGGCCGACACACTAGATGGCCCTCGGCCACCGATGATCGGCCCAAGGCTGCTCCCCGTCAGGCGGGGAGGCCGAACAGCGACGTCATCCGCGTCGAGCCGAGCATGGCGTCCATCTCCGCGTCCGGCGGGCGGCGCTCGAAGCGGCTCGCGGCGTCGAGGACCTTCGGCAGCAGCGCCAGGTCTCCCGCGGTGTTGATGAAGATACCCGGCAGGCCGAGAATCCAGTGGACGGCGCGGTCGATGTCCTCCTGCGCCTCGAGCGGCTGATACCACGTGGTGTGCGTCCGGTCCGTGGTGGCCCATGGCCCGCGCGCGATCGACTTGATGATCTGCACCGCCACGTTGCGCTCGCGGCAGGTGGCGAGCACCTCGTCGAACGCTTTCCGGTAGCGCTCGTTCTGGGCGAACAGGAAGTTGAACGGCAGGAGCACGGAGTCGAAGTCGAAGCGCGCGAGGCTGCGGCGATGCATGGCTGGAATCGTCCAGCCGTGGCCCGTGACGCCGATGAAGCGCACCAGGCCCTGCCGGCGCGCCTCGACGGCGGCCTCGAGCGCGCCCCCCGGTCCCATCGCGACGTCCCAGTCGTCCGGATGGCCCAGCGAATGGAGCTGGATCAGGTCGACGTGATCCACGCGCAGCCTCTCGAGCGAGCGGTGGATGTTCTCGCGCGCCTCGGGACCGGTGCGGGATCTGGTTTTCGTCGCGAGGAAGAAATCCTTCCGGTGACCGGCCATCCACGGGCCAATGCGGAGCTCGGAGTCTCCGTACCCCTCGGCGGTGTCGATGTGGTTGACGCCGTGCCGGAGCAGCACGTCGAGCGCGCGGTCCGCGTCCGCCTGGCTGGCCCGGGCCAGCGCGGCCGCGCCGAAGAGCGTCACGGTGCTCTGGTGACCGGTCCGGCCGAACGGACGCTTCTCGATCATCGTCCCCGAGCCTCGACGACGCCCCAGCCGGCCTCGGCCATCGGCCGCGCCCGCTCGCCGCGCGAGCGCGCCTGGGCGTCGTTGGCCGTGCCGGCGATCACGCGCCCCATGATGCCCTGCGCGATGGCGGACAGCCTGAACATCGAAAACGCGACGTAGAAGCTCCAGTCCGGAATGTCCGTCCGCCCAGTGCGCCGGCAGTAGGCGGCGAGATACTTTTCCTCGGTCGGGATGCCGAGGGCTCTCAGGTCCTCGCCGAGGACGCCGCCCAGGACGTCGGGCTTGAGGTGATACGGCATGGCGTTGTACGCGAGGTCGGCCAGCGGGTGGCCGAGCGTCGCCAGCTCCCAGTCGAGGACGGCGGCGATGCGCGGCTCGCGCGGGTGGACGATGGTGTTGCCCAGGCGGAAGTCGCCGTGGACGACGGTCGTCTCGTCGTCCGCCGGGATGTGTTCGGGCAGCCACGCCATCAGCTTCTCCATCTCCTCGATGCGCTCGGTCTCGGACGCGCGGTACTGCTGGGTCCAGCGTTTGAACTGCCGCGTGAAATAGCTGCCCGGCCTGCCGAAGTCCTCGAGGCCGAGAGCCTTCCAGTCCTGCTTGTGGAGCCGCGCCATGACGTCGTTCATCGAGTCGTAGATGGCCGCGCGCTCGGCAGGCGTGCACCCGGGCACGAGCGGGTCGACCATGATGCGTCCCTCGACCCAATCCATGACGTAGAAGATCGTGCCGATCACGTCCGGGTCCTCGCACAGCACGTAGGTCCTCGGCACGGGCACGTCAGTGCGACCGAGCGTCGTCAGGATGCGGTACTCGCGGTCCACGGCATGCGCCGAGGGCAAGAGCTTGCCGGGCGGCTTGCGCCTCAGCACGTACTCGTGGCCGGGCGTCGAGAGCCGGTAGGTAGGATTGGACTGGCCGCCCTGGAACTGGCTGACGGTGACCGGGCCCGCGAAGCCCGGGATGCTCGAGCGGAGGTAACGCTCGAGCGCGTCGACGTCGAAGCGGTGCGTCTCGCGCACCGGAATGGTATCGGATGTCAGCGTGGTCTCAGTCGCCATGGGTTCTCCGCTTTCCGGAGGGTGGATTATACCCGGCGGCGCCAGACGAGGGCCAGCGCCGAAACCGTCAGGAATCCCAGGCCGCCGCCCCAGAGGCAGGCCGAGCCCACGCCCCACTGCTCCGCCAGCCCGCCGATGAGCAGGGCGCCGAAGGGGTGCGTGCCCACGAAGACCAGCGCGTAGAGGCTCATCACCCGTCCCCGCAGATGATCGGGCGCGGTCACCTGGATCGTCGTGTTGCAGCTCGCCATGAAGACGATCTGGGTGAATCCCGCGACGGCGAGCACGGCCGCGGCGACCCAGAAGTGCCGCACGGCCGACAGGCTGAACACGCCCGCGGAGGTGACGAGGGCCGCCGTGAGGATGAGGGCCATCGGCGGCCGCGTCCGGTTCATGGAGGCCAGCGCGATCGCGCCGCCCACCGCCCCCACGCCGAGCGAGGCCATGAGGAGCCCGAAGCCGCGCGCGCCCTCGTGCAGGGCGTCGCGGGCCACGAGCGGCACGAGCACGTTGAAGTTGAGGACGAACAGGCTGATGACGAACAGCAGGGCCAGGATGAGGCCGACGAGCGACGAGCTCGTCGCGTACCGCAGGCCCTGGAGGATCTCCTGCCCCACCGTGGCGGCCTCGCGCGGTCGCGGCGCCCCCTCGTTGCGGATGGCGGCGAGCGCCACCAGCACCCCGAGGAAGCTCAACCCATTCACGAGGAAAGCCGGCGCGACGCCGTAGCGCGCGATCAGCAGGCCCGCGACGGCCGGGCCCACGATGCGCGCGCCGTTGAAGACCGTGGCGTTGAGCGCGATGGCGTTCATGAGATCGCCCTTGCCCACGAGCTCCACGACGAAAGACTGGCGCGCCGGCAGGTCAAGCGTGTTGGCGATGCCGTACACGAGGGCGAGCACGCAGACGTGCCAGTACTGGATCTGCCCCGACCAGTCGAGCGCGGCGAGGGCTAAAGCCTGGAGCATGAGCGCGCCCTGGGTCAGCATCAGGAACCGTCGCTTGCGGACGCGGTCGGCGAGCGCGCCCGCGAGGAGAGAGAGGAAGAGCATCGGGCCGAACTGGAGCGCGCTGATGACGCCCAGCTTGAAAGGCGAATGCGTCAGCTCGAGGACGATCCACGCCTGCCCCACGCTCTGCATCCACGTGCCGACGAGGGAGACGAGCTGGCCCGACCAGAAGAAGCGGAAGTCGCGGTGCTGAAAGGCGCGGAGCCCGGCGGGCAGGGCCATCGTCTATACTGTGACACGAATCCAACTCCGGGCGTGAGGTGACAGGCGTGTTGCTGCAGCGGCCTTCGGGGTGCGCGGTGCTCTCGGCTGCCGTCGCGCTGGTCTTGGCGCTCGGGGCCACGCAGCCGCAGGACGCGCCCGCGCAGGACGCGCGCCTGACGGGCCAGCTCCTCGTGGCCACCACCGAGCTCGAAGGCCCCGTCTTCGAGAAGACCGTCATCTACATGGTGCGCCACGATGCCCGGACCGGCGCAACCGGCCTCATCGTGAACCGTCCGCTCGGCGACCTGCCCATGGAGGTGCTTCTCCGGCAGGCCGGGCTGCCGGGCCAGGGCGCCAAGGGCCAGGTCCGGCTGCACGTCGGCGGTCCCGTGGAGCAGGCCCGTCTCTCGGTCCTCCACACCGACGACTACACGGGGCCCGACACGGTCAAGGTAGCCAATGGCGTCGCGTTGACCACCGAGCCGAGCATTCTCGAGGCCATCGTCGCGGGCAAGGGCCCGCGCCGCGCGCGCTTCACCGTGGGTTTCGCCGGCTGGGCGCCGGGGCAGCTCGAGGCCGAGATGCGGGCGGGCTACTGGATCGCCGTGCCGTCCGACGACGCCATCCTCTTCGACGACGCCTACGACACGAAGTGGGACCGCGCCATGGCCAAACGGAAAATCAGCCTCTAGCGCGCGGCGAGCTGGCCGTTCATCCCGAGCGGCCCGTGGAACTTGCAGGAGAAGACGAGCGCGCCGGATTCCGGGATCGTGACGTCCACCTCGATGGTCTTCTTCGGCAGGATGTCGCGATCGACCTGCAGGCCGGCGATGGTGATGTTGTGCAGCGTCCCCGACTCGTTCTCGATCCGCAGCCGCACGCGCTGTCCCGGCTTGCCGCGAAGGAAGGTCGGGCCGAAGTAGTAGTCGTCCGCCTCCATCTTCACCACCGTCAACGAGCCCACGTCCCGCGTGCCATGATCGGCGTAGCTGAGGCCGCCGATCGTCACGGTCTTCTGCTGCGTCCGCGCCGCCGTCACGGCCGGCGGGGCGGTCACTGCCGCGCGCGGCGCACCTGACGGCTGCACCGCGATCTTGCGCGGCGCATTGCCGACGGGAATGGTCGCGATCACGGTCCGCTTCGCGAGATCCACGACCGAGACCTCGTTGGAGCCCTCGTTGGAGACATACGCCGTGCGGCCGTCGGACGTGGACGCGACCCAATGGGGCAGCTTGCCCACTGTCACCGTGCCCGCGACCGAGCCGCTCGAGACGTCGAGCACGCCCAGCTCGCCGGGCCCCTGGCTGACGGCCAGCGCCCAGCGCCCATCGGCCGTGAACGGCGCTTCGTGGGGCGAGGCGCCCACCGCGATCTGCGCCACGATCTGGTTCGTCGCCGTGTCGAGCACCTGGATCGCGTTCGAGCCGGCCAGCGTGAAGTAGACCCGCTTGCCGTCGGGCGACATATCGATCGCGCGCGGCGTCTTGTCGAGCGGCACCGCGCCCGCGCGCGTCATGGTCTTCAGGTCGAGGATCACGATGGCGGCCTCGCCTTGCTTCTGCGACGCGACGTAAGCCCGGCTGCCGTCGGCGGACAGCGTGCCGTTGTGGACTTGGGGCACCGCGACCTCACCCACCACGCGGTCCGTGGCGGTGTCGACGACGAGCGAGCGATTCGTACCAAAGGCGGAGACGAGGAGCCTGCGGCCGTCCTGGGACATGGCGAGCCCGTGCGGATTGGCGCCGACCTCGATGCTGCCGACGACCTTGTCGCTGGCGGTGTCGATCACGCTCACCGTGGACGCCCCGTCGCTGCTGACATAGACCTTGCGGCCGTCGGGAGTGACGACCAATCCGTGCGGACCCTTGGGCACCGGGATGGTGCCGACGACCCGGTTCTGTGACGTGTCGATGACGGCGACCGCGTCGTCCTTGAAGAGCCCCACGTAGACCTTCGGCCCGGCCGCGAGGGACGCGTCTGCCCCCAGCGTCGCCAGCCATGCCACAGCCACCACGCCCGCCAGTCGCCTCATGGGCCTAATCCTCCTTATCTCCGCTAACGCGGACCTTGGGCGTTCGTTCCATTTGGGGGCGTTCGTTCCATTTGGGGGCGTTCGTTCCATGGGTCTATCCGTGGCGGAACGATTTCCCTGCCCAGGCGTTAGGCGTAAGGTGAGGCCATGGCAGCCGGGGACGAGCGGGAGCGCGCTGAGATGGTGGGGCGGGAGGCCCTCGCCTACGCCGACGGCCTCTATAACCTCGCGCGCTACCTTACAAAAAACGAAAGTGACGCTGAAGACCTTGTCCAGGATACCTACGGCCGCGCGATCAGGAGCGCCGCGCAATTCACGCCCGGCTCGAATCTCAAGGCGTGGCTCTTCAGGATCCTGCGCAATAGCTTCGTCAGCCACTACCGGCGCGAGCGGCACAATCCCATCACGGGCGGGCTCGACACGGTCGCCCCTCGGCTACCCGTCCCTGACGACATCGGTCGCCTCCGCGAGAGCGTCGAGATCGACCGGCTGCGGAAGGCGGCCGCCGAGGACATCGAGCGCGCGCTGCTGGCGCTGTCGGAGGACGCGCGCACGGTCATCCTGCTCGACCTCGAAGGTCTCAACGAATCGGAGACCGCTCTCGTGATCGGTTGCGCGGTCGGCACGGTCAAGTCGCGCCTCTCGCGCGCGCGCGCCGCGCTACGCCAGACGCTCAGGGAGTGGGAGCCATGAGGCGCTGATGGACTGCCACGACGTCCTTCTCGTGCTGCTCGACTACCAGCAGGGCCGGCTCGCGCCCGAGGCGCACGGGCAGGTCCGCGCCCATCTCGACACCTGCGCGGGCTGCGCGCACGAGGACAGGCTCGAGCACGAGCTGACCCAGGCGCTCGAGCGCCGCCTGCCGCAGTACGCGGCGCCGCTCTCGCTCAAGCGCCGCCTGGCAGCGAAGTGGCCGGCGGAGGCCCTACTCCGGGAGGAGCCCAAGCGCTGGTTCGCCCGCTGGATTCCGGCGGCCGCTGTCGCGCTGGCTCTCGTGGCGCTGGCGCCCTTGGCCTGGCATCGGCTGCCCGCTCCGGCCGGCGCCGGCTCCGGCGCCATGGTCGCCGAGGCCGTCAACGATCACATTCGCCTGGTCCAGAGCGAGCGCCCGCTCGAGATCGAGAGCGGCGGCATCCACCAGGTCATCCCGTGGTTCTCGGGCAGGCTAGATTTCTCGCCCACGGTGCGCTTTTCGGGTGACGCCGACTTTCCGCTTCGCGGTGGGGCAATCGGCTACTTCGTCGACCGCAGGGCGGCCGCGCTCGTCTACGGGAGGCGCCTGCACACGGTCTCGGTCTTCATCTTCCGGGCCGACGGCCTGCCTTGGCCGCGTGGCGAACCCGAGAAGATGGGGCGCCTCGACGTGTGGCGGACGGCGTCGCGGGGTTTCAACGTGCTGCTCTGGCGGGACGGCGAGCTGGGCTTCGCTGTGGTCTCGGAGGTGGATCCGCGGGACCTCTCGCTCCTCGTCTCGAGACTCTCCGGCCCCGCCTGAGACGCGGCGCTTAGTGCGAGGGCGCCGCGCGGTAGGTCGGCGCCGCGACGCCGTCGATCACCACGTTGACGCAGGCCGGTAGCCCGGAGCCGAGCGCCCGCTCGAGCGCAGGACCAAGATCCTCCGGCCGTTCCACGTGCTCGCCGTGGCCACCGAGCGCGGCGGCGACCCTGTCGTAGCGCGAGGGGCCAAGCTCGCACGCGAGCGTCCGCGCGGCGCCGTACTGCTGGAGCTGGAGCTGGTGCTCGGCATTCCAGCGCGCGTCATTGCCCACCACCGCCACCACGGGCAGCCCCGCGCGGAGGGCCGTGTCAAGCTCGAGGGCGTGGAAGCCGAACGTGCCGTCGCCCATCGCCGCGATCACCGGCCGGTCCGCATGACGAAGCCGGGCGGCGATCGCCAGCGGAAGCGCGCTGCCGATCGAGCCCGAGAGGCCGTTGATCATTCTTATTCCCGACTCGCAGCCGGCCTGGATCCACTGGCCGAACTCGCCGCCGTCGGCAACGAGGACGGCGCCGCGGTCGAGAAGCGGCTGGATTTCGGCGCAGACGCGCAGCGGGTGCATGGGCGCCTGCGCTGAACGGCGACGGCTCTCCCACTCCGCGGGCTCGGATGCCCGTGCCGCTGCCACTTCTTGGATCCACGCCGACCATCGCCCGGCGAGCGGCGCGGCCGCGACGGCCAATTGATGGGCCAGCAGGGCCGGGTCGGTGACGAGGCCGAGGCTGACGCGGCCCGTCGTGTCGAGCGCTTCGGCATCCCAGTCCGCCTGGACGAAGCGGCACGCCGGATCGAAGGGCGGGGCGCCGCCCCAGCGCACGCTGAAGTCGAGCCTCTTGCCGAGGAGCAGGACGAGGTCGGCCCGGCCGAAGCTCGACGCGGCCGCGTGAAGCCACGGATCGTTGACGCCGCGCGGACTCTCCATCGGAAGCGCCGGCAAGCCCGTCGCGGAAGACAGGCGCTCGACGGCTGCGCGGCGAGCGGGCCTCGACATGGCGGGCCCGATCAGCGCCAGCGGGCGGCGCGCCGTCTCGAGCATCTCGATGACGCGGCGAAGATCTCCCTCCGCGGCCGCCATCGATCGGCGCGGCGCGCGGGCGGATGCCGGGGCGCCCTCCGAATTTCCCACCGCGGTCTCGAGCAGATCGCCCGGCAGGCTCACGTGCACGGGGCCGGGCCTGCCGCTTCGCGCCAGCTCGAGCGCCGTCTCGATGTCCTCTCCAAGCCGTGAGGCGTCCTTGGCGACCCATGAAGCCTTGCTGACGGGCGCAGCCGCGCCGGCCTGATCCACCTCCTGGAACGCGCCGCGTCCCGCCTGGCCGGCCGGCGCATGACCGCTGAGCAGCACGACGGGGGATTCCGCCATCAGCGCGCCGTAGAGCGCCGACAGTGCGTTCAGGTGTCCCGGCCCCGCTGTCACGAGCGCGACGCCCGGCTCTTCGCCGAGGCGTCCCCACGCGTCCGCCATGTGCACGGCGGCGGCCTCGTGGCGCGTGTGGATGATGCGGATGTCGCGCCCGATGGTCGCGTCGTAGACGGAGAGGATCTGGTTGCCGGAGAGGGAGAAGAGGTGACGCACGCCCGCCCGCTCGAGCGCGCCGACGACGAGGTCGGCCCCACGCGCCATCACCGCGAGCCTAACGTGGCTTCAGTGCCGGGCCAAATTGCGAGCCAGACGAGGCCCGAGGGAGGCAGCAGCCCGAGGCGTACGTGGGTGTACATTGAGGGTTGCTGCCGACCGAGAACGTGGCCGTTGGAGATGAGCGGCCCTGCCGCGAGTCGAGTGCTGAGTAGATCTGGCGAAGTCAAGTTGGCCCGGCACTAGCGCACGCGGCCGCGCGCGGCGACCGGCCAGACCACCTCGACGCTCGGGCCGCGGACACCGTAGAGCTCGTCGACCATGTTGCTGACGACGCAGCAGTGGTTGGGCACGACGTGGACGATGTCGCCCACCTTGGGGCGCTCCGCGCAGGCGGAGAGGTCCACGATCCCGTGCTCCTCGGAGAGATTGGCCACAACGGCCTCTGGGTATTCCATGACGTGGCCGAAGCCCTTCTGCCCGTACTGGTCGGATGTGAGTACCTTGGTGCCGCAATCGAGGATAGCGCGCCCATCGGCGGGTCTGCTCACCACCGTCGCGCGCACGCGCATGGCGCAGTTGTCCCAGGTCGCGGTCCCCGACGAGACGACCATGACGTCGTTGAAGACGCAGGTGCCCGCGCGGTGCTCGGTCAGCATGGGGAAATTCTGCGCGGTGAAGAGCCCCGGCGTGCCGCCGCCGGAGACCACGGGCACGGGGATCCCGGGGCCCTTGAAGAGGCCGAGCGCGCGCTCGAAGAACTCGCGGGTCGTCGGCTCGCGGTTCGGAAAGGTCATGAGGCCGCGAAACTGCATCTTCGGAAGCCGCGCGACCTGGCGCGCCAGGTCGAACGCCGCCTCGGGGGTCTGGACGCCCGTGCGCCCGAAGCCCGTGTCGCACTCCACCAGGAAGCGCACGTCGAGGCCGTGGCGGACGCCCGCCTCGGAGAGCTCGCGCGCGACCACGTCATTGTCGAGCACCACGGTCAGCGCCGGCACCCGCTTGACGAGCGCCATCAGCCGGTCGGTCTTGGCGCGGCCGAGGATGTTGTAGGTCAGGAGGATGTCGTCGGCCACGCCCGCGTCGACGAAGACCTCGACCTCGCCGATCTTCTGGCAGGTGATGCCCATCGCGCCCGCCCGCATCTGGAGCTTCCCGATGGCGGGGATCTTGTGGGTCTTGATGTGCGGCCGGTTGCCGATGCCGTGCTTGGAGAGATGCGCCTGCACCCGGCGGATATTGTCCTCCATGATGCCGAGGTCAATCGTGACGGCGGGGGTGTCGAGATCGCCGATGACAGTCATTCGGAAGGCTCCTTCTCGAGATGGCTTCTCAGCTCGCCGTGTAGCCGCGGCCCGACATGCATGCGCTAAACGCGCGCTCGTAGTTCGCGCGTCCGTTGGCCAGCGCGCTCTGCTCCTGCGCCATGTATCTCTGCTGCTGCATCTGCATCTGCTGTCGCTGCTGCTGCTGCTCTTCTTCCGACCTCATCCGCCGTATCCCGCCGAAGAGCGCGCCGACCCCGGCCCCGATGGCAGCGCCCTCTCCCGCGTTGCCCCCGATTGCGCCGCCGACAGCGCCGAGGGCCGCGCCGCCGAAGGCTCCCCGAAAGAGCCCGCCCTGCGGAGGCTGCGCCTGGCCGAACTGCTGAGGCGGCGGGGGCGGCGCAGCCACCCGCGGATTCGCCGGATCGAAACCCGTCTGCTGGACGGCCCACGCGTAGCACTGGCCCTTGTCCGACTGCTCCTGCTGCGCGGTCTGGCCTTTGGTGGGATAGAAGTATGTCTGGGCCGGGGGCGGCGCGGACGTGAACGCTGCTAGAGCCGGCGGCGGCACAGACATGGGTGGCGGCGGCGGCTGATACGGCGCTTCCATGCTCCCGGCCGAGAACTGCCCCTGCCCTGCGCACCCGGCGAGAACCAGTGCCGCGATGGGAGCCACGCGTGTGTACCAGGTCGACATCACGGCACCTCCCCTACGGCAATCCGCACTGCCCGAAGACGACGAACCCCTCGCCGTCGGCGGAGACGCTGCCCGACATCTTGCCCGTCTCCTCGTGAATGACGACGGTCCACCCGCGATCCGCGTCGGAGCCCTGCAGCACGAGCGCGCCGTTCGCATGGTCAACGTTCCTGATGGGCGACTCCCTGCCCTTCTCCGCTTCCAGGTTGCGGATCTTCATGGCCTTGGTGTCGACCTTGAAGATCGACGGGAGGTTGACGTTCTCCGCCGTGCGCGCCTCGCACCTGCGCCCGGGCTGGCATTCGGTCACCGCGGACGCCGAGCAGACCATTGGGACCGACCCGTCGTACTTGCCCGCCGCCCCAGCCTGCCGGGGAGCGACAGACATGGACACCATCGAAAGCATCACGAACATCGCCGCCGAAATCTTCATCGCGTGGCTCCTCATCGCACTGTGTACCCGCGGCCGGCCATGCAGGCGCCGAACGCGCGCTCGTAGTTGGCGCGACCCTGGGCCATGGAGTTCTGCTGCTGCGCCATGTACTGCTGCTGTTGTTGTTGCTGTTGTTGCTGCATCTGCTGCTGCTCCTCCATGTACCTCATCCGGCGCATCCCGCCGAACAGCGCGCCCACGCCGGCGCCGATGGCCGCGCCCTTGCCCGCGTCGCCTCCGATCGCGCCCCCGACGGCGCCCAGAGCTGCGCCGCCCGCGGCCCCGCGGAACATCCCGCCCTGGGGTGCCTGCGGCTGCCCGGGATACATCGGCGGCGGCGGCGCCTGAGCCACCTGAGGATTCGCCGGATCGAAGCCCGTCTGCTGAACGGCCCAGCTATAACACTGGCCCTTGTCGAACTCCTGCTGCTGCGGGGTCTGACCCTGGTTCGGGTAGATGTACGGCTGAGCCGCGGCTGAGGCGCACAGCGCGAAGATCAGCACTCCGAACACGATCAGCGAGAAGCGTTCCGAGTGTCTGATCATCCGTCCCTCTCTCATAGGATTTACCCTCGTCTCAGTCGTTGCCCCATCGTTCACCACTATCCGGCGGTATCTGATGAAACTCATGACGCAACAGTATGCTACGGATTCACCGCCAGCACCTTCCCGATCGTCGTGTCGTTGTGATAGATCCAGAACGCGGACACGTCCTCCAGGTTGACCATCGCGACGAGACCCACGTCTCGCGCGAAGAAGTACCAGGCCGTGTACACCACGTCGGCCGGCCCCACCTTGCCCCGGTAGGCGAACCGAATGAGGATTGCGTTGAACGTGCCCGCGGGGACCGTCACGCTGTACGTGCCGACGAACGTGTAGGTGGCGTTGAGCTTTCCACCCCAGTCCCGACGGGTTGGATCGTCAAGATAGTTAACGGAGACCTTCTGACGAAAGCTCCGCGACTCGCCGGGCTTCATTCCCTTCAACACGAACGGGTTCGCCGGCGTTGTCACGACGATCACGCCTTCGTCCACATCACTCACCGCCGGCATCATGAGATCGCCGCCCGCCGTAGGGCTGATGAAGCCGGCGAGCGAAGGCGCGAAGTTGAATCGCCACGCGGTCGCCCCGCCCGGGCGGCGCGCTTTCTTGAGGACGAGGTTCTGCGTCTTCCCGGCGTTGGAGCCGGACGTGACATGAAAGACGAAGGTCTTTTCGTTGAGCGGGAAGTACGACGACGCGTCGTTGATCCGCTCGCTCGGCAGGGCAGCGCCGACGACGCCTGCGCCGAGGTGCTGGGCCAGCTTCTGCTGGTCGGCGGGCGGCAGGGGCAGGACGAGGCCCTGCCCGCGGGCATCCCCGGTGAACGAGGCGATAGCCAGCATGACAGCTATCCGGGCGGCAAGTCGCGAAATTGAACGCAGGATCATATGGTCAGCGCACAGGAATGAACGTGGCTCCGGCATTTCCGACTCGAGAGAGGGCTTCAAGCTGGGCCCTCGCGTCCCACCCGAGGCCACCGAAGCGCACGAAGGCTGTCCGCCGTCCTGCTGCCTGCTCCGTCACGGCTATTACCTTGCTGTCGAAGGTCGCGACGAGTCCGGCTTGCAGGGGTAGGATCACCTGCACGGCGTCGAAGATTGCCATCGGGCAGCCCGTACGGAGCTCCGCACCAGAGGCGCCCAGCTTGACGATCTCTGCCTGGTACACATCGGCTCCGATTTGCTTGCCTCTGAGTGGGCGGAGGCTCACATCCATCGCGGAAGGAAGAGCGACGAGATCCGATACCGGGGACGGCAACTCGAGCGGACTCCCGCCCTCGAGGCGGCGCACCATCCACATACGGATGGGCGTGCTGACGCCCTTGGCCTCTGCCTCCAGGGGGCCATCCGCGACGAGCTGCTCGGCGAGAACCTCGCGGGTCGAGTCAGACACGAGCACTTGGCCGCCGACGGTAAACGATTCGATACGAGCCGCGAGGTTCACCGGGTGGCCCACCACCCCATACTTGATCCGGCGGTTGGAGCCCATGTTGCCGACTACGGCCATCCCCGTGTTGACTCCGATGCCCATCTCGAGGGGCGGCCAGCCCTTGGCGAAGTATTCGCGGTTGCGCGCGTCACGTGCGAGCTGCATCTCGATCCCACACGTGACCGCGCGGGCCGCGTGGTCTGCCGCGGCCTCCGGCGCTCCGAAGACGGCGAAGAGCCCATCCCCGAGAAAGTCCACGACATAGCCGGCGTGGCGAGCGATGAGGCCCGACATCGTATCGAAGTGGTCGTTGAGGATCGTGACGACCTCCTCTGGCGCGAGCTTCTCGGCGAAGCTC
>WNFP01004009.1_pt1 | contig 19381 bp, 17 predicted proteins | sample 5400201 | NCBI WGS metagenome assembly WNFP01 (sample SAMN13153355, study PRJNA577476) | soil metagenome | isolation source: 115 cm saprolite under Madrone tree | place: USA:California | collected 2016-06-14 | reverse complement strand
CGCGGAATGGCGGTGACTCCTTTTACCTCCGCAAGAATTTTTCTGACAAAAGCAACGTAGGAGAGTGTTCCGCCGAAAGGCCAGCCCTGTTGGTCGTCGCCTCCCGTAACAGGGTCCAGATAAGTATCAAGGAGTTGCAAAATCTCTCGAACGGCATCGCCCCGGCTCCGCGCAGGATCAATTACCGCGCTTAAGATCACACGGATCGAGTGGAACACCGGCGCAGCAGCCACAACTTCCACTCCAACGGGAGCCAGGTCGCTGCTTAACGCGGAGGAAACAGCTGCCAATGTGCTCTGGTCCGCAACGGGCGGGCCAACCCGGTGCTCGACAGGAATGACAAAGACACAAACCACGCCGGGAATGGGCTTTCCCGGAAATGCAGGATGGAATCCGGGAACGGCGCGCGCACGAGCTACTTGGGCTCCCCGGACACGCAGCGGCAGAACTTCATAGTCGGCAGGCGCAACTGCTCGGCCGTGCGCGCGAAGTTCCTTGGGACCGCGCGCCTTGGCCTGATTCTGGGACTCCGCGTCCATTCCGCCGGTCGCAGCCGACGGATTTGTCACCTCGGCAAGAAACGGGACGGAATTTACGGGACCGCTGATTTTCTTGGCATCTACCGCACCTCCTGCGCCACCACCAACCTGATAACTGAGCGCTTTCACGTTTCGAAAGCCGGGAGGCATCGCTTTGCCGTGAATGTTGTCTCCGAAGGAGACCTGTCCCGACCCGGAATCGAGCACGAACACCTCGCTGTCAGGACCGAATGGGGTGAGATCATCCACTTCTTTCCAAGGAGGGCGTACAATGCTGTCTTTGTTAACCGAACCTTGTGAAGCAGAGAAGTCAGCAGAGTCGTCGACTTCTAAAATCAGGCTTCCGGGAAGGACGGGAACCTGACTGAGGGTCATAACTCTGCCCCCAGTTCCCGTGACAGGATTCAGAACCTCATTACGAATGGTGCGCACGGCCGTGGCAGAAACCATATTGAGCTTCACGTAGAGGAGAACGGGAGGAGTAAGAAAGGTTCCGTACACAATTTGCAGCCTCAACCAGCGCAACGGAGTACTATCAACGGAACCCGGAGGTATGCCCGGCGCCCACGAATCCGGGAGACTCAGGACGACGACTCCACCCTGCAGAAACCCCTTTGTGTCGTCGCGAACGACTCTCAGTTCCCTAAAAGTGGATCCGTCAAGAGCGTCCCACTTCAGGAACGGCCCCAATGGAGCCGGCAGCGGCACAACGCCTCCGGTCGAAACGGGCGGAGGCGTACCTGCAATGCTCTGCAACTGGATGCCAAGAGACAATTGCGTCCCGAAATCAACATTGTCGGGAGCTGAAATTCCGATGAAAAAAGCGAGCCCGGGCCGGGGCCGGTCTCCAAAGGGTTGGAAGGGGACATCGTCTTTTGACGCATCGATCGCCCGGTAGAAACTTCTTTCGAACGAAAAGAGTTCCTGTATTTTTCCAGGTACAGCATTGAGGCTGGAGGATGTCTCGAAGATAACTGGATCGCCTCCACCGGCCGCCGGGGCGCCGACTTGAAAGCCCTGAGGAATAGGCACGGGCTGAACTGCAGAGTCTGCAACCGAGAATTGCAGAAGGGCCCGCGCTGGCGTGGGAGGCATGGGCTGAATGCCGCCATTGCCCAGAAATTCGAGGAAACTCTTTTCCGGAAGGCGATTGAGGCGCTGCAGCACTGGTTCCACTTCTTCGCTGAAGAGCCGGGCCAGGGCGATTCCGGCGTCGATGGGACGCCGGTTCCTCCACTCGGGAGCGTACGCTGCTATGCGGTTGCCAAATTCCTGAAATACAGCTGCCCGTGTGGCAGACACCAGGGTAGGCTCCACAAGGGGAGGTGCCCCTTTGACGACGCTTTGTTCGCGTTCCACCGTGGAAGCCTCTTTTCCCCACCATGCGCCACTCATCGCAAGCCTCCAGCGACAGCGGGCCGCGTATGAACCCGCACCTGAACTTGCTCCAGCTTTGGCAATTCGTGGTCGCCGATGCGAACATCGAGGCAATTCTCAGCGGTATCCAGACCCGAAATGCGTACCGAGACCCGATCTACGTCCGCGCAATCGGCAACAACGATCTGAGCCTCATGGACCAGCGCAGAAGGCCGAATGGGATCACCAAAAGGCCAGCCACCGCCGTCAGAGCCACCGACAAGCGGATCGAGGAATTTGCGCAAGCGAAGCGCGACCTGCTCGCGGAGATCAGAGGAGAGGGGCGTATCTGCGGAGACGTCGACTTCCAGCCAAACCGAGCGGTAGACGGGAGGAAGTACGTGTACCTGCGTGCTGATTAAACGCCCTTGATTTATCCATTCGCGGGCTGAAGTAAGCGCCCCATTGTCGGGTTCCGGGGCTTCCACGAAAATGTCGGGATCGAATGATCCGTCAGTTTCCTCACGTGGAGCATAGGGCACAACAAACACTGAGACTGAGCCGGGAACAATCCCACAAGGAAATTCCGGATCGAAGCCCGCCTGTGTGTGTGCTCTGCGGAATCCAATTCCAGGTGTCGTCAGTGCAAGATTCTCGTAGTCAGGGCCGGTTACAGCACGGTTTCGTTCGCGCAAAAGGCCGGCCGCACGCTGCTGGGCAGCTGAAAGTGATTCAGACTCTGCCCCTCCCTCTCCCGGAACAAGGTTTAAGCCGGTAAGACCTGGAGGCGGAGCGCCGGGCCTATCAGCGATTGCCTCCCAATCAAGCAGTGTGCCGATGTTGCCGTCCGGACCGCCGCCGGCAAGGTAGCTCACCTGGATCCCGGAATCCACTCCTTGTGCGAAAACAGGCAAGCGCCCGGTCAGGCCGTCGCCAAATCGAATCTCGCCTCGCTTGCGGTCAACGACGAAAGCACGGTCGGCCGGACCGGAAAGACAAAAATCCTGTACACGCACCCAGCCCTCATGCCATTGGCCATCGCGCTCGAAAATGCGCACCTTTACGGAGTCTTCTATTGGTGGATATTCCCGGAGGTCGGGAAAACCCGGAATCGAGGCAAGAGAAATTACGCTGCCGGGAATAGGAAGCCAATCCTTGGTCTTGACCTGCTTTGTGCGTGCCCAAACGTGCCGTGCAAGAACCACATTCGGGCAGATGCGCAAGAGGCGCGGTGAAACTGTGTACTCTGCTTCGCTAATCTCAAGTACAAGTTTGTAAGCCGGAGTTTGAGCCGTAGCTGGCAACGGTTCCGATTGCCAGTCATTAGGAATCGGAATTCGCACGACACCCGAACGGCGAAGTCCGCCTGTGCCATCTTTTATTTCTGAAGCAAGAATTGCAGTGGATTGTCCCTGCGCGCCACTGGTGTAGGACCAAACCAGAGTAGCCGGCGGCGGGATGGTTATGGATGAGTCGGCGAGCCATTCGGGAGTGATTACAGCTGGGTTTTCGAGTTCGATAAGCAAGGAGATGTGCCCACCTGCCCCGTTTCTAGGAATGCTTTCTTCAAGGGTGAGCAAAATCTCGATGGAGCCTGCCTTAGTGCCTGGAGTCAACAGAGTGGGAGGGCGCCCCTGACGAAGATCGCCGGTTCGATCCTGGCCATTCACAACGACGCGAGCAGTAACACCCGTTTCGGCCTCGTCACTATTCTGAACTACAGGAAGAAGCGTTACATCCTCCTCCAAAGTGAACAGTAAGGGAGGGTTCACATTGCTGTGCCGCATGACCGTGCCCGGAGGCACAACCGTAAATGTCCCGGAAGCTCGCCTGTCGTCTCTGAGTTGAATGAGAGTGACCGCCGGTTTGGCGGGAAGAGGTTCCTGGCCCAGAAGTTTCAGGGCCGCCAGGATCAATGAATCGGGTATGTGGTCCATCCAGTAAACACGCTGGTCCAGCAGCCAGGCAAACAACTCGAGAAGCGTTACGCCGGGATCAACGGGGGCATGAAGAGTCCACTTGCCCTGGGAATTAGCAGGAATGCGCGTGCGGATGCCGGAAACCATCTGGTCCCAGGTGAGCGTATCGAGTTGGATGGGTTCAAGCGCCATTACAACTCCTTGACCGTGCCCAAATAGAACGGGAATACAAGGTTGTTACGCGTGTTCGTGCGCCGTACCGTATAGTTGATGGAGACCGTTATTTTGAATTCCTCCACCGGGTCGGCTTCGGCAATTACCTGCGTAAGGTCCACGCGAGGTTCCCAATCTCGCACGGCTTCGCGCACCGTATTTTCGAGCAACCTGAGGTACTGAACGCTGCCGGGCGAAAAAACAAGCCGCGGTGCCTGAGTGCCGAAATCTGAACGCATGACGCGCTCTCCCAGTCCGGTCATTAACAGGATATGCAGAGACTGTTCAACGTTTGCATCTCCATCGATGTAGCCCAACGAGCCAGACCTATCCGGGATGATCGGAAACTTCCATCCGTTGCCAAGAAAGCTCTCCGTCATGGTTCAACTCGTTTTCGATATCTTGGACAGCAACACCGGGAGCATAGGTGCAACAGGAGGGGAACTCGGCGACGCTGGTGCCGTACAAACGTGGGTATGCGTGTTGAAAAAGGCCAAAAAGGCCTCACCGAGGACGAGCGACTGCGACGCCGCCGTACCCAGCGACACCTTCGGCGCTTCGATCACTACCGACTGCCCGGTGACTTTGATTTCTCCGGAAGTTCCATTGATAGTGATGGATTTTCCGCTGGTCTGAACGGTTATGGTTTTTGCAGAGTCGTCTACGACAATAGACTGGCCTCCGCTGCTCTGTAACGTAACCTTCTTTTCGAAATCGCTAAGGTCGGCCGTATGTCCGCTTTTCGTCTTGATACGCACCCGCTCTTTTCCCTGCGAGTCATCAAATAACAATTCATGCTGTCCCTTCGTGCGGATCATTTTTTGATCCTGCGAGGACGAACGGAACGAAGGTGGCTTGTCCTTGCCGTTGTACAGGCCGCCCAAAATCACCGGCAGGCGCATGTCGCCGTGGATGAACGCGACAAGAACTTCATCTCCCTTTTCCGGCACGAAAAATGCCCCGTAGCCGTTTCCGGCATAAGATTGCCGTACGCGGCACCATTCGGTTTCCATTTGGTCGTCAAACCAGGGGAACTGGACTTTTACGCGTCCCTCTTTGCCTTGCTGGTCCTCCACGTCTGTGACAATGGCTTGCACAACGCCATAGTATTTTTTGTCCAATGCGCGGACTTGCGAGATGGCCGCGGCGCTCATTACTTGGTTCCTCCGTCCTGATAGTTCCGCACGTCGAAGCTCGTGAGATACCCTGAGCTGCCGAGAGAGTGTTCAACTTTCGTAACGTAATAGGGGAAAGAGGGACGGGTGCTGAAGCGCTTTCCAAGACCTTGGAGCTCCACGTTATCTCCGGGGCGCAGATCGGGGAGCCCGATCGTTTGACCTGAACCGGTGATATAGCTGTAGGCCCGTTCGCGCAGCATGCTAATCGCAAGGTCCCTGGCTTCCTGCTGGCTCATAACCGGATGATCGATCACCATGTCCTCGCGATCGGCGAGTCTCGTCTGAATGGCGCTTGGGCCGTTCTCGCCGCTTCCCGAGGTTGGCAAGTCATTTTTGTCCGCGGTGTACTTGATGATGGACTTCGTGTTGGGATTCCATCCCTTGACCGTCACTTTTCCCACTTGCTTGTTGAGGGACAACGTCGGACTGAAATTGATCAGGCTCTTACCCCATTCGAAGACATACACACGGACTTTGGAGGCATCGCGCTGGTCGGAAGGAGGTTGGAAGAACAGCGCATCTTTTCCCGTATCCGGATCCATGCCGATGAAGCAGTCGTAGTCCACCCATTTCGCCCGCTCCTTGACGAACATGAGGTCGTCCTGATTTTTTTGGACCACAATATCGTGTTTAGTGCCAGGATCCTTGATCTGAGGGACGAGTTGATTTCTCTGAGCGATGACGCGAACGATTTCGCCGTCCGTCATATTCACAAATTGCTTCTTTTCCCCGTCTTTCGGCTTGCGATCCTTGAGTTTGACTAGGTTGTCTTGGCCGCTGATGACCAACGTGGGTGGCCCGGATTCCGGAAATTTTGGGCTGAGACTGGTAATAATTCCCTGAACCATGGATTTGAGCTTATCCGCATAGCCCATCTGGACATGAACCCGGTTGCCAACGTCGAAAGTGCTTGTATCGCTGTATTTGAAGACTAGCTTCTTATCGTCCCAGTTGTTTATGGTCATGTCGAAGTGCGCCAGATCCTTGAGATCCATGGTCACTTTTACTTCCAGCACGTCCCCCTTCGATTCAGGGTCGAGTTCCTTCCCTTCCACTTCGATCTTGTAGTTCGGCGCGTAGTAGTCCACCGAGGGCAAACCGGAGGCGAGAATGGACGCTGATGCCATCTTCAAATCCCATTAACCAAGCGCGGAATCTGCAGCACCTGACCCGGTTGCAAAGTTCGCGGATCCCGGATCCCATTGTTGTCGGCGATTTGTCGCCAGAAACTGCTGTCCGCGTAGAGCGCGAAGGATATTCCTGAAAGCGTGTCCCCGCGCTGCACGACATAACTCTTTTCGAAATCCGGCGAGGAAGTGGGATTCTCTTTCACCTGGACTGCGACGGGGCGGTACTCCTTCAAACCAATGCTTAGCTTTGCGCGCAGTGGCACTCCCAAAGGAGTGAAAAGCACATAGGTTATGTTCAGGCTCTCGAGCACACCCTTAAAGACCTGTTTGTCCCAGGTAAAGCTGACGATGGGTGGTGCGTGCAAGTCGCGGTCGAGGTTCATCAGGCCGCGCAATTTGTCCACATAGGCTACGCGCACATCCTGAAGCGTGTCCGATGTGTCGACTAACGCTTCTGTGGTGAGCTTTTCCGCAGCCCCACGAACAAACTGAATGGGCGGAGATTCAAGTCCGGGAATCGGAATTTCCGCGAAAGAATTGGCCTTCTGAATTTGATATTCCGTGGGATTGAATTTTAGGGGAATGATGGGATTGGGGACCGTGGGGCGCAGAATTTCCAGATAAGCCTGAACAAGGCTTTGTCCTGCGGTGAGAACGGGTGTAAGGAGGTTAGCCACTAGCAGTTCTCCTCAGAATTCGCCGCGCCGACGGAACGATGCGAGTCGGCGAGGCGCTGCCGGATCTTCACCTCTTCCATTTTTCGGCTCCACTGCAAAATGTATTTTTCGAAATAACGGGCAAACACAACCTCATCACCTTCGCCTTCTTTTTCCAAGCGGACCTCGAGATGTCGAATCGTAACCATGTCAAGGAGTCCCTGGAGGCGATAGCGGCACGGCAATCAAACCCTGGTGAGCAATTTCAAGCGACTCCACAGCCACAGCGCTCTGCATGGCGTTCAATTCAGGGCCAACCCACTTCGCCGCAATACCTCCCTGAAAAGTCCAGCTCAGAGCCGGCGTGCCGGCTGGGGTCATTAGAATGATCGTCCCGTCCCTCCGGGCGCCGAGGGATTGCGTCAAGCCCGCTAAATACCAGGACCACAATCCCGGATCACGCACCACCCCGCGTTTTAGTGAGATTCGGCTCCAAGAATGCCGCACCGGCAATTGATGCACGTGGTCGTTGACGCCTCCTTCTGGGTAAGCCGTGACTTCGAGGTCTGCTCCCAGACCTTTCACCTCCTGAAACTCGCCGCCAGGAAACAGCGCCAACAGAGCCTGCTGCGCAGGCTGCAAGTAGGCGTCTCCAGGAAGCAGAGTCACAAGGAACTTATATGATGGAATTGGATCTTCCATTACGATTCGAAAACCTCCAGAGTTCCGTCTCCGCTGACCGAAATTCGCAGTGTGATGAATTCCATCGGCACGGCAGGAGCCACGTCCACCAGACATATGCAAAGCCCGTTGTCCAGTTGGTCGGGCGGATTGGTTTCCGCGTCGCACTTCACGCGAAACGCCTCCTCCGGACGAGTACCCTTAAGAGCCCCGGCTCGATATGCTTCCAGCAAAACGGAAGTAATGCTGCGGATAAATGCCAGCCATAGCTGGGGACCATTCGTTTCGAAGACAAGAGGCTCCGCAACGCGCCGGATGGCCCGCACGAGGACGTGGATGAGACGCCGATGAGCTAAAAAGCTGCCTGACAGATTGTCAAGTGTTCCAAGAACGCGACCGCCCCAAACCAACAGCCCCTTCCCCGGAGAGCACCGAAGCAGATTAATCCCGCCCTCGTAGAGAGCCTTTTGTTCTTCTCCGTTCGGTGAACGCGCGAGATCCACAGCCTCAAAAATCTGTGCGTTGGCTGGCGTAGCATAGGGACCAAGCTGTTTGTCCAGACGGCTTATGACTCCAGTGACCAGCCCGGAGTTCGGTACCTGACGCAATGGCGTTTCAACAGTCCCCAGCGGGTCCGGCACCACAAGAGGAGGGTGATAGAATGTGGCATGTCTGAGCAAATGCTCGTCAACGATGGAGTCACGAAGAGACTGAACCCACTTCAGCGCGCAGACTGTGGCCGCCTGGTCTGGCGGTACATCGAGAATCACCTGGCGGTCGTGGAGGGCTTCTGCTTGGTTTAGCAAAGCACTGATGACGTCTCCCTGATCCGATGGAGAAAGAACAACGGCTTCGCTGTTGTACAGATCCGGGCAAACGACCAAAGCAACTTCGGCTTCATCTGCCAGCGCCGCTGCGGCATCTAGGAACTGGATTCTCGAAGGGCTTTGCGCAGACCCTCCTGAAAACGTGACAGCCCCCCACTCGTAATAACGCGGACCAGGCGGATTTCGAAGATCACCTGGTGTTAAGCCGGCGGGAAGGGGAACTACGGTCAACCTTAAATAAAGGGACTGCGCGTTCACCTCTTCGATAATGTTCTCGGGATTTATGCCCGAGAGGAGTTCCGCTGGCCCATCAGAGGGAGTAATTTCGATTTCAAGTTCCGGATTACCAGAGGCGCCCCGCGCCCAATAGCGCACCACAAACGTCATTTGATTTGCCCAGACACCCGGGCTGCTAGCTGTAAAGTCAAATGCCAGCCCCGGAAGCCGGCTATCTCCCGGCCAGTCAGCGTTGGGCATCCCGGTCGCGGCATCTAAGGAGCCTGCTGTCCAGTTTGCGGTCGCGACTGATGAGTCTGTTCCCAGCAGGCGGACCACATAAGCGCTTTGTGCCCAGTTGTCGAAATAACCGCGGATTGCATAAGGCGTCTCTGCCTGCTCGCTGAGGCCGCCGAACATGTTGACAAACTCCCGCCAGCCTTCCACACGAACAGCCGGACCAGCAGGCCCTCGCCGTGTAATGCCGAAAAAACCAGCCACGTCCGTTCGCAAAGGTGACGGCTCAGTGGGCGGGCGCACGAACGAGTAGTAAAGACCGGGAATTGTTGCGGTTGAGCTCATGCCTGACCGTCAGTCTCCAGTCCCTCGTGGCAGATCTCGAGGGTCTCCATCGCAATTTCGTTGTTCTTGGCGTTTAGACCCGGGCCAGTCCATTTGCAGGGCCAGCCACGTTTGAAATTCCAGCGCATAACTTCCTGCCTGTTTTCGTTCAACAGAACAACCGAACCTTCCGTGCGCTGAGCCAGGCCGTTCATGCCTTCAACGACCCAGTTCCAGAAGGCAAGGTCGCCTGTGACGCCCCACTTGAACACAAGATTGGTGAATTTCTTGAGGCCCGGAATTTTTCGAACGGTAATGTCTTCGCTGCCATTCCGGTATTCGATGGGCGGCAGTTCGACACCCAGGCCCGAAACTTCCATGAACGAGCCCTTTACCGCCTTGCCGTCGTCACTGACGCCTGTAACGATCACTTCGAAGTTATAAGCCGGGTACGGATCATCCCGATATCGTGGAGGCATACTTTTTTCCTCTCCCCAGATTTCTTAACTGGCCTTAATTTCCATGGTCTTCTGCTGAATGCGGAAGATCACAAACTCTGCAGGTTTCACCGGAGCGATTCCAATAACGCAAATGAGCCGGCCGTTATCGATGTCATCCTGCGTCATGGTGGTGTGGTCACACTTCACAAAGAAGGCTTCATCCGGTTTGGCGCCTTGCAGTGCGCCGCTGCGCCAGGTGGATGTGAGGAAGTTGGTGATGGATTGACGTACGCGCGCCCATAACGGTTCGTCGTTGGGTTCGAACACGACCCACTGGGTCCCGTAGTCAATTGAGGCTTCCACGTAAATGAACAAGCGCCGAACGTTGATATATTTCCAGGAACTGTCGGAAGTCAGAACACGAGCTCCCCAAACGCGATTGCCCCGATTCGGGAAAAACCGCAGTGCATTAATGTTCTTGGGATTGAGGAGATCCTGTTCGCGCTTGTTCACGTCTTGGGAGATTTTCGTGATGGACTCGATGACTTCGTTAGCGGGCGCCTTGAAGACGCCGCGTTGAACGTCAACCCGAGCGTAGATCCCGGCCGTGTGGCCGGCGGGTCCTATCTGAACATTTCTCCGGACCGATGGGTCGCGCACTTCAATCCACGGGTAATACAGCGCCGCGTACTTTGTATCAATCGGTTCGCGGAACGTTTGTACGCCGTCAATACTCAAGCCATCTTTCGGATCGAGAATCGCAAAGCGGTACCGGAGCAGTTCACAATGGGTGATCAAGGCAGACTGGACGGTCGTCGACCAAATACTGGGAACTGCGCAAATGCTGATTTCGTCGATATCCTCCATCGCCTGAATTCCGGTTCGTGCCCCACTGCCCCCGTCCACTCCAACGAAGTCATCCACCGTAAGCAATTCGAAGTGATTATCCCCGCCGTCAAGGCGTTGCCAGAGAATATCTGGCTGGCCAGCTGCAGGCGGAGGCACCGCTGGGAAATCAGTTAGAAGCGAATCCGAAAATCCCGGCATGGTTACCAGGTCTACCAGTTGCGAGTTGGAATTGATCTGCGTGACTAGGAAGTTCATCGTCCCATCATCGGTAAGGTGCAGATTCTGGAAGCGCTCTTCGGCTTGCACAACCCCGTCTACTTCATAGCGAGTCAGCACTTCCGCTTCAATCACGCGCATCCGATTACCTTCTACATACTGATGGACAACGTTTTGCGACAGCGTAACCAGGTCGCCGACCACGGAGTCGACCGTCAACACCTCCTTGTTTGTTCCATTGTCCAGTTCGACTAGCGCGTTCTGATACAACTGTTCCGCGTTCTGTGCGTGAATGGAGTTTGGGGAGCCCGCGTTGTTCGCGGGGCGAAGCCTTAAAATAGGAGTTCCCGCAGGCCACGTGACTCCCGCAGGCACGCCCGGGTTAATGGTGATGGTGTTGCCGGCAGGTGCTCCATTGACCGCAAAGAGGTGACCCCGAATCTGGACTTGGTCCCCGTTTCCAAATCCCGCGATGCTTCCCACAGTTAGAGCGAGGGTTCCGGGACCCGCGTCGGCCGTCAGAGCAGTTTGGGCTGCGTTGCCACCCGTGGCTGGGTCCCCCAGGATCCGGAAAGTGCCGCCAACCATCGGGCGCACACGCGCGCGAATTCCATCCAGCGGGTAATCTCCTTGAGTGTTGCCACCCCAATCTCCCACAGATTTGGCGGTGAAGTGCAATGTTCGAGTCTCGGGAACGGGTGGTGGTCCGGGGCTGCCAGCCACCGGAGCATGGCGCGGAAAAATGACCACAAAATCGCGGCCGGCCTTGAGTTCCTGACCAATCGCTTGGTTCAGGGTGATCGTTCCGGTTGTCGCATCATATCTGGTGACATTGAACGCTGCAGCAAGCGGGCTCCCGCCTGCCACTATGGTGACGGCGCTGCCGCTCTGAATCCCAAAGAGGTGTTGAAGGCGGAGTGAAGTGTCTGTAGCACTCACATCATGGGCAACTTCTGAAGTTAATCCCGTGCCTTGAAGCGCAGCCGCCCGCCTTCCGTGAGGTCCAATGCCCACCGATTGACGATATTGGGCGGCGGTTCGGGCAAAAAGCCGCCGAATATCCGTGTGAACTCGGCAAAGCTTGTCACCAGTGCGGGTTTGCCGCGATTTGTTGTGTCACCTGGCACCGAACCCCCGGACGGTCCGCGCTCGGTGACGCCAACCATGCCCGTGGTGCTCGTACTGACTCCCTCAATAGGCTTGGGTCCTGCATCCACTTCTTCGACGTATACGCCGGGACTTAAATATTCAGGCATGATCTATACCTCTCAATGAATTTGAATCTTGATGTTCCTGGTCAGATCCTGGGGAAACTGAATGTTGGTTGTTCCTTGTTGCCCGTTCCGCTCGTTCGCGGCGTCAATAGGCAATGCGGGGTTGGGTTTGACCCATCGAAGCGGCAGAGCAAAGCAGCCGCGCTGGTCCGTCAGCACTCTCTCCTTGGCGCCCTGTGTGACTACAGCGTTGGGAACTGATGCGTTCGCCGCATCCACGACCATTCCGCGCGCAACGGGGATCTGCCCCTCAAAGGGATAGTTCGTCGCAGGTGCAAGAATTACGTCATCAGGCAATTGCTTGATGTTTTGCGGAGGATGAGAATTGTCGTACGGAAACGCAGTGCAGAGGAGCCCGTCCCGATCCCGCCGGTAGAGAGGCACGTAGAATTGCGGTTTGAGGCGCACGCGAAACTGCTTGGGTAACTTTCCGGTTGCGTCGGCGTGCCGCTCCAAGCCCGGATATGTCACGGTCCCGCTTGCGGTGATGACAGGTGCGATCTTCGTGTCCTTCCACTCGCCGCCCGCGTCCTGAAGTTCGAGAATTGCCTGGATGCGGCCAATGGGTGAGTTTCCCGTCAGATCATCAATCAACCGCAATCCAATGGGACTGAACAGCTGTGTCGATTCCTCTATCGTTTGAATCCACGTCCTCATTGCGCGGCCTCCGGTCCCAAATACTGATTTGTCCGTTGCGACACAGGGGCGACTTGTTCGGAAGTGATGGCATCCAGATTCACTACGCGAACTTCGTAGGTAACCGAAAGCCGATAGGGCTTCTGTATGGCATACCAAACTCGGGCGCGCTCCTCGATGGTGAGCGGCGAGAGAGTGACTTTAAGCGCTTGATTAGTCCCCGCGAGCTGCCCTTGCAGTTGCGTGCCGCTCAGAATTGCTCCGTCATACAGGACCTGCATCGCCCTTCCCAGAAGGCGATGATCTGTCAATCGGTCTCCGCTCCAGGGAGTGAGCATGTAGCGAAGCAGCAGGGCCATGGGCGGTTTCTTGAGGGTTACGGTTGGCGGAACAGTTGGGGGAACGGACGGCGATAAAACGTGCGGGCGGTTTCGCACACTGGCATCTTCCACTGTTTCAAATAAGAAAACCGTGATTCTCGCTGGTGCGGTAACGATGACTCCTTGGAGATCACTCACTTCAGCCACAGGAGGATTAAGCGGATCTAGAGGTTGCAGGGCATCTGTCAGCACCTTGCGCAGAGTCTCTGAAACATCCGCAATAGTTCCGTAATCAGGCACGCTCGAGTGTCCGGTCAGCTGGTTGAGCAGCGCCGCTGGCGAGCTCAACTGACGTTTTTTAGAATGCGAGCTCCGCACAGAGCACGAAGAGTTCCAAGATTCTTGCAGCTCCCTTCGTAGCGTTTTCAATAACTTCGAATCAGCAAGGGTCAAGGATGAACAATGACGGGTGGACAAATTTGTCCACCGCGGATTCGCTGAAGCTTGCGAGAGCATCAGGGGACAGAAAGAGAATTGCCGAAGTCATTCGCCACGCACAGTTAAGTAACGAAATACATAAGCGCCTTTCGTAATAGGGAGACGTTCTATCTAGTTCTAGTATCGCTGTGCCTATAACTGTGCCGGAATCCTGTGTTTACCATTAAGTGGGAAAAGCACGGTCTTTCTCAGTGTGCCCAACCTGGAACCCGTTCCCGTCGGTCGAATGTCGACGGCTCTCCGGGCTCAGCGCTCGTCCTTTCCAGGAGGGGTTCCGCGATGAGGCTGAAAATGAATATGCTTTTGATACTCTCGACCAAGTCCGTGAGGTCGTGCGTCGTGCCTACCTCGGCGGTGGAATCGGGCCCGCGCCTGTTGAGCCGCGTCGCCCTAACCCATTTTTGATCGAGCCTGAGGGAGCTCCTCTGGCACCCTTGCGTGACGAGCCCTCGCCGTCCGGGGGGAAACACTATGACGAGGCGTTGAAAAAACTGGGTACCGACCAAGCTCTGTCGGTCGACTATTCAAGTCTTCAATTTCCCGCAAAACGTCCTGTGTTTCTCCAAGACCTTTTCAAGAAAGCGGCCTCACAGTTCTATCCCTATCTGCGCGCTTTTGGTGAAGGAACCGTGCTGGACTTCGCCAAAGCATTCGGCCACCAAATGCATTTGCCCGAAGTGCGCGAGAGGTTGGTTTGGTGGCTAAGATTATTGTTGGCCGTTGGTCTCTGGGAAAATGCTAATGATTACCACAGCCTGCTCGAACAGGCCGGCATCGTCCGGTTGATCGACCATCTGCGCTGGCCTTGGCTTGCTTGGGACGTTTCCCACCTCGAAAACATGAGGTTGGACATCTTCTTTCAGATTCCGTGTCCACTCCGCGCCAATTGGGATCATCTTATCCAGACGGTGGGCCACAAACTGTTCCTCGCGCTCGTTGATCGCTATTACTTCGAGACAAACAAGGATCTGCCCCAGTTCATCCCTTCGCTTTTTTGCGGCTTGCTCGTTGTTGTCAACCCCACACTCAGCGTCAGCGGCCTCGCTCAGATTCGACCAAATGACCGCCGACGCCTCATTGGCAGGGCTTTACATTGGCTGACTGCAGAGATGCCCCGAGTCGAACTGCCGCAGAAAGTCGAGCAGGAGCTGAGCCGCTTTGTCTGGAAAAGACTGGCCTTGAATTCGCAGCGTCAGTAATTGCGCGGAACTCTATCTGTCCTTGATGTCGGTATCCTCGTCTCGCCCGTGGAAAACCGTGGCAGGCCCATCTGGACTCACGGTTAAACTGTACGCCTTGTCAGGAGGCAGGTGCTCCCAGGCACGAATCATTGAGGGCCGCTTTGCAGATTCGTAGCAGACGTCTCAGAGAGACTCCTTGCTTTCAGCCTTTCAGCGACGTGGACCTCTGAAGTTTGTGGAGAATGGGCTCTAATCGGCGCCATTTCAGTAGTTTGTGGAATTAATTTGTTGGTGCACTCTTGGTGCACTTTAACATGCAAATGAGGGCATTCGAACGCATATGAGAGCAGCCTAAATTGCTGAAAACACGTGAAAATAAGCGAGTGCAAACAGGGCAGGTAGGTTTAGCAAACCGCTGCAACTAAGAAGACCCAAGAACGAGGAGAATATCTGACAGCAGCGGACGGCACTCCAACGCAGTTCAAAGGATGGCTTGGTCATCATGAGAGGCGGTTCGGAAAAACGCCCTCACGAAGAATGAGCCATCTTGCCGCGCCGTAAAGGGTCGTCTGGGGGATCGACATCTTCCAGTTTCCCTGCAACAGCTGTTTGGACGGTTGTAGATGGCCAGCCAGCGATTGCTTCAAAATGCCCTTCCCTTGTTCACCGAAGGTCTTCTGCGCCAATTGCTGAGCGAGTTCCGCTTCGAGCTGGGGCGCGACCGTGGCCAGTAGATCAGCGTTGTGGGTAACCAACGGCGGATCTAGATCTGACTGACGGCCTGGTTTCCGAGTCGTCTACAGTGCGATGCCGCGCAGGAGTGAATCGTCTTCGGCAGATTGGGTCTAAGCCTTGAGAGAAGTCGGCACGTCGAGTCCGTCTTTGAGCATTAAGCGTCGACAAACGCGAATGCCGGACTGGAGTGCGCCTTCCATGTAGCCCACGAAGGCGTAGCAAGTGTGCTCACCCGCGAAGTCGAGATTTCCGATACCTGCATCGAAAACCGGACCGCACCTCAGAATTTCTTTCGGAGCAGGGAAGGCGTAGGAAGCGCGCACAAACGGATCGTGGGGCCAGTTTTTGAAACGCGCATCTGTGAGTTCTCGGCCAGTTTCAGGATAGGCGCGAGAGAGTTCGCGGATGTAATTTCGCGTTCGGTCGACAGGTTTCCAGTTCACGCATTCCAGCGCTTTGTCACCACCTGAAAGCGCGACCGATCCGTCCGATGTTAGGTTTGGCGAAAGCTTCGATCGCTTCCAATATTCCGAAGGAAATGACATCAGGCATTTGACGTTGTTACCCATCTGAGGCTTTAGCCGTTTGAGCTTCCGGCTATCGAAATTTAGGGGGTCGTCGGTGGAAAATGCGACCTCGGGCCAAATGCTTGGCGGAATCGCAAGCACGACCCGCTTGGCAACAAAGGAACGCGGTTTATTTTGTCGGTCAATAACATCGACGATCATATTTTCGCCAGACTTGTGGATTCTACGTGCCCGGACTCCGAGAAAGAGGCAATCTGCCAGTGGTGCCGCCAGCTTCTCAGCGAGTTGTTGATTGCCTCCGTCGCATCGATAAACCTCGGTCTCTGTAAAGTATTCCAGTTTATTGCCGCCGCCCTTAACGAGCGCGAGAACTCCAAGCAAACTCTGCTTGTTGGCTTCTACTCCGTTGTCGGTTGCAAACTGAAGTTTAACCGCGTGTTTGCAGAGGGGAGATGTTTTCCTGGAATCGACCCATTCGGCCAGATTCTGTTTGTCGAGAGCCCCTGCATTTGGAGCAAGCCAAGGGCGATATGGATCGGGAATGATGCGGGCGAGATTCGCCATATCGGTAAACACCTTGTCCATCTCCTCACCAAGAACCGCTGTCTCTTTCTTGTGGAGTCTCCGGCCACGCAAGAAGACTGGAGGATTCTTCCCTTCGTGAACGTGCGTGAAGCTGAGGCCGAATCGCGCTGCGTAGGCAAGCCACGCATGGTGATTGTCACCGATGAGTTCGCCTCCTCCTTCAACGTTCTTACCGGCGACCACGTCACTAAGACTCTGAACGCGACCTCCGATCCTGTGCTGCGCTTCGAGAACCGTCACTTGGTATCCAGCGTGACGAAGTTCATAGGCTGTTGAAAGGCCGGCAAACCCAGCGCCAACGACGATGACACTTAAGTGCGGATTCGGTTGCTGCGGCGCTTGACCGACGATTTCACTCAACATTTCCGAGGAGAAAGCGGGTTCTGGAAAGACTTTGCCTTCGGGACGCTTTGGCGGCGGCATGGCTCCGTGGCGTGCTTTAAGCGCTGTGAATAAAGTTGGCATTCAAGAACCCTCCGTGAGCTGGATACGGGGAGCAGTCGAAAGGCAGATGAAGGACAGGCCTTTGAGAATGGGAGCTTAACGTGTTTTCAAAATCAGTCAAGTAGAATGAGCGTTACTTGCGAGAGCGGCGGAGATTTCGCACGGTTCTAGCCGAGCGTTCCTTGGTAATGAAGAAATAACTTGACTCGAAGAGAACGGACGGAATATAGAGATGCAGCTGATTGTACGGTGCGGCGTTAGTTATTCCCACGAAAACTGTTTTTTGTGCGTTGGGCGGAGCTTGATTTGAGCCTTAAAACTTTCCTTTAGGGGATTGTAGATCAATTCACAGGTTGGCGCGAAATTGCGAGGTGTCTCGTGGCTACAAAGGTCGATAAGGCGATTCTTACGAACATTGGTGCGTTAAAGACGAAGTACAAGGATACAGGTGTCGCGAAAATCCAGAAAGCGCTTGATGCACTCGTGGCCTCGGACAAGTCGAGGGGGCTTGTCACCACGATTGTTGCTTTGGATGACGCCGCGACCATGCGTAAGCTCTCTGCACCTCGTGTTACCGACGCGAAAGACCCAGAACAGAACAAGAAGGCCGTTGATGGGGTCTTTAAGGCCTTAGCTCCCGATTATCTGCTCCTTCTGGGTGCAATAGATGTTATTCCGCACCAAGATCTTCAAAATCCAATGTACGACCCTTCGGGCGAGGATTTGGACCAGTTTGCGTATGGTGATTTGCCGTATGCTTGCGAAGCGCCGTACAGCCAGCAGCCGCAAGATTTTTTGGGCCCAACACGGGTCGTGGGTCGGTTACCGGATCTTACGGGAGGGACCGATCCCAGCTATCTGGTGGGTTTGCTGGAAACTGCCCAGTCCTACAAGACATCCCCGACGAGCCACTATTTGGACTATTTCGGTATAAGCGCGGAGATGTGGCAGAAATCCACATCCCTAAGCGTGACCCATGTATTCGGGGGTCCTGCCAGCCTGAACACAGTGCCGCCGAACAGTGACAAGTGGCCTTCATCGGAACTCTCAAAAATGTCGCATTTCATCAACTGCCACGGTGCAGAAACGTCGGCGCAATTCAACGGGCAACCAAGCAGCGGAGCCCGCGTATACCCGGTTGCGCTTGATGCGGCCTACTCGGACGGGAAAGTCACTGAAGGAACAGTCGCGGCGGCAGAATGTTGCTACGGTGGCCAACTGTATGACCCGTCGCTGATAGGGCAGATGGGAATATGCAACACCTATTTGGGCAATAAGGCATATGCGTTCTTTGCAAGCACAACGATTGCGTATGGTCCAGCGGCCTCGAACGGACAAGCCGATTTGATTTGCCAGTATTTCTTGCAGAGCGTGCTGCGCGGGGCGTCTCTGGGGCGAGCAGCTTTGCAGGCGCGTCAAAATTTCGTCCGAGCTGCTTCGCCTCCCGATCCGTCCGATATTAAGACGCTCGCACAATTTAATCTGTACGGAGATCCTTCAATTACACCGGTCGCGATTCCATCATCTGTGGCGGAAGCCGCTCCAAAAGGTTTGTCGAAAGCGATGGCTTTCGTGGCAGCGGAGCGCGTTGAAAGAGAGGATCGAAGAAAGGCATTGTTTAGATTCGGTCTCAACTTGGCAATGACTGAGCCTCGGCCTCGGAGAACTCAAGTAAAACCGACAAAGTCCGTTGACACCGTGCTGCGAAATCGGGCGCGGGAGTTGGGGATGACGCCGGGAACAATCTTGTCTTTTGATGTGGTGCATCCTCGCGCCCTAGCCACGGCGCTGCCGAAGCAGATGCGCGTGCGAAAAGCTACAGAGAATCGCTTCCACGTCGTCTTTGGGTCTCAGGAAAAACCTCAAACGAAGGAGAGAGGGTCCGTTGTCGACGTCACTGCAATGATTGCAAAGGAGGTCGACGGGGAGGTGGTTTCGGTGTCGAAGATCGTGAGCCGGTAGGGAGCAACGTAGCAATTTCATGACTTTGGGGGTAGATTGAAGACATGGAAGAAGTTTCTGGACAAGTTGTAAAAGCTCCGTTTGGCGCCGGGTCCAAGAGTGAACACGATGCGGTTTACCTGAATACGGACAAGGGGCGCTTCGTTCTGCGCCGTCCAGGTGCGAACGCATTTTCCGACCCCGAACTTGAAACCTTAGTGGGGAAAAAGATTCAGGGACGCGGAAAAGTTGTGGGTTACACCTTTTTCTTGTCCGACTGGAATGAGCTAACGAACGAGAAGTAAAATCTCTCCCCTCGCCCGTACACCGGATTCAAGCTGGCATTCGCACGACGTTGAAATGAAGGAGCCGCATGACTTGCATGCTGCGGCGCAGAGGTACATATGCCTACAGCCACCGTACCGGACAACTACATCGTATTGCGCGGAGGGCAGTTCG
>WNFP01002259.1_pt1 | contig 19383 bp, 10 predicted proteins | sample 5400201 | NCBI WGS metagenome assembly WNFP01 (sample SAMN13153355, study PRJNA577476) | soil metagenome | isolation source: 115 cm saprolite under Madrone tree | place: USA:California | collected 2016-06-14 | reverse complement strand
CTGTGCAGCGCAATTTGGGCTCGATACAACGGGGCGCCCACTGCATTCCAGAATGTGTTTTTCGGAAACCGTTTGGAGTATTCGTCCATGAGCGGCTGCGCACGCACGGAGTCCCCACAAAGAGAAAAAGCATTAGCTGCAATTGCCACTGCCGCGCTGCTGCGCAAAATACCAAACGCCCTGGCGACGAAGCCGCCCACCTGGTCGCCGTGGCCAAAGACTGCTTCCGTTACCGCCCGGCCAGCAAGGAACTGGGCCGCGGCCTCTTTCTGTTCGTGTTGCAGCGCAAGTTCAACCGTACGCTGGCTGAATTCCCGCTCCTTTCGCAACTGGCCGCAGAAGGCCGCCGCCTCGGCTTGCCATGCCTGGGCCAGGTATTCATCGGGCCGTCCTCTGGCCCAGTCGATCTGTTGCTTCATTGCCGCCGCATCGCCCTGCACGAAGGCGATCGAATAGCGGTGGGAATGCATTGGGGTGGATTCGAGTCTTTGCGCCAGCGCCTCCTGAATTACCTGCCTGGCTTCATCGAACCGATTGAGAGAGATAAATGCCAGCGCCAGGTTACTTCGTGGAATAACCCAGTTTGGATTAAGGCGAATACTCTCGCGGCAGGCTTCGGCAGCTTTCTCGAATTGGCCGACTGAATTGTACCGGTTACCCAAATTGTTCCAGGCCACAAAGTCGCGCGGATACGTCCGCACCAGCAACTCGTAACCCTCTATGAATTTATCGGCCTCAAATGTCGCGAAGGCGTAATAGTCCGCGGCAATCCTGAGCTTTTCATACTCGCTGGATCGTTCTCGCAGATCAAACGCCTTTTGGAAGGCTTCTATGGCCTGCTCTTGCTGCCCGGTATTACTATATGCTCCTGCCAGTTTGTCATAGGCTTGAGCGAAGTTAGGATCGAGTTCGACTGCTCGTTTTAAGAACGGCATGGCGTCGCGATCCCTGTTCCCAAGAGCGAGTTCACGGCCCATACAATAGGTTTTGAGCGCGTCGAGCGATGATGTGGTAGCTTGCTCAATCGGCGCGTCAAACTTTTGAATTGAAGCCAGCGATTCGCCCATTTTCTCGCGCAACCTGGTGGCCGCCTTGCCAAGTTTTTTCAGCACCTGCTCTTTGTTTTCAGCTTCAATCTGCTCGCGCGCGATCGCGTCGCCAGTCAGCGCGTTAATCGCTTCGAGCGTGATTACGTAGTGACTGCCCAAGGCCGCGATTGAGCCGGCCAGCAACGCTTTCAGTCCTTGTCGCAGGCAGATCTCACGGCCAACATCTCGCGTTACTCGTTCGTCAGGCGAGCGGTCCATAAAGCGCAAGGCCTCACGGAGGCGATCGTCGCCAAAGATGTTGAGAAATGGCGACTGGCCCAACTGCACCGCCAGGGCCAGCTTTAGCGTGCCGTCGAATACTACATCGCCTGTGGTGTTGAGAAAGTCAGCGAGTACGATAGTGTCTTTATCAGTGAGTGGAACAGCGCGAGGCCTTCTCAAATACCAAAACAATATTAGCCACAGGGTCAGTGCCAGCAGTGCAATCGTTAAAACGGCAGCGCGAGTGTGGGTGAAGTACCATAACAAGATTAGCGCCGCGGCCAGTAACAGCAGCCCCATCGTTACAATGGCGCCGGGTTTATTAAGCTTGAACTGGCTGATTAGGTACTCTGCACTGGAGGCGCGCGCCGGCGTTGAACTCGAGCCTGCGCTTTCCGACGGACTCTTCAGGTGGACGCCGGTCGCGGCGTCGATCGATGCAGGCCCTCCGGTGATGTCGACTCCGGCAGGGTTCGCGAGTTCGCGGTGCAGTTCCCGCAACTCGATGCTCAGGTCTCTAGTTGTTTGATAGCGATCTTTCGGATTCTTCGCCAGACATCGACGCACAACTCTTTGCAGACGATTCGAAGCATCGGGCCGTAAGTCGGTGATCGGAGGCGGCGACCCACGAATGATCTTGTTCAGCGTATCGATCGCGTCTTCTCCCGCAAAAGCTTTCTGCCCTGTCACCGCCTCGAATAGAATGCAGCCGAAAGAAAAAATGTCTGAACGTCGATCGATATCCTTTGTTCTTCCACGCGCTTGTTCCGGTGACATGTAACCGACAGTGCCGAGCACCATGCCGGGTTGCGAATGCTGCAGGGTGATCGCCGTGTCGATTTCACTCGACGTGCTTGACAGTGTTTGGGCCTCGATCAATTTTGCGATGCCAAAGTCCAGAATCTTTACGTGACCATCGCGCGTCACCATGATGTTGTCGGGTTTGAGATCCCGGTGGACGATGCCGGCAGCATGGGCCTTCGATAAACCTTCGACAACCTGTTGCAGGTAGCGCACAAGCTTTCTCAGATCAGTCTCGCTTTGAATCACTTCACCGAAGGTGTGCCCGTCTATGAACTCCATCGCAAGGAAGTGCACACCGTTGTTCTCGCCGATTTCATAGATGTGAGCGATATTCGGATGATTCAGAGAGGCCGCGGATTTCGCTTCGCGCACAAACCGCTGCATCCGATCGCGATTCGCTGCCAGGTCCGCAGGCAGAATTTTCAGCGCGACTTTGCGATCAAGTCTTGTGTCCTGTGCGAGGTAAACTTCGCCCATGCTACCTGCACCAATCCTGGAAACAATGCGATAGTGGGACAAGCTCGTATCGGGGGAAAGTTCTGCCATTTGTGTTGTTTTACGTCACTGTGGCATATGGCGCAAGCTCAAACTGAGAATCGGTTTGCTAATGATCTTGCATCGAAACGCTTCCCTTAACGATTGTCCAATGGAGAAGAGGATTCTTTGCTTTGCAGGCGATCTATCAAGACGCTTAATCTCTTCACCTCTTCCCCGGGGTTCTCAGCGGATCTTGCTCGCCCACATGAAAAAATGGCGCGTTCGCCGAATTCTTCTTCGGACACTCATCTCCAATCTATATGATTACCGACGTTCTAACCGTCAAAAGAACCAAATCCGTAGCAAGGCAAAATCGAGGGACGATTGAAGACACGTTTACTGTTGCTGGCCTGCTGGGTTGTGGTCGCAGGCGGCTTCTCGCATAGCGAAGCTCGCGGCGGACGCATCGACAGAGTTTGAACCAAAGATAGTCGACGTGATCAAGGACTGGCTTTCAAGCCAAGCAGGAGGACCAGGGATTGGTCGTCCGAAATAATCCCTGCTATAGTAGGGCAATCCAAAAAGATATTTACTGATGCAACTGATGCGAAAGCGTCCCTTATCGATAGTCTTCTTGACCACTGCGTTACTGTTCAGCGCATGGAGCAACGTTATCGGCGCCGCTTTCTGTCCTCGATTCATGAACCGCGTCTGCTGCGCCAGACCGTCGGCTCACCGATTGACGCCGGTCCTCGATCAATCGTCGTGTCATCATCATGAAATGGCCGGGATGAAGATGGAGCAGTCAGAGAAGGCGCCGGACATGCAGGAACACTCCGGAGCGAGTTCTGACTTTGAGGCCGACGCAGATGCCACAAAGGCGACCTCGCAAGCGGAACCCACTTCAAGTAATGAAGTTGCTTTTGATCTTCCGGTCGAAACTTGCGGGCATTGTTGGATGCATTCACAGCTAACATCGGGAACTGCTATGGTGCTCGCAGTCGATCCGTCGAAGCGAATCATAGAAACCGATGCGCCACTGACGAAGTGTGCGCTTGCTTTACCTTCCACTCTTCCGGCGTCAATTAAGCCTTCTGAGCATGGGCCGCCGGGCAACTCATTCCCCCGTCACGTTCTCATCAACGTCTTCCGAATTTAGTTCCCTTTATGAATCGCCGCTAATTAGTTAGCACGCGGACGTGTGCCTTTCTGTGCGCGCGCGTTCTCACAAGCTTATTGTTTCTGCCACGCGAAGAAAATCAGAGGGTAACCATGAAGAGGTCAAGTGTTGGCGCTTTCATCCGCATGTTGGGACTGAGCGCAGTTATAATTCTCGGTCTGATACTTACGTCCGCGCAGCTTGCCGTTGCGCAGGGGCATGACATGCAGAACATGCCTGGGATGAAAATGCCCAAGACCAAAGCGAAGGCAACTCGAAAGGCAGCTCCTAGAAAGAGGAGAGTAGCGCGAAAGAATCTACCGCCTAAGAAACACGACATGAGTAAGATGCCCGGGATGAATATGCCTGGAATGAAAATGCCCGCTAAGCATCAAGGAAAAGGCGCGTCAAGGATGAAGAAAGTCCCGGGACCAAAGCTGCAGGGAGACAGCAATCAGATGAATAATATGCCGGGTATGAACATGCCGGCTCAGAGGTCGCCACGAGCGGGACAATCCGCAAAACCGCAGTCTTCGCCTCAGCAAATGCAGATGAACGTGCCCGGGATGCAAATGCCGTCCGCTTCTCCAAATCCTCAAGCTTCTCGGCAGCAGAAGATGGAGATGAATATGCAAATGCCATCTGCAACACCGGGCTCTTCCCCTCAAACGCAAATGAACATGCCTGGGATGAAAATGCCGATGGCTTCACCAAACCCGCAAGCTTCTCCCCAGCAAAGGATGGACATGAACATGCCGATGCCGTCGCCGAGTCCATCGTCAAGTCCGATGGGTCAAATGCCCGGCATGGACATGGGTGGGGCCAATATGAACACCGGAACGTTAATGGTGATGTCCGCCGAAGGCATGGGCGTGCGGATTGGGGGCACTACCACCAACGTGATGAATCTTGGACAGATGGGATCTGGAACCTCCTGGCAGCCCAGCTCATCCCCGATGCACATGATTGATAAGATCGCAGGCAAATGGTTATTGATGGCTCACTATAACTTTATTGTCGGTCTCAACGCTCAAGGCGGACCACGCGGCATTACGGAGTTTGAATCCGCGAACTGGTTTATGCCGATTGCGTTCCGGCGCGTAGGACCCGGCACGCTACAACTTCGCGGGATGTTTAGTTTGGAGCCATCCACGTTCGCTCGGGGAGGCTCGCCTCTGCTGTTCCAGACCGGCGAGACTTACAAAGGCCGGCCAATAATTGATCGGCAACATCCACATGATTTCTGGATGGAGTTGTCGGCGCAATATACAGTCGCACTCGGCGAACGTGGAACCTGGTTCGCGTACTTTGGCTATCCGGGCGAGCCGGCGCTGGGACCGCCGGCCTTCATGCACCGCGCTTCGGCATCGGAGAATCCATCGGCTGCGCTATCGCATCACCTCCAGGATTCGACGCACATTAGTTTTGGAGTACTCACTACCGGCTTCACTTACCGCTGGTTCAAAGTCGAAGGCTCGATCTTCAACGGCAGAGAGCCGGATGAGAATCGTTACAACTTCGAGGCCCATCCATGGAACTCTCGATCTGTTCGCTTGTCGTTCGAGCCGAACCATAACTGGTCAATGCAAGTGAGCTATGGCTTTTTGCGAAATCCCGACGCAGCTGAGCCGAACACCGACATTCATCGTGCGACCGCCTCGGTGCAATACAACAAACCATTTAACCGCGGCAACTGGGCCTCGGCGTTCATCTGGGGACGCAACCACACCAGTAGTCCGGGCGAAGTGCACAATCTCAATGGCTACACGGCAGAATCAACCGTGAACTTTCTTGATAAGAACTATCTTTACACGCGGCTTGAATTGGTCGACAAGGATGAGCTGCTCCGCGCAAGTGATCGTGTGCTCCTGGGAATCAAGGATGCCCATCCTTCATTTCGGATCGGCGCTTACACGTTTGGCGGCGTCCGAGACGTCTGGAATAGCAAGCACGTCTCGATGGCCATTGGCAGCGATCTAACTTTCTACTCGAAACCGTCCGTGCTCGATCGACTCTACGGCAACAATCCTGTTTCGTGGCGGCTGTTCCTGCGGCTGCGGCCGAGCAAGATGGACATGAGCTCGCATGAAATTCACGGTGGTATGAAAAAGGACCGACAGACGATGCCAGCCAGGCCTTAGCAAAACAGAGTGGTTGATGGCGTTTAGGTCCGTTTTGGGTTGAGCTCTCAAGGTCGGGATGCTACCGCAATTCTACCAGCGATATACTGAGCGAGTAAGAACGAGTGCTACTTCGTACACTGACACCACTACTGCTCTTATGAAACCCGACAGGGAAGACGCATTCACACCGGGAACTACAGCGGGAATTTCCGCGAGGGACCCCGTGTGCGGAATGACGTTCGATTCGCGGAAGGCGGCCGGGTCGTTTGCATACAATGGGCAAACCTACTATTTCTGCAGCGCAGGCTGTCTCGAAAAGTTCCGCGGTGAGCCAGAGCGATTTCCCGATGCAGAAGTCGCGGCGCAAATGAAGACTCGCGCTCCACAAAAGGCCTCACCAAAAACCGAATACACCTGTCCGATGCATCCGCAGATTGTGCGCGATGCACCGGGTAACTGTCCCATCTGCGGCATGACTCTCGAGCCGCGCACTGTTTCGCTGGAAGATGAGAAGAATCCCGAGCTCGTCGACATGACGCGCCGATTTTGGGCGAGCGTGGTTCTCACGATTCCGCTTCTCTTAATAACGATGAGCGATGTCATTCCGGGAAATCCCCTTGCTCGATTTGTCTCAATGCGTGTGCTTGGCTGGATTCAGTTTGTGCTGGCAGCGCCAGTAGTGCTCTGGGGAGGCTGGCCGTTCTTTGTTCGCGGATGGCAATCACTTGTGAATCGCAGCTTGAACATGTTCACGCTGATCAGTCTGGGCGTGTCGGTCGCATATGTTTTCAGCGTCATCGCAAAGCTGTTTCCTGAAATCTTTCCAGCGTCGTTTCGGCACCCTGCGGGTGAAGTACCGCTTTACTTTGAAGCAGCTTCGGCTATTACCACTCTGGTGCTCCTGGGCCAGGTGTTCGAACTGCGTGCGCGCAGCCAGACCGGCGCGGCGATCAAAGCACTTTTAGGTCTGGCGCCGAAAACTGCGCGGCGCCTTGGTGAGGACGGCAGCGAGGAAGACGTTCGTCTGGATCAGGTGCAGGTAGGCGATCGATTGCGCGTACGGCCCGGCGAAAAGGTGCCGGTGGACGGCGTGATCATTGAAGGATCGAGCGCCGTGGACGAATCCATGATGACCGGAGAACCTATCCCGGTTGAGAAGCATGAAGGTGACCGAGTGATCGGTGCGACGGTCAACGCCACTGGCTCATTTGCGATGCGAGCCGAACGAGTTGGGTCGGAAACGTTCTTAGCGCAAGTCGTCCAAATGGTTGCGGAAGCGCAAAGAAGTCGCGCGCCCATTCAGAAACTCGCAGACGTCGTGTCTGGTTATTTCGTGCCGGCAGTAGTCGCCATCGCGGTAACTACTTTTGTCGGTTGGAGCATCTGGGGACCGGAACCACGTATGGCGCTTGGACTGGTGAATGCGGTCGCCGTACTAATCATTGCCTGTCCATGCGCACTCGGGTTGGCGACTCCGATGTCGATCATGGTGGCCACCGGAAAAGCTGCGCAGCGCGGTGTGCTATTCCGGAATGCCGAAGCCATAGAGATCATGCGCAAGGTTGATACGCTGGTAGTGGATAAAACCGGGACGCTTACTGAAGGGAAGCCAAAACTGGTCAGCGTAGTGACCACTGAGGGCATTGATGAACCGTCGCTCTTGAAACTGGCAGCAAGTCTGGAACGAGGCAGTGAACATCCGTTGGCGGCGGCAATCGTCGCGGGCGCGCAAGAGTGGGCTGTCAAACTCACCGATGCAAAGGCCTTTGATTCATTGACTGGTAAAGGAGTGACTGGCGAGGTTGACGGTCGTACAGTCTCGCTGGGAAATCGTGCGATGCTTGATGAGTTGAAGGTTGATCCCGGAGAACTCGGGACCAGGGCCGAGAGTTTACGCGCTGCCGGCCAGACTGTGATGTTCGTGGTGGTCGATGGCAAAACCGCCGGGTTAATAGGAGTGGCTGACCCTATTAAGCAAACCACACCGGAGGCGATCGGGCAGCTGCATGAAGAAGGCATTCGCATTGTCATGCTTACGGGTGACAGCCGCAAAACGGCTGAGGCAGTTGCCAGCAAGCTGAACATCGATGAAGTTATCGCGGAGGTTCTTCCCAACCAGAAAGTTGAGGTAGTGAGAAAGTTTCAGGCTGCGGGCAGATTCGTGGCGATGGCCGGCGATGGCATCAACGACGCGCCGGCGCTGGCCCAGGCCCATGTGGGAATAGCGATGGGAACCGGCACCGATGTGGCAATGAAGAGTGCCGGAGTTACTCTGGTCAAAGGAGACCTGCGTGGCATTGTCCGCGCCCGCGTCCTTAGCCGGCTGACCATGCGGAATATCAAACAGAACCTGTTCTTTGCTTTTATCTATAACTCGCTTGGAGTGCCCATCGCGGCCGGTGTTCTCTATCCGTTTTTCGGCATTTTACTAAGCCCGATGATCGCCGCTGCCGCGATGAGCTTCAGCTCGGTTTCGGTGATTGCCAATGCCTTGCGTCTTCGGCGTGCGCAGCTGTGACTCTGATCGACAGAGAGATTCCTGAATTAGGTTGCGGACAAATGGTGGTTTTCAGCTCCTGATTGACTGGTTGGGTCTTCAAGCGAAACGAAGGGTTGCCGAACACCGCTTGAGCTGCCGTCATTTGTTTTCTTCATGGAGGTATAAAAACTATTCGGTTGACCACGGTCTTGCCTCAAGGTATAAATGCCTACGATTAAATTGTTCATGAATTCAAAGCTCGCTAAAGAATCGGTATATCGGTTTGCGACTTCGCTGGGCGTCGCAACGGCTTGCTGTATGTGTACGTGTTGTCCGTTCAGCGAGCGGAGCGAGTGTATGCCTTAGCAATCTAAGCCATTTTGGTACACCGCAGCCGCTCAACTTGAGCGGCTTTTTTGTTTTTGCGTGCCTGTTTACCTGGGCGAGGCGATTGAGAGAAATCGAATGAATGAATTAACTGATGAGCTTCGGAAGAGCAAGCTGCAGACGTTGGCGACGGAGGTCCGCGAAGAGTTGGCCAACTATGAAGAGCAGATTAGGAAATACCGCGCGGGCGAAGTTGACGAGACGAAGATGCAGAAGCTCCGTTTGCACTTTGGCACCTATGCCCAACGGCAGGAGGGCGTGCAAATGCAGCGCATCAAGATCCCCGGCGGTTTTTTAACCGGGGATCAATTGGCGAGGCTCGCGGATGCGGCCGATAGGTTCGGCAGTGGTTTCATTCATTTCACCACCCGAGAAGATGCGCAGATTTATTACGTGAAGCTGGAAGAGGCACCCGATCTCCTCCGTTTCCTGGCCACAGCCGGCATCACTTCTCGCGAAGCTTGCGGAAACACGGTGCGCAACATCACGGCGTGTTATCGCGCCGGTACGTCGGCCACCGAGAGCTTCAATGTTCAACCTTACGCCGACGCTCTATTTCGTTACCTGGTGCGCAACAAGTACAACCAGAACCTCGGGCGAAAATTCAAGATCACCTTCGAAGGCTGCGCCGACGACCACTCCGGTTTGCGAATTCACGATATAGGATTATGGGCAGTCACCCGGACCGAAAATGGCGAGCCGCGCCGCGGCTTCAGAGTTTACCTGGGCGGCGGGTTGGGCGCTGGACCGCAACTGGCGCATCTCTATACCGACTTTCTTCCAGTAGAAGAGCTGTTCAATCTGGCGACGGCCACCTTGCGACTCTTTGACAGATATGGCGAGCGCAAAGCACGAATGAAAGCGCGGATGAAATTCCTGATCCAGACGTTGGGCTGGGACGCGTTTCGCGCAGCGCTCGACGAAGAACGAGAACGTGTCGGTCCCGTACAGCTGGATCAGTACTTACAGGAGACCGACGAGGCCGGGAGCGCGGGCGTCGCGGGGTCCCCGGCCGGGCAGCCCGGCTGGGGTGCCGTCCCTGCCCGCAGTGAGCGCGAAGCGCGAAAAACTGCTTTGCAGGTGCTCGATCCGCGGATCAATGATCCGCACTTTCAGTCGTGGGTGCGCGACTCGGTGATCGAACACCAGCTTGCCGGCTTTCGCGGCGTTCATGTGCGCATCAAGCTTGGCGATCTGACTGCCGATCGAGCGCGTAGTCTCGCGGCCATCGTTCGCCGGTTTTCTTCCAATCAACTGCGAATTTCGATTGAACAAAATATCTATCTGCCCTGGGTGCGTGAAGAGCGTCTCTGGGATCTTTACATCGCTCTCGGTGAAGTCTCACTGGCTGAACACGGCGCCGGCACGATTACAGATGTGACCACGTGTCCTGGATCAGACACCTGCCGCCTGGGTATTGCGTCGGCGAAAGGTTTGGGCAATGCCATCAGTAACGCTTTCAATAATGGGTTGGCGAAATATTCTGAGCTGGCCCGGCCGCTGCGCGTGAAGATCTCCGGCTGCCCCAACGGATGTGCGCATCACTCAGTCGCCAACATCGGATTCTATGCGGCCGCGCTTTCAAAGGACGACCGCAGCGTGCCCGCTCACTTTGTGACCGTAGGTGGTCGTGTCCGCGGAGACGACGCTCAGTTCGGCGCGCTGATTGGCAAATTTCCGGCAAAGAACTGCGTGAAAGTAACGGAAACCCTGCTGGGTCTTTACGAAAAAACGAAATTGCCGGCAGAGGACTTTGATTCTTTCGCCGCCCGCACGGGAACTGAACGGTTGAAAGAGATCCTCGAACCGCTGCGGCAGGTTCCTTCATTCGAACAAGATTCTTCGTTCTATGAGGACTTCGGACACGAGCATGAGCACTTTGCAGTGCAAAAAGGAATCAAGGGTGAATGTGCCGGGTCGACAGTTGCGGAAACGATACCAACGATTGACGCGGCTAATGAATGGCTGGCCCAGGCGGAAGCGTTGATATATCACAAAGAATACGAGCACGCGGTCATCGCGGCGTATGAGGCGGCGGCCGCTGCCGCCCGAGTTCCGCTATACGAGCGGCTGGTGGATCCGTTCACTGCGGATGAGGCCCTCTGGGAATTCGAGAACCTGTTTGTCTTATCGGGCCAGACTCAAGGGGCCTGGGAAGACGTTTCATCAAAGTTGGCAAGGTTGAAGGAGGACGGTCTCAAAACACAATCCGGCGTTCTTCAGACACCTGGCGAAGTAAGTGCGCAAGCAATTCTCAACGAAGCGCGAAGCTTTGTCAGGTACTGCGCGGAAGGAATGTTTGCCGAGGCAGGAGCGGCCGCATGAGAGAAATAAATCGCGGGGTGTTGGTCGTAGGCCACGGCAGTCGTCGCCATGAAGCAAACGAAGACGTGCGCGAAGCCACCCGTCGCATTGGCGAGCGCAGCCATTTTGATCTGATCGAGGCTGCCTTTCTGGAGATCGAACATCCGAATATCCGTGAAGGCTTCGCGAGACTGGTCGAGCGCGGAGCCAGCGAGATTACCGTCCATCCTTATTTTCTTTCACCGGGCAGACACACGCGCGGTGACATTCCGGTCGAAGTTCGTGAAGCCGCCAGCCACCACAGTGGCGTCAGCTATCGAATTACCGAACCGCTTTCGGCCCATCCGCTGGTGATTGAGGCTTCGGTGCAGCGCATATTCGAGTCGATCCACCATGAATCAAATGAAGAAAAGGCCAAGCACTATCGAGCATGGCTCGGCACCGTCTACCTCGTTGGCGCAGGACCGGGCGACCCGGGACTTCTGACGGTTAAAGCGCGCGACCTGCTGGAGTCCTGTGACGTGGTTATCTATGACTATCTCGTCAATCCGGAACTGCTATCGAACGTTCGGGCCGGCGCTGAGCACATTTACGTTGGCAAAGTCGGCGGCGGGCGACAGACACCGCAAGACGAGATCAATCGCTTACTCGTTAGGCATGCCCGGAAAGGACGGCTTGTCGTGCGCCTCAAGGGCGGCGATCCTTTTTTATTCGGTCGTGGTGCGGAAGAAGCAGAAGCGCTGCGCGACGCAGGCGTTGCGTTCGAGGTCGTGCCAGGGATCAGCTCAGCGCTGGCGGTCCCAGCCTACGCGGGCATCCCACTAACAAAGCGCGGATTGTCGTCTTCAGTGGCCGTGATCACCGGCGCGCGCGGCGGCGACGGCGCGCCGGAGAACAATGCGCTTGCAAATCTCGCATCAGTAGACACACTCGTCGTTTTAATGGGCGCTGCGCATCTCCGTCAGATTGCGAAAGACTTGACGGCCGCCGGACGTTCATCGCAAACGCCTGCCGCGGTCATTCGCTGGGGAACTTATGAGGGCCAGCAAACCGTGACAGGCACACTCGAAACGATTGCTGTCGAGGCGGAACGGGTTGGAATGAAAGCGCCGGCTGTCATCATTGTGGGCGAAGTGGTTCGGCTGCGCGAGCGCCTCAACTGGTTTGAGCAAAGTATCGCCGACAGCAAAGACGAAGAGCTGGAATCCGTGTTCGCGATGGCTTGCTGAGGATAAATGATATGCCAGTTAGTGCTCTATCACTTGGACAGGAAACGACGGACGAAGAGCTAAAGGCGATCTCGGATGAGTTCGAGACGGCGCCGCCGGAAGTGATACTTCGCTGGGCAGGCGAAGAGTTTGGACCGGATATCGCGTTCGCTACCGGGTTCGGGGCTGAAGGCTGCGTGATTATCGCCATGCTCTCGAACATTCGTCCGGGGGCGCGTGTTTTCTATCTCGACACAGATCTGCTATTCCCTGAGACTTACGCCTTGCGCGATCGATTAACAGCGCGTTTCGGGGTTCGCTTTGAACGCCGGGCCACGCGCGTCTCCCTTGATGAACAAGCTCGCGAATACGGCGATCGTTTGTGGGAGCGTCAGCCTAATCTCTGTTGCCGGCTGCGCAAAGTCGAGCCCCTGAAAGAAATGCTCTGTGGGCTGCGGGCCTGGGGCACAGCCGTTCGTCGCGATCAGTCACCGACGCGTGCGCACATTGGCCTGGTCGAGCGCGATAAGCAATTTGGGCTAATCAAGATCAACCCGCTCGCCGCCTGGTCCGCCCGCGAGGTCTGGGATTACATAGCCAGATACGATGTACCCTATAACGCGCTGCACGACCACGGTTACCCGTCCATCGGCTGCGCGCCCTGCACCACGCCCGTGCAAATTGGTGAAGACCCTCGCGCGGGTCGCTGGCGCGGAACCGTTAAGACTGAGTGCGGAATACATGTAAAATAGCTTTGCTCAAAAAGGGTGACTAGACGGCCCGGTACGGAACCGGTTGCGGTAGCGGCCGGGTTCATCTCAACGCGATTTACCCGCTTGCTACCGCAAGCGGTTCCGTACCAAACGATTCGCTAATGAAGGAAACAGGATGAAACTTATCAAACCACACGGGGGGGAACTCGTTAATCGCGAAGTTACTGGATCCGAACGTGAGAGACTCATTCAAGCGGCGGCCGATATGCCGGCTTTGCAGCTTAACACGCGAGACGTCTCTGAATTGGAGATGATCGCCATCGGTGCGTACTCACCGCTCGAAGGATTTTTGGATCGGTCCGATTACAACTCGGTGTGCGTCCGGATGCGACTGACAAACGACGTCGCCTGGCCCATACCGGTGACGCTCTCCACCACGAACGAGCAGGCGAATACGTTTCGCCAGTTCGAGGACGTAGCGCTGTATCAGGACGATCATCTGCTGGCCATCCTGCACCTCGCGGAAAAGTATCGTTACGATAAAGAACGAGAGGCGGAACTCGTCTACCGAACGACTGACGCTGCTCATCCCGGAGTGCGCACTCTCTACAATCAAGGCGACTGGTTGCTGGGCGGAAAAGTCAGTCTCGTCAATCGTCCGCTTAATCCTGCCTTTCCGGCATATCGCCGCGATCCCGCAGAGACCCGGGCGCTCTTTCAAGAACGCAGTTGGCGGCGGGTCGTTGCTTTTCAGACTCGCAATCCGGTTCATCGCGCGCACGAATACATCCAAAAATGCGCGCTGGAAATTGCCGATGGATTGCTGCTGCATCCGCTGGTTGGTGAAACCAAAGCCGACGACATGCCCGCGAACGTGCGGCTGGAATCTTACGAAGCGATACTCGCAGGCTACTATCCGGCGGCACGCACGATCCTTTCGATCCTGCCGGCCGCGATGCGCTATGCCGGACCACGCGAAGCGGTCTTCCACGCGCTGGTTCGTAAGAATTATGGGTGCTCGCATTTCATTGTTGGGCGCGACCATGCGGGAGTCGGCAACTACTATGGTACGTATGATGCGCATCACATCTTCGACGAGTTTGAGCCGGAAGAACTCGGCATAACACCACTGTTCTTCGATCACACGTTCTATTGTCGATCGTGTGGCGCGATGGCTTCGAGCAAAACGTGCCCGCATGAGACAGCGGAACACGTCACGCTTTCAGGTACGAAGGTGCGCGAGATGCTTAGTGTGGGACAAGTGCCGCCGGTTGAATTCACCAGGCCTGAGGTGGCGCGGGTGTTAATCGAAGCACTGCGAGCGATTGAGATCGAACAACTGGTTGCAGCAGAAGCTTGAGCTACGCGGATCCAGTGCAACTCTCAAAGACAAATCGAGTGGCAGTGGTACCGCGAAGCGGTTATGGCCCAAAGCCCAGGGTTGCTTCAACCCTGGGTGAGCAGGTCCACGTCCTGCTCAACCCGGAATGGGTTGCGCCAGTGGACGCAACCGCTTTGCGGTAAAGCAGTGATAACAAGTGAGGGAACATTGATAAGAAACAAGAAAGGATTCACGTTATGGTTCACCGGATTATCGGGTGCGGGTAAGACAACACTCGCAGGATTCGTCGAGCAAGACTTGCGCGCTCGCGGCTTGTCGGTCGAGGTCCTGGATGGAGATGAAATACGGACGAATCTTTCAAAGGGCCTGGGTTTTTCCAAGGAGGATCGCGATACAAACATACGGCGCATTGGCTATGTCTGTCGGCTGCTTTCCCGAAACGGCGTGGCGGCGATATCAGCAGCTATCTCTCCTTACCGCGAAGTGCGCGATGAAGTGAGACGACTGATCGAAGCGGACGGCGCAACATTTATTGAGGTCTATGTGAAGTGTCCGATCGAAGTGCTTGCAGAGCGGGACGTGAAAGGTCTCTACAAGAAGGCCCTGGCCGGAGAGCTGAAGGGTTTTACTGGCGTCTCGGATCCATACGAGGAGCCGCTGGCGCCGGAAGTTCTCATTGAATCGAATCGAGAGACGGTGGAATCCAGCGTGACTAAGATCATCCGCGAACTCGAACAGCGTGTGCAGCTCCCACACCTCAAGGCGTCAGGGCATTCAGGTGCAGTCACGACCGCTCTGGATGCAGAAGGCTTGGAAACGCTTGCACAGGCCCTCATGTTAGCTTGAGCCGCATCCCCACACGCAAATCTCGAAAGACAAAACGATCCAGCTCAAAAGTAGTGTCCTAATAGCGTGTTGCTGAGAGCTGACTTGCGCGGGGCACTAGCCCGACCTTGCTGAGAGCTGACTTGCGCGGGGCACTAGCCCGACCGTAAGGGAGGGCTCAAAATTCGCCGTAATGGAGCCCTCCCTTACGGTCGGGCTAATGCCCCGGCGCGGCAACACATTATTAGGACACTACCAACTCAAAAGACCCGGGCAAAACTTGCGACGCATGTGATAACCTCTCGGCTGAAAATCAATTAAGCGGATAGTTGAGGCGCTACCACAGTAGAGACCAAAGCGATGAATGCAGGCTTGAGACTTTTATCGCTCTTACTATTACCTCTCGTATTACAGTCGCCGCAAGAAAAACTCAAACAACATTATGAGGCCGCGGAAGCGCAAGCCCGCGCCGGCAATTTCGCTGCAGCTGAAACCGAATACAATGCCATCCTGGCCGAGGGATACCGCGCGCTTGGGCGAGTCTACGCGGCGCAGCAGAAGCATCGGCAGGCCATCGCGGCTCTCGAGAGTGCAGCTCTCTATCAACCCACTTCTGAGACTTTATCGGACCTCGCAATCGCTTACTTCGACGCGGGCCTATTCGATAAAGCTCTTGAACCTTTACACAAAGCTATCGCGCTCAATCCTCAAAATCCCGTTGCTCACGCCATGCTGGGTAAGACCTATTTTGCCGTTCGTGAATACGAAAAGGCCGCGGCCGAACTTAAGCTGGCGCTCGATTTCGGCTCGAATGACTTCGATATCAGTTTCACGCTGGCGATAGCGTACCTGCAGCAGCGCCAGTTTACTGAGGCAAGGCAAATCTTTGATTGGATGCTTCAGCACCTCGGCGACCGGCCGGAGCTTCATGTTGTGATCGGCCGGGCATTTCGAGTGGCCGGCCGTCTGCCTGAGGCAATAGATGAATTCAAGAAAGCGATCGCGCTCAATCCCAGTCTGGCGCGCGTGCATGACAACCTGGCGCTCGCCTATCTAATGAATGAGGGCGCATCCCGCCTGCCCGACGCGGAGCGAGAGTTCAAAACTGAGTTGGCCTCGAACCCTGACGAATACTTTGCCAACTATTATCTCGGCATCGTTTATATCTTCCAAAGGAAGTGGGACCTCGCCACAGCTGTTCTAAAGAACGCTTCCCGAGTCCAGCCCGACAATCCGGATCCCTATTTTCAGCTCGGCCAGGCTTATCAGGAATTAGCGAAGCACGATCAGGCGATAGAAGCACTCAGGAAATCAATCGCCCTGAATCCTGATCCGGCCCATAACAAGTTTCAGGTGACGACTGCCCACTATCGACTCGCACAGTCTTTGCTCAAAGTCGGGCAGGCGGAAGCGGGACAAAAAGAGTTACGGTTGGCGTCGGACCTTAAGGCCGAAGCCTTCAAGATGGCGCAAACGTCGGGCACCGGTCCATCAACAATGGGCACGTCCCAATTGCCGGAGCAAGAGGACAAGCTGACGGCGACCGTTTCAGTCGGCAGCACAACAACTCAGCCGAACGTGCCTGACGAAAAGGCTCTACGAGAGTTGGAGAATACGGAAGCCTATTATGCGAAGATACTCTCTGCGACCCACAGCAGCATCGGATTGTTACGCGCGGAGCGAGGAGACTTCCGTGCGGCGGCAGAGCAGTTTCGTCTGGCGGCGAACTGGAACCCGCAACAGGAGGACGTTGATTACAACCTCGGCCTCGCCTACTTTCGCGCAGAGTCCTACAAGGACGCAGTGCCGCCTTTGGAGACAGAAGTAAAGACCCATCCACAAAATATCCGTGCCCGTTGGTTGTTGGGCTTGAGTCATTTCAAGACTTCAAACTACGCCAGAGCCTCCGAACTCCTGGCAGACGTGATCACTTCCGAATCAACCAACATTGATCTCTACTACGCGCTCGCTTCCTCTCTGATCAAGCAGGGGAAAACGGAGCTCGCTGAACAGGCTGTTCAGCGAATGAGCAAGGTTACCGGCGATTCGCCACAGCTCCACGTTCTTCTTGAGATGTTGAATCAGCTTAGAAAGTCCGCGCCGAGCCGGAAAGATCAGTAAGAATGGTTGCTGGACCATGCAGGGTATTGAATGAATATAGGGTTTGATTAGTTATGGATGCTACTAGAGAAAATCTCCCCGCATTGTCTCGCAGAAAGCGGTTCTTCTTTTTTCTAATCTCATGTGCCTTTTTCGCTGTTTTGTTATTGACTGGCGCTGAGATCGCTGCACGCCTAAAAGGCTTTCGACCCTGGACGGTGAAGCAAGCAGACATTGTTGTGGAGCCCGGGGGAAAGTTCTTCGCGCCTCATCCCACTCTCGGTTACACACATTTGCCTGGGCAGTTCAAAATCACCCTGGCAGGAACTTACTCCTACAAAGCAACTAATCTGGATAACACGCTGAGAGTCACACACCGGTTAAGTACTTATCGCCCCGGAGATCATAAGAAGGAGATTTGGATTCTCGGCGATTCCGTCACTTATGGTCAGTCAGTCAATGATGAGGAGACATACCCCTGGTTATTGCAGGAGCGTTTTCCAGCTTACGAAATTGTCAATTTCGGAGTGATGGGCTACGGCACTCTTCATTCTTTGATTCAGCTTCTAGAGGCGCTCCAGAGCGGGCACAAGCCTCAAGTGGCGATTCTTGCCTACGCCTCCTGGCATGACGTTAGAAACTCTTTCATAAGGTTTCGCCAGAAAATGCTGGCTCCCGCCGCTTACCTGGGTCCGCTTAATCAGCCTTATGCCAGGCTGACCAGCGATGGCAAACTAAATATCTTTATGGATACGATAGCCTATCGTGAGTTTCCCCTGATGCGCTACTCGGCGTTCATCAATGCTATGGAAGAGACTTATGACCGGTACGAAGAACGTCGGGCACATAGTCACGAAGTGACCAAAGTCATTATCAAAGAGATTTCTGATTTGTGTAGATTGAATGGAATTGAATTTGTAGTTGCCGGGCTGACCTCCGATCCGACTACTTCGGACATGTTTGACTACTGTCAAAAAGAAGGAATGAAGACGGCTAATATCTGGGTTGATCTAAACCTCAAGGAAAATAATAATCTTCCTTATGATTCACATCCGAGTGCGGCAGCGCACCGGCAATACGCGCAGAAGCTTGAGTCGTTCCTGCGTACAAATGTGCTAAGAACTTGACCCGCCGCGGCGCTTCCTAACATGGGATTGAAACAAAAGAGACTTCTGATTAGAGCGTTAGTCGCACTGCTGATAGCCGTGCCCTCCAAGATAGGCTACGGTCAGTCCGAGACAGTGCAGTTCGTCGACATCACAGCTCAGGCCGGTATCACCTTCAAACACGTTTATTCACCGGAAAAGAAATACATTGTCGAGTCGATGAGTGGCGGAGTAGCGCTCTTCGATTATGACAACGACGGCTACCTCGACATCTTCTTAGTCAACTCCCTGACCGTGGAACTGCTGAAGTCGAACAAGCGAACGAGAAGCGCCCTCTATCACAACAATGGCGACGGGACTTTTACCGACGTCACCGACAAGGCGGGCGTGGCTGATATTGGGTGGGGGATGGGCGTTGCAGTTGGCGACTATAATAACGACGGCTTTGACGATCTTTATGTGACCTGCTTTGGTCCCAACCATCTCCTAAGAAATAACGGCAACGGCACGTTTACCGACGTTACTGCGAAAGCCGGCGTGGGTGACCCACGATGGTCCACGGGAGCCGCATTTCTGGATTACGACAATGACGGCAAGCTCGATCTGTTCGTCACGAATTACGTTGGCTTTGATCTCAACCATCTACCCGCGTTTGGCGAGGGCCCGACGTGCCAGTTTAAGGGTGTTCCAGTTCAGTGTGGTCCGAGGGGGCTGCCTGGGGCGGGCGACACGCTCTATCACAATAACGGCGACGGCACATTTACCGACGTGTCGAAAAAGGCCGGCGTCGACGATTCTATCGGCTACTACGGGCTGGATGTTGTCGCCAGTGACTTTGATGGAGACGGCCGCGTAGATATTTTCGTCGCGAACGACTCGACGCCGAATTATCTCTACCATAACAATGGAAACGGAACGTTTAGCGAGATCGGATTCGAATCGGGTGTGGCGGTTAACGGAAACGGCGCCGAGCAGGGATGCATGGGCGTAACGCTGGGTGACTATGATCACGATGGAAGGCTCGACATATTCATCACCAATTTCGA
>WNFP01008008.1_pt1 | contig 19387 bp, 33 predicted proteins | sample 5400201 | NCBI WGS metagenome assembly WNFP01 (sample SAMN13153355, study PRJNA577476) | soil metagenome | isolation source: 115 cm saprolite under Madrone tree | place: USA:California | collected 2016-06-14 | reverse complement strand
TGGTTATACCAATTGCCGATTGTATTCGCGGCGTTAGAATAAGCATTTCCTTGAGCGATAGAAGCAGCGCCTCGGGCGTTTCCTAAACTGGTTTGAATATTACCGATATTATTTGCGGACTGTTGTCCGAGTGTCGCGGTATTCGTTGCCGCTGTCTGCCCTGTTCCAGATAATCCGGCAAGTCGGTTGTAAGTAGTGTCTTGATCATTCACAAAACGGTTACGAGAGTCGGCAGCTTTAGTGCCGATGTAATCTGTAACGTACTTTGTTAAATCTTTTAACGTACCTCCAGAATTAGCCATACCAGTAGCATTCGCCATTCTGTTAATCGCTTTAGTGCCTTCATTCAATCCAAATTGAAGCCCTAATTGAGTAACGGGATCGTTATTAAAATCATTAACACTGAATTTGTTATTTAGAGACCCATAAGCAGGATCATTCGGGTTTCCAGTCTGTTGCTGTGAATTAAAAATTTGCTGTGCTTGTGCGTCAACATTTTGACTTGGCGCAACTTGCCCATGAACTTGACTAGATGCACGCCACAGAGAGCCTTCCCCGCCATAATCCCAGCCTCCCCAGCTACCTAATTGTCCAGTTGTAGGATCGAACGCAGACGGATTGTATTGAAGCGCATTGTCTTTAATAAATTGCTGATTAAATGGCGTGCCGTTATTAGTAACAAATGACATGCCGCCTGTCTGCGGTTGGTTACCAGTCAAACTAGCTTTAATTTGATCTAGGGTTTGATAACCGTTTGCTGAACTGTTCGGATTGGAAAGCCCAAGTAAATAACTCAATCTATTTACTCCAGCAGTCCCCGCCGTTCTCCATGGCGCAAGATCGCTTCTATTCGTATCATACTGGCGACGCTGTTCATCAATGGCCGCTTGTGAGGCTTGAGCTTGCATACCAGCAGCATTAGAAGCAGAATCACCAGACATTAATCCGCCGACTACGGCGGCTCCTATCGCGCCCCAAGCCATTATGCAAACTCCAATTGATGTTCTTCGGTAATCTGGACTTGATTCATCCCATGCATGTTGTGAATACAATAAGCAACCGTGTTATCTTCCAAAGCGATCATTCGATGCTTTTTATCTTTTTCTATAAAAATTGCAGTTGGCGCTTTGTATGTACCCTTTAAAATATCTTCTACCCACACTTCCATGCTTCCATGCGCTAACATTGTGTAGTGATCGTATAAATGAGCATGCTGTGGAACAATCCAACCTTTTTTCAAAGCCATTTGTTTGATAGAAAGTCCATCAGCCTCGAAAATCCAATCCTTTGGTAAATCTTCTTTCTTGATAGGAATAATCTTCATGATCCTTGTTGAAATACGATGACCTGAAAGGTTGTAGAAGCCGGGTTTATAGAACCCGATGTAAAATTCTTTGCGTAAATAGTGACTGTGTTGACTGCTGTTACAACGCCGGTATAAATGATCCCCGCTGTATTCGCTGAGGGTGTTACGATCACAGAGTCATTCACCGCAACTCCGGTAATCGTTACCGTTGTTGAAGCTTCTGAGTCACTGTTTATCGAACCGAAATCAAAAGTTACCGAACCGTAATAAGAAAGCTTCCATCCGAACAAAGCCCTTAGAATCTGGTTAAACCAGTTCACCCAAGGACGAAGCCAATGAATAGTTCTCTCTTGATCTTGTTCGTCTATAGGCTCTGTTTTTAATGTTTCCCCAATTGGCGGGTTATCTATTGGCATTACTGAACCTTCTTACCGACTAGATTTGCGCCTGTGATAACGACCTTTACCGGATCGGTAATTCGTAATTTAAAAACCGTATCGTTACCGATTCCCAATCTTCTCCATACCGCGCGGGTTTTGTACTTTCCGATTCGTCCGATACTTGTCCAGAGTTCATTCCCCCACGTATGGCCATTGTCTCTTGACATTTGAAGCATGACTTGCGGGTTTGAGCCTTGGCCTGTTGAGAGACCTACTCCAGTTTCGAAATCAACCTGTAATTCTGTAATTCTGAAATTCTTGTATTCAGAAAAAATATGTTTAGAGATTATTTCTCGAGCGATTGAACTTCCGTTGTCTGTATACACAGAGGCATCTAAGTTATAGACGTCCCCCGTTGAATAGTCCGTAATCCTGGGTTTATTCAAAAAGTCGAAGTGAAGCTCGCCTCGATGTCTATTCCCGCTGGACTGAATCTCTGTCCACGCCTTCGTACTTGCGTCAAACAACCAGGACTTCATCGCTGAGGGGAAGTTAACCTGTAACATCGGATGACCGCCTAACATGTAGCCATAGGCAGTCGCGTCTGCTACAGTGCTGTAAGCATTTATAATACTGTCGAGTTCCTGAGTACTAATCGCTCTTGGGATGTAACCTTGAAACTTCATAATCTGCACTTGGCCGGTTTTATTTTTCATCACACCAGCGACAGAGCCATCGAATTTACAGGCCGACCATTTCGCTGCTAAACCATACTCCTGATTAGCCCCTTTATTCGGAGCAAATGGGAAGTTCGCGGCTCCTGTCACACCCCAAAACTCAGTAGTCTCTTTACCGAAAACCATAATCTCGCCATGGTCTGCAAAGACTCTAACTACCCCATCAGGCGCGCTTTCAGCAGAAGCAAAATCGAGAGAATCCCAGGTTGTTCCGTCATCAGAGATGGCAATCTGTGACCCGCTCTCGACTACAAATTCTCCAGATAGCCAAGTACAGGTTGTGCATCCATCAAAATCTGTATCTGCGACAACTGCGAGTGTCGTGGTGCTCGGCGTATAAGTGTATTTTCGCGTGCCATCGACAATCAGAATTAACGTGCCGTTGTAAGACATATCAACACGGCCAGAACCTGTGTTGATTGTCCCGCGTGAAGTCGTAATACCTGAATTATTGACTTCGTAAAATGTGCCTCTATGAACTAAATACATCAGTTCATTAATTACAATCCCACCTCGTATTGGTGTGTTACCTAAACTCGAGAAGAACGAAGAAAGTCCCGGGGTTCCGTAAACCGCAACTTGCGTTTTATCGAGTTCTTGCTGTACTTCGTAATAGAGATTTAACCGTCCTTGAGACGTGACTGTGCTGGACTTCCCCTGAAGTCCGACACCAAATAAAGGGATGATCATCTATCGGAGTAAATGTTATAACGTCTGCGAGAGCCAATATCAGGCGACATAATCATATCCGGCGCATTCACAATTCCTAATGTCCGTCTTGCGTCTGCGGCCATGAGTTTTACATCGTTAGGAATTTCGAAATTAAACTCAATCCCATACCTCTCGGCAAAAGACGTTTCAATCATTTCCTGATAACCAGGTGGTAGTGAAAGCGTCGTGGTTAACGAAGAAAATTGCTGTAATTGCTTCCAACTCTTTAAGTGAAACGTGTAAGCTTGGTCAGGTTTTGAATCGAAATAAATTGTTCCGGTTGGCATCGAAGGATAGTAAAAAACTCTCTTCGGCATTGTCGTAACTGTCTTATCTGGAATCGCCGCATAGCGTTGCTCGTCGATAAGGTCTAGACCGTAACTAATATTATTTATTTCGAGGTAACAGGAATCTTCTAATTTATCAGGTCGGGTCGTACTAAAAGCCCCGCCAGACCCTACTGTATAACTCGCAGTTCCCGCCGTTAAAGTAAAGCTCTCATCTAAAATCTGATAAACCAAATACTTTTTAACAGAGAAGAAATCCAGCATTGAATTGAGAACGTACAACCCGTCAACGCTCTCATCAGCATCTGGAACCTCGCCTTTTTGTAAGGCTCCAACTAGACGCATACCCCTGCTGATGATTGAAATAGCTGTTGCCATTACGCAGCCTCTAGCGCTAATCTCGCTAAAAGTTTTTCAGCATTAGCCTTTGCTTCAATGTATGCCTCATCAGGCGGTCCGGGTTCGCCTTGATTCCGTTCTATTTGCTCAAGTCTCTCATCATTTAAAGCAATTAAAGTCTTCGTCATTTCTTCTGCAAACATCGCAGCAAATTTATTAGGCTCAATCCCTAATTTTGTTGCGATGGATAATGCTTCTTTAACGCGCCCAGGACGGGTTTTTGTGTAGACTTTCTGCCATAACTTCAAGTCCCGCATACGCTGAGTTGCGAAAGGTTTGTCAACGATAAAAGCATCAACCCTTAAAACCTCTTTCGCTGTCGCCATTACCCATAGTTCTACGAGACATAAATCGTCATACCAGAACGGGTAATTATTTGTGAATATCTGACCAGCAGCGGCGCGCCATTTCTCAGTAACTATTGGATACAAAGCATCCATGTCCAAAGCGTTTTTCCAGAAGAAAACACCATACGGCGTTTCTTCTACCGCTTTAGCGATGATGTCATCCCAACAATAAGTGAGACAAAGAATGTCATCGTTAATCACACAATAAACATCAGCAGGCACTAATAAAGCAAACAAAGCTTGAGTTTCTTCATCGTCATCATCACAACAAATACTGTAATGAATATCGTGTTTCCCACTCTGTAATACATTCATAGAAAAAAGGACGGCATAAAGTCCTTTCGTGCGCTTCCGTGAAGGAAGAATAACGTGAATTTTCATACCGCCCCTTTTTTAACTACCCTTCATAATTCCAGAATTAACTAATGCGGTTTGAATCGCGTTAGCTAAAACTGTCAGGCTGTTGACTTGCAAAATCAAAGTGCTTGCTGTTGCGAGTGAAGTAAAACCGTAAACACCTGACCCGCTGGTAATCGATGCGGTTGAAATCGCAGCCGATGGCACTGAAGCCTGTGAAGCGCCAGAAGGTTGAGTGATAGGTGTCTTACCCCAAAGCCCGACGTAATACGCGCTCGAGACACCGAGCATAATTCCGTCACTGTTAGTGTTTCCATCCCCTATTTGATAAACTGCCATAATTGCCTCCTAAAATATTGCGTTCGAGACCAAAACTTGGTCAGGACGAATAATTAACAAAGAGTAAGTTTCTGATGCTGGATCGACACCGGAGCCGGTCAAATTTCCGTAAGTGATAGAAACCGTATTTGCTGATTTCACACGAACGTTTAAAATTCCGATTCCCGTGCTGTGACTAGGTTTATTTACAAACACCCAATCACCCACCAATACACCGTTAACTGTCACGTCAACTTCTTGAGTCGTGTTAGTTACGGTAATATTGGTATCCAGAACAAAAGAAGCTACTGCCATACTTTTGATCCCGCCGAGAAATACGCCTGACATGATTAACCCCACATCCGCACGGCCATTTCAGGACGGATTAATTTATATCCGTAGAGAATGTCGATACGAGTTGGAAGTTTGTCGTTGTTGATGTCGTAATCACTGATAATGCGTAAAGCTAAGCCGTTATGATTTGCTCTTGCACCCATATCAACTCCTTTTGGCAATACCAGATCAACAGTTGCAAAAGCAATTGCATCACGGTGATAAACCAAGTTTTGAGGATAGGCAGTCGTCGCAGAACCAAACATCGTTACAACAGCAGTTGCTTGTGGGAATGAATCAACGTTTTGTAAAGCACCCGTAGTGTAAATAGCAGGACTAATTGCGAGCGTTCCCGTAGTTGTCGCGGTCAAATTAGCGGTCACTACGAATTGTTGTAAAGAGCCGGTACTTACACGAGTTTGTGGGTTAACTGCAAAGACAGAGCCGATAGTAAAGACATCGCCTTTTTTCCAAGTAGAGCCCGTTCCTGTGAAGGAAATATCTAGAGTCGCCTGGCCTTGGACTGAAACAGTCGAAGTGCTGGTGATTGTAGTACCCCAAGTACCCGTTGTATGGGTAGGCATAGACTGAGACATCGCAATTTCACGATAGCCCAATACATCTTCACCCATCATTCCAGACTTGAATTGTTTGCTGATCGTGCCACCCGGGTTGAAAAATCCTTTCATCCCTTCGACAAGACCTGCATTCGCAGCAGGGTTAACAGTTGCATATCTTGGGTCTTGACCAGCAGCAAATTCGTTTAGTTTTTGTTGAGCATCCAACAAGACTTTAGAAGTTGACGGGGTTGTTCCAGGTGTTCCTACACTGTTGTAGATGTCTTTATAAACGTTAGCGCAGACATCATAATCAACATAAGAAGCAAGTTGAGAAATGCGCGGTGCAAGATAACGCTCTGAGAATTGATCGATATTTAATGCACGCTCAACAGTAGTGAAGTTAAGATCAACGTGAGCCTGAGTTGCGACTTGCAAAGTAACTGATTGCTCAGATACATCAAACGCACCCAAAGCAGCGCCGGTTACAACAGTAGAGCGATGTGGCAAACGAATTTTAATCGAATCGCCAATCTTTCCACCTTCTTGCGCGTAGCTGTCATCGTATTCACGATTCACGTTACGCGTTAATACCAATTGATTTTCTAATATCATGAGCGCCTTGTTAGTGACGGCCGTAATATTTAGGTAGCTATTAGACATGAGAGTCCCCTATGTGAGCAGACGTAAAAAAACCGCACTTAAGCGGTTGATTTATGAACTGCGTTAATTAACGTTTCCCTTCTCTCTGCATTCGTTCCTGTTCTGCTCTAATCCATGCAGCGGTGTCTTCTGGTTTTGGCGAACCGCCAATCACAGACTTTCCACCAACAGGATTTATAGGATCGGGAACTTTCGAGATACTGGGCTTTGGGCTAGGAGCATCGACAAGCTTTAATTCAAGTCTTGCGATTTCCTTAACCTGTTTTACCGGAGGCAAAAGAGAGATACGTTCGGCTTCATCGGGATTCTTAGCTAAGAAATACATAATCTCTCCCGCCGAATCGGAATCAATAATTGCCTGATTCATGATCGGAGTAGTAGGAGCGACCGACTCTTGAACAACTTCTTCAAAGTCATCGTATTTAATAGCTGCTTTTTCCGTTGCTTTCTGAAACTCTTTCATGGCTTTTAGGCGTTCAGCTTCATCGGCTTCAGCACGTTTTTTTTCCTCGTGCTTTTGCCATTCCTTAGCCACGCCTAATTTAATCTGGTAATCATTTTGTGCTTTTTGAAATTCTTCATAAGTCACAAATTGATCACGAGAAGGAGCCTGATCTGGAATCTCGACTTCTGGTTTTCTTCCGCCCTCTAAAGCGGCTTTCTTCCAGTATTCGTTTTCCTTACGAGCTTCATCTGCCTTACGTCGTTCTTTTGCTTTTTGCTTCTGTACAATCTCATCCAACTCTTTTTGAGTGAATGTTTTTTCCGGCTTTACGTCAATTTCCTTTGTCTGATCCGCCGTGGCATCAGTAGGAGCCGTCACGTTTTCAGGAGTGACTTCCTGTCCAACAACTTCATCTGTCATAAAAATCTCTCTAGGAGAATGCGCTGTCATCCGACAGTGCGACCTGGTTATCCTTACCAGTACGGTTTAAAGTTCTGAGCCTGTAAATGATATTTTTGCAGCAGCATTTTGTGTTCCGCCATTGACCGCATTACCGGCAACCATTACATTGGAGCCTACTGTAAAATCCATCCCAACCGATTTTTTGCCAGCAGAGTTATAAGTTAATGCTGAAAGGCTAGTTACCGTTTCTGTGGCAGTTGCTACCCAAAAATGAGCGGCACTAGAAACCGTAGCTCCAGTTGGCGCTGTCAACATTTCAACTTCCAAAGGTAAAATAATCTTACCTGCTGCCAAGCCAGTCGCTTGTCCTAAAAGAGTTACAACTGTTGTACCATCAGGCGCTGCAAATGTTTGAAAATAACGCTTGCAAAGAATTAGCTCTTGTCCGTATTGCCTTCTTTCAAAATAACCTACAGTTGTTCCTATTTGATACTGCACATAATCAAAATCAAGGGTAACGTTTTGTGCCGCCGTTCCTTGTGTCCATATAAACACAATTGCATTATTCAAAGATGCACTTGCAGCAGCAGTAATAGCAGTTAACGATGTCCAGGTATTAGCGCTTGGTGTTACAGCACCAACCACAGAAACAGTTAGATTTGCAGCTAAAAAGAAGGCGTTTGCAGTATAAGTAGAGCTAGTCCAATCAAGAACCACATCACTTGTAACCGCATCAACCGTTCCAGTCCATTCTAAAATTGCATACCTTATCGCTTGAGAACTACTGCACCGTATTCTTGGTACAAGAACTGTATTTTGTCCGCGCATATCAATACAATTCACGCCCTCAATAATTTGAGCCAAACCCATGCGCTGAGCAGAGGCTTGGTTTTGTGTCATTCTCAATGCATGCGTATAACCATTTTCAGGATTAGTCAACTGAGACACATTGACCGCTGCCGTTTGAGTTAACGCATACCAACGATCAAAACAATAAACATCATCAGATGTCGCCGTACTTGCTCCAGCGTTCCGTTGGTCAATTTGAAAAGCATGATTTATTAACCGATTAACCAACATCCCATCAGAACCAGTTCCACCATTTGCGACAGGCAGAATTCCAGTTACATCAGCTGTTAATGAAACAGCACTCATTGTTGGTGCGCCAGATGCATTACCATGAAGAACTTGTGTAGATGTCCCAGCAGCGCCCTGAATTAATTTTGAGCCATCTGAAATTACAATTGAACTGCCCGATAATGCAGTAGACGAATTTGTCCCGCCATCAGCAATAGGCAATACGCCTGTTGCACCAGTTGTTAAATTAACTAATCCAGCTTTTACAATATTCATACGTAATAAACAACGTTAAGTTTAGCTGAGGCCGCTTGTTCAAAAAATCTTATAGCGTTTAAATCCCCATCATAAATAAGCACGTCGCCAACAGCTAACGGCATCCCAACAGTCGCAGTCGGAGCAGTTCTATCATCACGCCATCTCACAGCCTGAGATTCGGCAACAATGATCGCTAACGTAGGCTTTACATTCAGCCCAGTGATAGGGTCTATAGTTGGCACAGTTAAGCCAGTAGATGAACTGACTGAGGTTATTTGCTGGTATCCAAGACTAGAAGTAATCGTTTTCAATCCCATTTACATTCCTTGAGGTTGTTGGCCTTGCGGCACTGGTTGCTGTGGTTGTTGCTGAGGAACTTCATTAGCTTCTGGAGAAATATCTTGATTAGTCATAATCCCCTGCATAGTCTGTATAATGAATGCCTGTATTTCTTCAGGTGTCATTGCAGGCGCTACGACTTTAATTCTTTCCGTTTCAGCTTTGTAAGCACTGATCACAGAATCCATTCTCGCTTTATCCGCTTTCGCTGCCTCAAAACCTTGCGCCATTTGCTTCATTGCATCTTCCATCTGTTGGATATGCTGCATTGCTTGTTGAAGCGCTTGTTTAGCTTGTTCGACTTCAGGGTCTTGGCCTTCGCTTTGAAGTGATTGTTTGATCTCAGGCAATAAAACCATCTTCAGACGTTCTGAGATTTCTTCAGCACCGGTTACGTCCATGCTCTTAAAGGCAAGATCACCGATAATGTTGAGTAACGCAGGGTTACCCTGAAGCATTTGCCCCATTAACTCAGCAGATTCTTGACGTTTACTGGTGTAACTCGGCCCTACGACTGCGCTGACATCGTATTTGCCAATGCTGAAGTTAACGGACTTGTGAAGCTCTTTTCCGTCCGGCCCTTCAATTGATTTAATCGCTTCTGCTTGTTTCGGGTTTACGACAACATGATCTGCCGTGCCGTCTTCTCCTAAGATTCTGGCAATCCTGGACTCGTCATAATAAATCGGTATGAGATCCACTAAAATCACGCCGGTATGGCGAATTGCATAAGAGAGATTATCTGTGTAGTGGAAATTAGAGACATCGCCTTCGTGCTGTCTTTTCTGTATCGCAATCCCGGAAGTCTCGTTACTTTGCTGTCCTATGCTCGCATTGTATTGTCCTGTCGCGGCTTTAATATCATCAGACGCTTCATTCTTAGCAGTAATAACCCCAACCTGCGCTTGTGGCGGCATTTGTCGTTGAGGAGCAGGAACGAGTATTCCGCCCTCAATCATGTGGTTGTACTCTAGAACAGCGAAAGATTTTTTATTCGAGTTCTGCCATTTCTTCTCGAAACCTTCGATCTGTCCATGCGCTGCGATAAACGGAGCCTTGGGAGACATTGCCAAGGCTTCTATCTCGGTTGAGGCGAGATAGTTGTACATTCTTTGCGGGTCTTTAGCGTTTCGGATAAGTCCTGAGATAACGGGCTTTCCATCAACAACAGTTTCATTCCCTACAACCCGAACCACGGGAATGTATTTACCCGGGATGTCGCGTTCTTCAAGGACTTCATAACCATTTAACTTACACCACTTGACTTGTTTTACCCTGACTTCACGGCTTCTAATCGGCTTGATCAGTTTGTCAGGAAAATCCTTTAAATCTTCCTTAAAACCTATATATCCGTTGTCTAATGCAATGAGAGTTTTTTTCGCTTCCTCGATGTAGTAGTACTCGGCGATACGGATTTTCTTTTTGCTGAACCAGTTTTTGTATTCTTCCCCTTGTCCGACCAAAGTCCAATCAATCTTAGAAGCTTTAGGATAAAGTTCTTCGAACTCTTCTTCAGTAATATCATCCGTGATAAAACAAAACCGCTGATCCGAACCAACAGGATCGCTAATATCTGGGTCCATGTGAACTGTGAGCGCATTTTTAATTCTTTTAATTACTAAATCTTGATTAAAGGAATCGTCATCAACAAACTCACCAACAACTCTCCAAAACCCTTCACCGCTAACGACCTGATGTTCGCAAGCAGTGTCATAAGACAAATCAGCGTTTGAAGCGACTTGAATGTGCCTGATCACCCCCTCGAATATTTCCGCAACTTCAACATCAGAACCAGAATCTTGAGGAATAATCTTGATCTGCGGCCGATTCTGTCTCTGTTCGTTGGTGACCTGTTTAACGTGTTGCGGTAAACGATTGATAGTCAAACATGGTCTGCCACCATCATTAATCCGTTCTAACCTTACTTCTTCGCTCCATCCCCAGCCATTATCCGGGCTGGCAGCGTACATCTTTGCATCGTCAATCTGGCTTTTTCTATTCTCTGTCTCAGCCTCGATACAGTACTTAAACCGCTTCTTTGCGGTTTCGAGAATCTCTTCTTTACTCAATTGCGTGACTCGTTATCTAACGAGGAAAATATTCTTTTCCGTTGCTCCCTAACTTCTTTGGCCTCGGCTTTGGTCCGTTTACCCGCCAACTTCCTAGACCAATCATCTAGTAATGAGCTAAGCCATCCAGCTATCTTGTGTGTAATTACCTTCATTTGTTACCTCTACCTTTTTAAGTTTAGTAACCCTCCTCACCGCTTCGCATGCATACCTTAATGCGTCAATGCAGTGATTATGTTTATCCGCAAGTATTGGGATAACAGCGTTAGTTAGAGGATCGGTTTTGTAACAATAAAGAGTTAATTCATCGATCAAGTGTTTGCATCTCGGATGAATAATTAAATCGAATGACTTAATGAACTCAACACCCTCTTCGAGACTTCTCGCACCCTTAATTGCTGCCTGAATTCTTGGGAATCCATGGCGCTTTAAATGACTGATTGTTTCTGGCCTTGCTGAGTCAGCAATAATCGGCCATCTTTCTGCGTCAGGAATTGAGGTAAACAATGTCGGCAAGTTAACAATCTCACAGCCGACTTGATATGCTTCGTAATCCACATAAATCGCATTACCTTCGATGCTGCAACGGATTAAAACTGAGGGGTCTATCGAGAATCCCCAATCCGCACCGAATCTGAATATTGTTCCAGTTGGTCGTTCGAACTCTTCGACCTTCCAATTTTTAAATACTCTAGCCTCTGAATTGCGCTGATATTCGCCTAACCAAATATGTGCGTATTTATCCGGGTCTCGGCGCTTATCATATTCAAGCTCATTTTTAAGCTCTTCTGGAAGCCAAGGATTATCTTTATAGTTGACATTAACAACGATCGCACCAGGAGGTGGATTTTCACCCCTCAAAAGACTATCGATCGGGTCAGTCTCTTTATTCGGATTCCAACTAGCCCATATCTCAGATCCGGCTTTCCGAATTGTCGGGCGGAGAAGGTCTAAACTTCTTTGACTTAATGACTGCGCCTCTTCAATCCAGCAACGATCAAAGCCTTCTAAAGACTTGACCGACTCGCCGGTTGCAGTGCTCATCCCTTCAAAGATGATAATGCCGCCGTGGATGCTTTCTATTCTGTCGTCCAGAATATTGAATCTATCCCCAACCCCCAAGGACTCGATCTTTATTTCGAGGAGCTTCTTAACAGACTGCCTTAATGATTTCTGAACCTCGCGCACACAAACCGCATCAATCTTTGTTTGTACGCTTTCTTCAATGAGAAGCTCACCGAAGAAATGAGACTTACCTGAACCTCTACCTCCAAACGCTCCTTTGTATCTTGCTGGACTCAGTAACGGTAAAAATACCCTTGGAGTGTCTATTACAAGATCACTTCCCTGAATCAACGATACGCCTCGTGATGGTTTCTAATGAGCCAGTGATCTTTGTGTCAGTCGATTGATTCGGCTTGCCATCTAAACGATCACCTAATTCTTTGATCGCTGTCATGTCTTTAGCTAAGACGCAATCAATCAATATGTCAGCACAAGCGTCTATCTCATGCATGCCATCTGGCCTTAGTTTTGTTCGTCTATCTAAAGCACGCTCAATAGCGTCAGCCCATCTTTTCCCTTTGGCTGCGTTCTTGTTTCCTTTTGGAGCACCGCCTAAATCAGGCATAGTTAATTCAACCTTTTACTGTTGAAATTCCAACAGTTAGGAACCCTGAGTCCGAGGTTTCAGGTAACCTTTAATATTTCCCGTATTTCGTCTTTGAACTTGCTCGTCTCAGCAAAAAACATTTTTGAAGCTTTAGCCATTCTTTTGCTGCTTCTTCCATTCGTTATAATCCATTGGCTCTTTTTGCTCAGCTTTCATTTCCTCAACGTGAAGCTGGTAATCACGATCCTTCATGGCTTGTCCCGCGTTTTTAGCCAAACCTGATCCCAACATCTTAGGGTTAGGTTTCATCAGGTCGCTTAAGTACATTTGGTCAGCCATGTTGAGCCTTAAATAAAAAAGCCCCGATTAAGGGGCAATGCCAGAGGAAATCGTGCGCGCCATTAAGCGCTTGAATAATTTAATTAATACTGAAATTTACTGCTAAAAAGATCGATTCTGTGCGCACCAAAAGAAAACCCAAGCCGGTTAAGACTTGGGTTTCTTGAAACAACTTAAAAACGGCCTGTTCGAAAGTTGTTAAACTAAATTATTCTACCTCTGGTCAACCACTCGCTACCCATTCAGGAATTTACCTGACCTTAGCCTTGTCCGTTGCGAGGTAAAATAAACTTTAAATTCTTACTGTGATAACTCTACACACATAGCACATTTATAGCAAAACGTCTGACTTTAGTCAAACTTATTTTGCAATTTTTATTTTAAATAATTCCCAAAAAGCGGGATGCATACGGCGGCAGCCGTATTCCCATTGTTGCCAAACCCTCCATGTTGTGTGGACTAGATTAGCCGCTTCGTTTTGCGTCAGCCCAACCTTGAAACGTAAAGAACAAATCTCCTCTTTTGATGGATTTGATCTGTTCGACCTGTTCGGATGGTTACTCACGGTTAGGCTCAGCGGTATAACTCGGGAATTGGCCAGTAATTCTATTATCCTCCGTTTCATTCCAAACGGCTCTTAACCAATTCTTAAATTCTCGCAGGTCTTTTCTGGAAATCTTATAAAAATAAAAAGTCCCATCACTATTGTTTACTCTAACTTCGCCACGCCGACGAAATGTATCGCCACCCGCTTTAGCCGTTCTTACGCAATTATTCCTAAAATTATAATCCATCGCTATCTCCGTAGCCCCTGTCCCCGAGGCGCAGTTACAAGATGATCTTGTATGATTTAAGTATACACTCAATGATCGTAAATACAAGCTATTTATGCATCATTTTCTTGATCTAGGTCAAGAAATGCGATTATTGTACAAAGCTATTAACCTCTCTTTTGCATCGTTTAAGAATGTTCTGTAAAACTTCCAGCCACATCCGGCGTACGCCCATCTGCCCTCTTTCGTAGCTAAGCGAGGGTTGTATTCAGCCCTTATTATTGCCCGATGAATTGTCGGAAGCTGGTTTACTAATTCCTCAATCCTCATAGATTCTAAGTCTACATTTGGCAATATGGCCGTGCGTGGCTGATCATTGATGATCGTATCCGTATTGTAGGGGGATTGTTTAGGATAACCCAAGCCCGCATCTTCGCGCCTAAATACCCATTCTCCCCACTTCTTTAAGAGAGCCTCTAAGATTGCATTGTTATCGCGTATCACTCATTTCCTCTTTTCTCTCCCTCTTTGATTGTTATAGTTTTTTCTCCAATTACTCTATAAATAGATTTAATTTCTGGCTCTAAATTACTATCACATGCTATATATGAAATTTCATCTCTTAAGCTTCGTAACATATAAACTGTCACTTCTCGCTCAATATCTAATAAAAATACATGCCCATTTCTGCAAGTGTATTCGCTAGGTGCGCCACTGTATGGCAGAGCAAAATCAAAACAAACCGGGCAACAGCTCATTACTTATCCTTTAGGTTATCAATTGTCATAGGCAAATTCTGTATTGCCTTCAATAGATTATCTTCTGTTGTGCATACAGCTCGGCCTTCTGAATCTGGTGGTGTTATTGCCATCCAATAAGAGCCTCCATTATCTGGATGACCAAATTTATGATATTCAATTTGAATTTTTTCTGCCTCCAATCTATCGAGCGCATCCGCTTTTGCTTTTAGTTCTGCGTATTCTTTTTCTGGTAATAGCACGCGCACGACGTCATCTGCACATACAAGCCTTTCAAAGTCTGATTCTTCTATTTCTGTTTTTGGTTGCTCTGAGCTATCCATTTAAACTCCTTAATGCATAAATAATCTGCTCGTTAGCCGCGATGTCTTCATTAAAAAGCCGCTGAGCAATTTCATGAGGCAATCCAAAATCTGTAGCAAATTCATAAATAGTTGGCTCCGGTTCTGGTCTTTGAATAGCCACTAACAAATCGTTTAATAGCATTTTTCTGCCTTTATAGTTTTTTGGTACGCTATTAGTGACCCAGTTTTTTTCATAACTAAATGTTGTCATCTTAAACTCCTATATTCTGAACACCGCTTACCATGCACCTTCCTTAATTTACATCTCACTCCGAGATGCGTTCTCTTTTCAAATAAACAGCCCTTACATGTCTCACCTTCAAACTTCACGCTTAAGCTTGGGTCCCGGTAGTAGTTAACTGGAAAAACTTTCATCCAAATAATCTTTCCAAAAATGATTTTTTAATTACTATCGGTTCGGGTGGCCTCTGCTCAAAATAAATAGCATTATCGCCGCATTTAATAATTCTATTGATCCCGCAAGAAGTTGGCGCGCCATTAACTTGATCGATTAATTCTGGTTGGCTACATTTAGGCTCTATATAAAAGCCACCAATGAAATAGCCTTTATTAAAATGTTTACAATCTTTGCAAAGTTTCATCTCCACCTCTCCTCTATCATTTTCGCTTCAGTACATTCATCTACTCCATGCCCTCGAGTGCAAAACTGATACATCCCCTTACCATCCGCTTCACTCATTACTGAATATTCTAGTATTCCAACACCTGGATTCTTTAACGCTTTCAATTACATAATCAGGAAAGTTATAACCAATCTCTCTTAAATGAATAAGGCGCTCTAAGAAAGATTCCAAATCTGGATCGTTAAAAGTTTCGTTGGCGTGTGGCAAATCTATCTTTTCTCTTTCTGCCGTTTCAAGAAATGCCATTTGTTCCTTATAGGCTGTGAGATAACTGCCATCCTTTACAGTTTCAGAAGTTAATTTAGGCAAAATTGGAATATTGCCTTTAATGCGATTACCGGCGATACAAGTCGTAAAACCACCAGAAACATCTTCATAGCAATAAAGATCGCATTTGAAATTATCGCTGCTCCATCTGCAATAGCTCACTTTATCCCCTCCAATAGTTTATGTTTCATGCAAAATGCTTTTCATAAATATTATTCAGAACATCTAATTGCTTTTCGCTCAAAGGTTGGCTTAATGAATTCTTAACCGCGCAACTTGTCATAAATTTCTTTTCCCAATTATTTAAGTCCTTTGTTCCCATCAAGGCGTAAAGTTGCTCTATTTTCTGTGCTGTTGATTTCATGTTTCTAAAATATCAATGCCGTAAATCGCTTTTATTAACTTCTTTTTGAGATTGTAAATAGGGGTTTTCATCCCTTTTACATCTTCGATTATCCATTCACCGGACTCGTAATAACGAAAATCAGCGATGTAATAACAAATGAGCATATTATTTATAAAAATTGGCCATCTAGGCTGCAACCCTAACTCAGAAATTTTTCCGCATTTTTCAAGCAATTTAAGTTCCCGATACCTATTCGCCTCCTTTCTGCTATGAAAGGCTACGCCATCAACCTCTGTTTTAATGGCTTTGTATTTGCTAACGGTACGGGCTGCGCGTCTCATTTCTTAATCCAAAAGTTATAAATGCCTTGCGCGTAACAGTAGGTATACCAAAAGCAAAGTAATAAGATTCCGTATTGCCCAGCTTGGATCGTTGCGTAAAACCAGAATGGTTGACCGCATAACCCTACGATATAACCGTATCGTTGATATTGATCTTTGCGACTCAGTAAGAAGATCGCTGTACAGCTAAATAATATGATCGCGGCTTGGTTTATCATTTGATTGTAATAATTCCCTTCTCAATTAATCTAAGCCATGATCGTTTTAACGCCCGATGAAAATACCAATATCTATCCTGGTCATTACTGCTAATGTTGCTATACCAAGTCTCACATTTATCGCATCCATAAAAACCAAATACATCATGTGACTTTATGCCAGTACCTTTTCCGTCAGTTCCATAGTTAGAATGACACCACCTAACGGTATCTGATTTAAACTCGCAATCAGGAGATTGCATCGCGCAATCCTCATCTCTCGCTGATTGGGTTATCTTCTTAGAGCGGATCATTTTTTCATTTTCGCTAAACGACGAGCTATTTCTTTCTTGCCTTGATGCGGCTTGAATTTAGAAAAGCTTTTGGTTCTCTGCGTTTTTGTTTGCTTCCCCATCTCATCTCCTTATGTATGTAAATAATCATGCGAACATCCTTTGCTGCCGTTGAGCGTTTTCGATTCGCTCACACGCTATATCGAAATATTTCTTTTCGATTTCAATTCCGATGAATTTACGGCCTAAGTTCATACAAGCAACGCCAGTTGATCCACTGCCCATAAATGGATCAATTACTGTTTCCGGCATGCCAGCCTGATTAATACACCAACGCATTAAAGATTCTGGTTTTTGTGTTGGATGTTGCGACCCAACCAATGCAGACCGATTGCAAGTAAAAGCTCTTAGCGCTTTTTGCATTGAAGTCCATGCCAACTCACCATCGGACATACTCAAGCCGTTTTGCCCTTTGTCCCAATAAAGCCACCCCATAGATGGTGGTAAAATATCCGCGAAATAATTACCGCCCCAGATAATTTGAATATCCGATCCAGATCTCATCATCACAAACGCCGCGCAAGGCGGCCTTACTTGATCCCATCCATGATCTTCATGCCGCTTCCGCTTGTGCCTTCGATTTAAAGTAAAGCGCTCACTCTGCCCGCTACGATTAATCCCATACGGCGGGTCTGTTATTACCGCGTCAACCTTTCCAAGAGTAGGCAATATCTCAAGACAGTCGCCGTGATAAAGCGTAGCGTTGCCTATGATTACTTTTTCTGTCATGTATGTAGCCCTGCTTTGTACTCGTCCATAAAAACTGTTACTCGTGTTACATAATCTGCAAAATCTGTAGTACTTAAGCTTGTAGTGGAAATCCCGTATCGAATCTCTTTTCCGTTAACAACCCTTTCATCAACACCAATGAAAGTTATTTTAAAATATTCGTGCCATACGTCAGAGCTATGCCGTGATACCTCAGCCAACTCATTTAAAATTGCCCAGTAAAGCTTGTTTTGTTGTGAAGTCCTTTTATCCGTATGCTCGTATACATCTACCTCGAACAATATTTCAGGAGGAAGGCCGGATATATAATCCAGCGCCCTTTCCTTGATATAGTTATCTCGAAGGATGAAGTTTTTCAAACCACCTCCTTACACTCAAGCTTGCTGCGTTCGTTTATCAAATTTTTATACATCTTCCGGCACTTCTTAATTGCGTCAAAACTTGTATCGCCTTCAAATATTCCAAGAGGAGTTTTCCATCTAGAAAATTCCGCGAGATCATCAACTAATTTAATTTCGTATTTCGGCACCCGACCCCCGTGTATTCAAAAATGTAATTACTAAATTTATTTTTACTGCTATCGTCTGATTCGTACTTTGGTGGAGCGTCAGTTAACTCATAAACAGCAACACGTGTATTTCTAACAAGCTTTTTCGAATGCTGACGGATAATTTTTTCATCAAGTAATTTATTCATAGTTTCATAAGCGCACGTAGCAGAACAATTTAACTCTCTCGAAATTTCCATAATCGTATGACGATGCAATTTCAGTTCTTGGATTATTCTGGTTCTTAACCCCAATGGTGGACGCCCTACTTTCATACCAATAAAATAAGTTGTTTAGGTTTAATCCTCACCGGATGAACCGTCTTTCCGGTGATCTTGCATTTTCTTGATTCTGCTTCTTCAAGAATTCCGTCATCTTTCATTTTTTTGCATCTGGCAGATACAGAGCTAATCATTTCGCCAGTAAGTTTCACAATTTCCTGTAGGCTGTAGTCTCTCTGCGTTCCGTTCTTAATCGCGTTTAATATCCTTCCACACTGATTACTCATCCTTCCGCTGTTGCGGTGTTCGAAGTAAGCGTTTAAGGAGGTATCACGCAGCATTTTTAACTCTGATAATAGATTTGATTTTCTCTATATTTTTTCTAGCTGTTTCTGCGTTATGAATTTTCCCGGGTGAAGGTAACGCTTCTCGATACTCAGGAACTTCAGGTAATGGTTGATCGTGCATGTCGTCAATAATCGCTGACCACCTTGTCTTTGCCGTATCCCATGAGGAGTGTTTAAGATCAAACTCTCCAAATCTTTGCGCTGCCCAAAAAGCGAGTTTCCCCCAAAGTCTCTCCGATCTCGGTTTCCCGATTTCGTACATCGCAGCCCAGTAAAGTTTTTCCGCGTCACAATCCACACAAAGCTTTCTGAATTCAGGTAAAGACGGCGGCCAGTCGTATTTCAAACATTCGCGCAGTCCTTTAGCAAGCTGTTCAGCGGTTAAGTCCGCGAGACCCTCTCCCCACACGTTTTTCCAGTTATCAATTGCGTTAGGCGTAGCGAATAACGACGAAAATTTCTGCGCGTACATTGCACTAAACCGATCAAATAGGCGCTTCGTCCACTCGCTCGGCAAAGACTGTGATGTCCTTTTCTGCGCTGGTTCTGTTGTATTCAAGTGGGTCAAATTTTTTTCTTCCATT
>WNFP01007440.1_pt1 | contig 19423 bp, 23 predicted proteins | sample 5400201 | NCBI WGS metagenome assembly WNFP01 (sample SAMN13153355, study PRJNA577476) | soil metagenome | isolation source: 115 cm saprolite under Madrone tree | place: USA:California | collected 2016-06-14 | reverse complement strand
TTTCTTCCGCTCTCCAAGCTCCGTTATGTGATTCGCCTAGGCCGGCGACTATCTTTTTTGCCTCCGGCGCCGATTTGCGCAGCGCTGGCGACGCCGTGGTATACGCATTTTTCTCCAAGAGCACTCTTGACGGGAGCCCCTGCTCACGAAGGGCATCTTCGAGAGCCGTTCGAAACAATTGGCCTTCGAGTCCGTGCGCTCGAATGTGCTCGTTATGAAGAGTAGCGGGATCCACAACGCTACCGACAACCAACCCTGCTCCCATAACGCCATAGCCATCGGCCGCTGCCTGCTCCAGAAGCCGTCGGACAGACTCCTTAGCTGCACCAGTTACGACGCGACACAGTTCTTCTGCTATCGCCTTTCCTTCCTTCGCAGGAAGCTCCAGCGCGGCATGGTACGGTTGTTTCGATCGAGGAATCTTCGGATCAGAAAGCAGGACCGCCTGGCACCTAACCAGCTTGGGCGCGCTCGAAGAGCCGGCCAGCAACACCGCCATCGCCCAACCGGACTTCACTCGAAATCCGAGCGCTGCAGGGTTCGGCTTACCGGTTTTCACCAAGGATTTGCCTCCGGTTACTTCCCGCGCGTCACTTGATAATGCCGGCTCACCACTCCGTCGGAGAACTCTTTGCTCGACAGCAGCTTCAGCCGAATCAACCGGTGTCGCGGCTGAATCAGCGGAATGCCTTCCCCAATCAGAATAGGAACCGCACTGACGATGAATTCGTCTATTTCTCCTTCGTCCAAAAACGAGGCGATGATCTCGCCGCCACCCATCATCCAAATGTTCTTGCCCCGTTTCTTCCGCAACCCCTGCGCGAACGCCTTAATCGGCTCGCCGACAAACTTGAATCCTGCCACCTTCGATTCCTGCGCTTGCCGTGAAAAAACGTAGTTCTGGATGCCGGCACCAAATCCCGATGCCATCCTCTTCTCCATCCCCATCTCGATTCCCTTGCTGTATGTCTTGCGTCCCCACAGGATCGTGTCGATGCTCTTGAAGAATTCGCCCATCCCGTAATTTCCCTTTGGCCTCGGACGGTCGAGCCAAGCGACGTCGCCGTCGGGCCGCGCGATATAGCCGTCCACGCTCGTCGCAATAGAAACGATGATTTTCCGTTCGGTTTTCATGCTGGTCCGCCCGTGCCGCTTGCCTCAGCTTAGGCCGGAATCCGCTTGGGCACTTCATCAGGGACCGCGAGGGACTTTAGTGCGCCGTGGGCTCCGCCGCCGGATGCAATCCGTGTTGCGGCACTTCATGGATGCCGCGCGCAGGCGGCTCGATCCTCTGGCGGTAGAAATGATCTAGTGGCAAGCGGCCCTTCCCGACGGGATAGGCCTTCTCAATCGCTTTCGTCGCGTACGCTTTCGCGAGCGTCGCCGCCTCAAGCAGTCCGCGCCCCACGGCCAGGTGCGCCGCCAGCGCCGACGCAAACGTGCAGCCCGTTCCGTGCAGTTGCTCTTCGTTCACGCGCTCGCCAGGCAGCGTCACCATGTCCATGCCGTCGAACAGAACGTCCGTCGGCCGCCCCATGTGCCCGCCCTTCACGATCACCGCACGCGCGCCCATCTCCACAATCTTCCGCGCCGCCGCTTCCATGTCTGCGACGTCCTTGATCGTCATCCCCGTCAAAATCTCAGCTTCGGGCACATTCGGCGTAATTACACTCGCGCGCTTCAGCAGCTCGGTCGCCAGAAACTTGACTCCAGCTGCGTCGAGTAACTCCGTCCCGCTCGAAGACTTCATCACCGGGTCGTGCACTACATGCGCAAAAACATGCGCATCCAGAAATTCTGCGACGGTAGCCGCGTTCCCGCGGTTCCCCAGCATCCCGATTTTTGCCGCCGCGATGTTGCAGTCTTTCGCCAGCACATCGAGCTGCGCCTTCAGCGTCGCGCTCGGAATGTTGTGCACGTCTTCCACACCCTGCGTGTTCTGCACCGTCAGCGCCGTAATCGCCGCCACGCCATAACATCCATGCGCCGAAAATGTTTTCAGGTCCGCCGCCGTCCCCGCGCCGCACGAAGGGTCAAATCCCGCGATTGACAACAGAATAGGCGGAGCCACATGCGTATGTCCGTTCATGCCCATCGTCTTTTCAAGCTCCATCGACGAAAATAGCCGGTCGCGCCACCGAGGCGGACCGGCAACTGCGAATGTACGCGCACGTATTGTCCCGCGCAACAAGAATTTTTCCGGATTGCCGTTCGCGCGGGACCAGTCGAGTTACAAAGACCGCCGCGGTTCCCAGTTTTGCGAAAGAGGAAAGCAGGTTAGCGGCAGATCGCGTCGAGTTTGTCCATCGGTCGCTCTCGGTGTGGCGGGTAGTTCAGATGTCTGGCCTCGGTCAATTGTTCGAGCAGTGTCCCGCCAAATTTCAAAGCTGCATCCGGATCACTCTGGTAGGCCGGATCCTTTTGTGCTTCTTCCAGAGAAATAAAATCAAATCCCTGCTTCTTAAAAAGGTCCAGCAGGTCCGGGAGCATGATGCTGTCGAGCGCGCCGATGTGCAGGAGCAGCACATACTTGATGTCTCTCCCAAAAAGCATCATCGACAACTTCCGGTCCAGCGCGATGTCTTCCTTCGCGGTGCTGAGGTAGGTCGACTTCAGCCACTCGATAGCCTGCGCGTCCTGCTTTGCCACACATCGCGCGTACGGGTTATTCCAAGTGTAGTCGCTGAAATCGAGCGTAACTTGCGCGACCTTGTACCCATGCTCGGCCAGATATTTTCGCACCGCGTGTCTCTTTTCGAGCGTATCGCCCTCATGCAAAAAGGGATACCGGAACCAATGCCAGGCCCCGGTGTCCATCAGCCCCTTTAACACTGCTTCATTCGCTACGATTTCGTCCTCGAAGTCCTGCACGCTGCTGGCGTTCAAATCGATATGTGAATACGTGTGATTGCCGAGCGCAAAGCCGGAATCGGCCCACATTTTCAGTACGCCGGCTTTTTCCGCATCGCCCCCGATATTCTTTGCGTTCACAAACCCGTAGACGCCCGGCACGCCCTTGGCCTTGAAAGCTTCAATCATTTTCTTTGCAATTTCAGAACGTGTCGTTGTAGAAGGCAAATCGCCATGAACAGGGAGATCGTCAACCGTAACGGCTACTTCCGCTCGCTGCTGTCCGGCGGCTGATGGAATCGTCGATGAAATAATTATGGTGAGTCCCGCCCCTAGCAAGAAAACGCGAAGGCTGCCACCAAGGCTGGATTTTGTGTTTTTCAAAGCCGCCATCAGGGGAAAAGCCCGCGCACCAGTGTAGCTTCCGCGACGCGCCCAACCGCAAGAATCATCGCGCCCGCTCGCGGCGGCACGTGATGCTTCCGCATGGTTTCCACCATTTCGTGGAATGCCCGCACCATGCTCTTCTGCAGACGCGCGTTCACTTCTTCCGCGTCCCACATGAGGCCTTCCATGTTTTGCACCCATTCGAAGTAGCTCACCGTCACGCCGCCCGCATTCGCGAGAATGTCCGGCAGCACCGTAATCCCGCGTCGCGCCAAAATTTCATCCGCGTGCGGCGTCGTCGGCCCGTTAGCCGCTTCCGCCACAATGCGCGCCTTGATGGCTTCCGCATTGTGCAGCGTAATCACATTCTCGAGCGCTGCTGGCACCAAAATGTCGCACTTCATGGTCAACAGGTCGTCGTTCGTCATGCGCGACGCACCCGGCATCCCCACCACCGTCCCCGACCGCTCTTTATACCGAATCGCTTTGATCGGATCGATCCCCCGCGAATTCGCCACTCCGCCCCGCGTATCGCTCAACGCAATAATCTTGGCTTTCTTCTCTGCAAACAACCGCGCCGCCGTCGCGCCCGCGTTGCCAAACCCCTGGATCGCCACGGTCGCTCCGCGCAGCGGTATCTTTTTCAGCTTACAAGCTTCTTCCACCACGAACAGCAACCCGCGCGCCGTCGCCTCGCTCCGTCCCTCCGACCCGCCAATTGACACCGGTTTCCCCGTCACCACGCCATGCACAGAATGCCCCACCGTCATCGAGTACGTGTCCATAATCCACGCCATCGTCTGCGCGTCCGTGTACACATCCGGCGCCGGAATGTCCATCGTCGGCCCGATGATCGGCAAAATCTCGCTCGCATACCGCCGCGTCATGCGCTCCAGTTCCGTCTTCGACATGCGCTTCGGGTCGCAAATCACTCCGCCCTTCGCCCCGCCGAACGGCACGTTGAGCACCGCCGTCTTCCACGTCATCCACGCCGCCAGCGCCTTCACTTCGTCCAGCGTCACGTTGGGGTGATAGCGGATTCCGCCTTTACCCGGCCCGCGCGAAATATTGTGTTGCACGCGAAACCCGGTGTGGACTTTCACCTGCCCGTTGTCCATCTTCGTAGGAATCGAAACTTCCAGCACGCGCTTCGGTGTCCGCAAAATCTGCCGCAACCCCGGCTCCAGCTTCAAAAACTCCGCCGCCATATCAAATTGAATCTGCGCGATGCGAAACGGATTCAAGTCCTCGCGTGGAGCGATGCGCGGCACCATCGGCGGTGCCCCAATCTGTCTCAGCGGCCCTGTGGGCTTTACGACCGTGGCCATCGGCTTCGGTCCTTTCCTCTACGCGTCTAGTCTCAACTTCTCGAATCGATCGAAAATTAAAAGCCTTCCACTGCCGGCGTCTGAAATCCGCTCTTTGCTCTTTGCTAACCGCGCGCTTCTATCCGTTTGCGGCCATCCGTTGCGTGCTGTTCCGATACTTGTCGCGGCAAGCCACCGAACAAAAGTGCACCAACTCCCCGCCCTCGCGCAGCGGTACCGCCAGTACTTCCGCCACATGCGTCCCACAGACCGGATCGCGCACCAGCCGCCGCGCCGTCACTCCACTCTGCGTTTCGCTCGGACCAGACCCAACACCCGCCCCCGCCGCATCCTGATCCGTCTGCGCCGGCATCGCTCCGCGCAACATCCAAGCCAGCACGCGCCGCAGTAGCGCCACGCTCCATGACACGATCAGCACCCAAAACAAAAATCTCACGATCCGTGCCAAAAAGTTCATCGATTCTTCCAGCCTATGCCCCAAAATTCCTCAGGGCCAACTCCTCTTTATTTCGTTCGTTCGGAATTAAATCTCTTCCAAAACCCGTAAGTCCCCCCGGGTCTACCACATTGGTCTGCAAATGGCCCTGAGGCGAGTGTATGCAAGGCGAAAAGGCAGGTCAAACGAAAACACGTACTTTCAACACTTTGCGCGGCGTAAAAGCCTCGTCCATCTTTGCTAATTCGCCCCTATTTCAAAACTAACTATTCTATTATCAATGCTTTACGCTAAAAATACCGCGAATCACCGAATCCTGCCCACTTTTACCCGCAAGCCTTAAACCCCCGCCGGTATCCTCTCAATCCCCATATACGGCCGCAAAACCTCCGGCACCGCAATCGACCCATCCGCCTGCTGATAGTTCTCCACCACCGCGATCCACGTCCGCCCCACCGCCAGCCCCGACCCATTCAACGTGTGCACAAAATCGCTTTTCCCGACGCCCTTCGGCTTAAATCGTATCCCCGCGCGCCGCGCCTGGAACGCCTCGCAATTCGAGCACGACGAAATCTCGCGAAACTCCCCGCTCGACGGCAACCACACCTCGATGTCATACGTCTTCGCCGACGCAAATCCCATGTCCCCCGTGCACAGCAGCATCGTCCGGTAGTGCAACCCCAGCTTCTGCAAAATCGTCTCCGCGCCACCTTCTGAAACTGGTGCTGTCGCAAAATCCCGCGCGTATCTTTTCCCGCCGCTCCCGCCTCCGACCGAAAACAAGCTGTCCACGCCGTCACGCAAATCGGCAGCTTCTCTTCCGGTATCGTCTCGTCGCGGTGCAAATTGTGCAGCTCCACCTCCGACGTCGGCGTCAGCCAAAAATCCGTATTCTCGATCCGAAACAAATCCGCCGCAAACTTCGGCAATTGACCCGCCCCGGTAAGCGAAGCCGTATTCACCAAAAACGGCGGCAAAATCTCCGTGTACCCGTGCTCCCGCGTGTGTACATCCAGAAAAAAATTCGCCAGCGCCCGCTCCAGCCGCGCTCCCCAACCTTTATAAACCGCGAACCGCGCCCCGGTTATCTTCGTCGCCGCCGCCAAATCCAAAATCCCTGCGCGCTCGCCCACTTCCCAGTGTGGTTTCGCCACAAAATCAAACCTCGGCGCCGCCCCCCATCTCCGCACCTCGACATTCTCCTCCGCGCTGTGCCCCACCGGCACCGACGCGTGCGGCACATTCGGTATCGTCAACAGCAACTCGCTCTGCGTAGCATTCAACTGCGCAATCCGCTCGTCCGCTTGCTTGATCCGCTCCGAAACCGCCTTCATCTCTCCAATCAGCCCGTCGGCGTCCTTCTTCTCCTTCTTCAACCGTGCAATCTCTTCGCTAGCCCTGTTCCTCTGCGCCTTCAACGCCTCCGTCGCCGTAATCAACTCCCGCCGCTGCGCGTCCAAAACGCGAAACGCATCCAAATGCAAGGGCGTCCCGCGCTTCTTCGCCATCTCCGCAAACACATCCAGGTGGTCCCTGAAGTAATTTAGGTCATGCATGGTCGTAGCAGGATACCGTATTCCGGCCCGTGTAGGTGCTGGGCTCTAGCCCAGCCTGCCTGGATTCGAATCTTTCGCTGCTCTTTTTCGTCGCCGAAGGCGCGGCAGACGCCAGCGACCTAGCTATCCTCGACTTCCGCGGCGCTGGCTTCTACCGCCTCAGTTGAGCCATCATCTCACCCATCTGAGGTCCCGCGTAGTTCCATGCCTCAGTCCATTCGCGAAATTGGAGGCCTGCGAACGTGAAGCATAGTGCGATTTCCATGCGCCTCGCCTTCGACTTCGCTTGGCCTGCCTTCAAGAAGCGCTTTGGCCTCTTCACGGCAGTCTTGCTCACGATACTGGCCGCTTGGGTCGTCCTGGAAATTGTAGTAATAGCCGGTCAAAGCTTTGGCATCTCGTTGTGGGCGATAATGCATTTGGCATTTTTGACCTTTTTCGCGGGTGTGGAAGTCGGCCTTCTCCAAATATGCCGTGCTTTAAGCGATGGGAAAGCGCCGGCATTTGCCGAAACTTTTGCGTACTTGTCCTTGGGTCCAAAATTCTTGGCTGCTCAAATACTGTATCTCTTAATGGTTGTGATTGGCCTGCTCCTCTTGGTTGTTCCAGGAGTCTACCTGGGTGTTCGTTACGCGCTGTTCGGTTTCTGCTTCGCCGACGGTGAGACTAATCCGCTTCGCTGTTTCCAACAAGGCGCGATTCTAAGCAAAGGCGCAACAACCGGTCTGCTGCGGATTCTTGCTGCTCTTTTCGTCCTCAATCTGCTTGGTGCTAGCCTACTGGCACTCGGGCTGTTCATCACCGTTCCGCTGTCCGTCCTGATCATGACCGAAGTCTATCGACAACTGACCACCCCACCACCGTCCGATTCCAGCGCCATGCCACTAGGTTGACAAGGCGAGTGCCGCGGCCTTCTGTATAAAGGCTGGGGGGTTGATCTCTCCGCCGTCGAAGCACGAAAGAGCTGATTCCCTAGTTCGACGGGCCGCTAAGGTTCAATGTAGTTCCTGGCTTTGGCAGGGGCTTCCGCAGTTGCAATTGAGGGCGCATAAATTCCACGAGGATGACCACCATGATGGCAGTCATAAGGACTTCCGAAACAACTGCGAACCGATGACCGCGCCCGGCGAACGCGATGAGCCCCACCCACAGCGGCATCAGCACGACAACGGAGCGCGGATTCTTCCGTTCCACCCTTGCCGCGCAATGCGGGCAAGTCAGCCATCTCCACGCATCGACATTCAGAAAAGACGGGGTAGCAACGTCATGCTGGCAAGCCGGGCACTTCGCCATAGCACACACCCCTTTCGCTGTTTCGGTTACTCTGCCGTTTCCCTCCTAGCCCGTCAATGGAACTTCAGTGTGGAACTATTTATCCCGACGCGCCGCGCCCGTGCGCGTGCCGCGGCCTTCGGTTTAAAGCGCGTCGTTTGCGCTCCGCATGGATTTGCGGGTTTTGACCGTTCCGCCGCCGTTTCGCTGCCACACCACCTTCGTCCCGTTCCTGCGGACCAATTTGATCTCCACCCTGCTGTCTAAAACGTGCGTCACGCGAATCACCTTCCCCAATCCTCCCAAAGCGACCCCTTCACCCTCCCAAACTCCTTCGCATTCACAGTGACCAGCGTCAGCACTCTTGAGGATCTGCAGTGCGTTCTAGTACTCCGGGAAGTTATCAGCAACCAACACGCCTCAACCGTGTTTCATAAAACAGGAGGACCTTGACTATGCGCAAAACGATGCAGTGGTTATCGATAGCATTGGCGTGTGCCATGACTGGGGGTCTTCTTCTCGGTTTGGCACCGGCAGCCTCGGCACAGCGAATCAGAGGTCGCGTCGTAATTGTGGGGCCAGCGCCGTACTTTGGGCCGTACTATGGCCCCTTCTATCCATACTACGGCTACTACCCGTATCCGCCGAGCTACATGGCTGCGAACTTCGGCGAAGTCAAGATCGAGACTCACCTGAAGAACGCTGAGGTGTACATTGACGGCGGCTATGCGGCCCGTATCAAGGAGGCCAAGAAATTCGCGCTTCGACCGGGCAACCATGACATCGAATTGCGCGATTCTGATGGCCGCACCTTTTATCAGGAGCGCGTTGCGGTAATGGTTGGACAGACCACCAAGCTCCACGTTTCCTGACGGGCGGGAGAATCACAAAGCGGTCCGCTAGTTTCGCTGTGCTAACTCGACTGTCTCATCTCTGAGATCTAAGGACATTCATTTTGCTCGTTGTGGTTCTTCGCGTCGGCCATCACAGAGAACTCTATCGATGACTGCGCGTTTTCCCGCTGTCGTGAGCCTGGCTGCTAGGCCTTCGCCGCACGCGGCACTTCGCTCATCAGCTGATGGATGTTTCCTTCGCTGTCCTTGAACGCAGTCATCCACAAATCGTGCGTTGGCATTGGCGCGATCAGCCGCGGCGGCGCAACAATATTCACGTTCTGCTGCACCAGTCGCTGGTATCCCGCCTGAATATCCGGCACGCGGAAGTACAGAATGGAACTCGGATGGTCGTACTCAGCCGACGATGCGGTGCCAAGCATCAGCCGCACTCCTGCGCAATCAAAAAATGCCATGCTCGGCACCGTGAAGAGCAGCGGCAATCCCAGCACATCGCGGTAGAATGCTGTCGCGCGCTCCACGTCCTTTACAATGATTGAAATCTGGCCGATGTTCGTGATTCCCAGGCTTGCTGTTGCCGCGTTCATTTTGCTTTACCTCCAGGTGCAGATTAGTTAGCATAGCTAACTATCTTCTATGGCCCCTGTCAAGCACAAAAAGCGCCCCGCCCCGAAAAGCTCGCGGCCCATCGCAGAAGCTACTCCGGCCGTCTGCGCAACCGCGTCTTCGGCCACTGTTCAGGTTGACCCCTCGCCAGCTTCAGAAGCCATCTCCTCAGCCGGTCTGCCGCCTCCACTGACGGCGATGGACGTTGCCGATCAGCTCCACTCTGCTGCCATTCACCTGCTCCGGCGACTTCGCGTCCGCGATCGCGAAAGCGGCATCGGTCCTGCCCAGCTCTCCGCCCTTTCCGTCCTCGTCTTCGGCGGACCGAGATCGCTCGGCGAGCTAGCCGATGCCGAGCAGGTCCGTCCTCCCACAATGAGTCGCATCGTCGCGGGCCTCGAACGCACTGGCTTGGTCTGCCGCCACGCGACCGAAGACGGCCGCCGCGTCCGCCTCGAAGCGACACCCAAAGGTGTCAGCCTCATGTGGGAAGGCCGCCGGCGCCGCGTAGAATCCTTGGCCAATGCCGTGGGGGGGCTCCCCGAAAAAGAAAAACAGCAGCTAGCTGAAGCACTCAGGCTTCTCGAGCAAATCATCCGAAATCTTTAGCCTTCCTCCGGCGGCAAGGTCGTTTTTTTCAACACGGATTGCACCTGTCGCGGGGCTCATCGTGGATTCGCCTTGGCGCACGAGACGAAGAGTGCCTGCTCGCCAGGAGAAAAGGGCGCGGCAATTTCGATTCGAGAATCGAGCGGATATTGCCGCACGCTGTGGAAACAGACGCCGCCCTTTGAACGGGGGAGCGAAGAACTTGCGTAAGTACATAGGTACCGAAAGGAGCCTATAAGGAGCACCGGGAAGTACTGAGAAGAATGAACCGATCGGGCTATCGACGGGAAAGAGAGTGGAGCGCAGAATCGCAATTGTAATCGGGAGTTAGTTACGGCTTCCGGAGCAGAAAGGCTTGGGCCTGATTGCTCCTGCATCTCGTTCTGCTGCTCGCGAGCGCAGCGGAACGGGCGGAAGAGCTGGACTGGCTTCAGGTTGCAAGACCCTCCATCCCCCACGCCCGAGCGGCCGGTCCCCCCACCGGCCGCTCATTTTTTGGGCCGAGTTTTCAGCCGGGCTGGGACTCAGTGTTAAAAGTTAAAAAGTTGCAGTACGAAAGAAGGACGCGTGGCATCGGTCCTAGGCTTTGGAGGTCGTTTGGCGGATCCCAGGCGTAGCTCGGCTCCTCGGAAGAAGAACGAGATGCTTCCGAGCGATTTGGCCGCGGGGTTTCGCAGAGCGGGTTGAGATACGGGAACGGACACGGCCCTTCGAACCTCCCATCGTTCCCGAGGGCAAGCAGGGTAAACGCACCGTGCCCCTACGACTCAGGAACACTGAAAAATCGAAAAGGAGAAGGCGGTAAAAGAAAAAGAGGGCCTAACTGGTCGGCCCTCCGAGCTGAACGACTTCGATGACACACTCGCGGGAAGCTGAAGTCCCGCACCGGCCAACCACCACGAAGAAAAATGGCAGAACAGCTGGCCGAAATGAAAAAGGGGGCTGGTGCAAGCCCCCTTTTTTGAACTGACCCCCCAAAAAACCGGAACCGAGTCGAGGTTCGGATCCGGCCACCCCGGGAAGCCAATCTTGTAAGTTGGACTGGAAGAGAGCAATAGTTGTGCCAGCGAGGGGCTGAAATGCATTCTTGCCAGAGGTGTATGATTCAAAAGAATTTACGAGAAATTCAAAATCGAGTGGAGAGAGGAGAGCCCTAGGATTCTACAAAATCTCACAGAAAACGGGGAATCACCTACATTCTTTAGGAGTATTGTGTCGAAAAAAACGATGGTGAAGAGACGTAATAACGTGATTGAGGTGTCTGCGCGCAAACGAACGAAGCAGATGAGAGAAGCCCTTAAACGGCGTGTGGGACAGGAAGATCTGCGCGAATGGCGTTAACGTTAACCCAAGGAAGTCGAATATTCCTCGACAGTCCCGTTGTTCCTGTTTCGTGCGAAGCCTAGTAAGCCAAACTGACCGAGTCCGATAGCGAATCGCAATGCGCGACCTGATCGTTTCGAAAAGCCTAAAATAGGGCTTGACATATTCCTATATGGGAATGTATGGTGAGACTCATGGCACGAGCTGCTACCACTTCTGACGCTTTCAATGCTGTTGCGGAGCCGCAGCGGAGAGAGATACTCAACTATCTGGCGCTCGAGGAGCGGCCGGTGGGTGAGATTGTGGATGCTTTGGAGATGCGGCAGCCTTCCGTTTCGAAGCACTTGCGCGTCTTAAAGGATGTCGGGTTGGTGCATGCGCGGCGCGACGGGCGGCAGATGTTTTACCGCACGAACGCGGCAGCGATCCGGCCGCTGTATGAGTGGGCGAGGACGTTTGAGCAGTATTGGCAGCATCAACTGATGCGCGTCAAGGAACGGGCTGAGGAGAAGAGCAGGACTGTGAAAAAGGATTGAGGAAATTACTTTTTGAGGAGGAACGATGAGTTCGATGGCGGCAGCAGTGGTGGCACTTGAGAATTTGACTTTGCACATTAATCAGGAAATTCACGTAAAGGCCTCGCTGGAGGTGACGTTTGAAACGCTCCTGGAGCAGCTTGGGCCGGGGAACCAAGTGATGGACGGGACGCCGATGCCGATGAAGCTGGAGGCTTGGCCGGGCGGGAGATGGTTCCGCGACCTGGGAGACGGGAACGGGCATTTCTGGGGAAATGTGCAAGCGATTAAGCGGCCGACGCTCTTGGAGATTGCCGGGCCGTTGTTCATGTCGTATCCCGTGGTTTCGAATGTGCAGTACCGGTTGAGCGAGACCGATGGCGGGACGCTAATCAAGTTTCATCACGCGGCGCTGGGATTAATTCAGGACGATCACCGAAGAGGCGTGACGGGCGGGTGGTCGTCGATACATGAACGTGTGCGGAAGGTGGCGGAAGCTCAGGCGGGACTGAAGGCGGGGACGGGCCGGAAGCAGTAAACGGAGTGGAGCAACTGGAGGATCTATGTGCCCTGCGTGCTTTTCAACTCTGGCGATATTGGTGGGGGCAGTGTCGTCGGGCGGAGTGATGACGGTGGTGGTGAGCAAGTTTCGAGCGGTGAGCGGGATCAGTGGCGCGAAGAATTCCGATGAAGGACCAACCCAAAAGGAGGAAACATGGGAGAAGCAACGCACGAGCAAGTAAATCTGATGCTGCATCTGTACGAGCTGAGGCGCGAGCCGAAGCTGCGCGAGGCGCGGGATTGGTTTGCGGCGAGCTTTCACGTGAAAACTGGGGAGGACGTGATGCGGCTGTGTCCTCCCGGAAGCCAGGAAAACACGTACATGCGGATGGTTGTTGGGTATTGGGAGATGGTGGCGAGCATCGTAAACCGCGGGCTAATTGACGACGACCTGTTCTTCGAAAGCACCGGGGAGCAATGGATGGTGTGGGAGCAGGTGAAGCCGGTGCTTGGGGCGTGGAGAGCGATGTTCGGGAACCAAAAGATGTTCGCGAACATGGAAGAACATTGCAAGCGTTTGGAGAACTGGCGGGAAAAGAACAGTCCGGGATCGAACGAAGTGATGCGCAAATTCCGCGCGGAAATGATGCAGGCGGCACAGGCGGGGCACGCGGCGAAGGCCCAGGCGGCTCGCGGCTAAGGCGGCCGCGAAAAATGGAAGTGAACGTTGGCGGAATGCGGGAGCTGCTTGGCAAATGGGGCGAGCGGTTCCCGCGCTCCGGGAGTGCGCAGGTGTGATGCGGATTTTGAAGAAGCGTTTTTCGAAGAGAGATTCAAAATATTTGAGGGGGAATGGTTATGAGTCAGAGCACGGTGGAACAACCGAAAATAGTTTCGCAAGCGGAATGGATTGCGGCGCGGAAGGAGCTGTTGGCCAAAGAGAAGAATTTGACGCGGCAGAGAGACGCGCTGGCGGAAGAACGGCGCAAGCTGCCGTGGGTGAAAGTCGATAAGAAGTATGAGTTTGAGACTGCGGGCGGGAAGAAAACTTTGGCAGATTTATTTGGCGGGAAAAGCCAGCTCGCGATCTATCACTTTATGTTGGGACCGGATTGGGAGCAGGGGTGCCCGAGCTGTTCGCTGCTGGGAGACCACATGGATGGAATGGCGATCCATCTGGCGCAGAGAGACGTGAGGTTGACGATTGTTTCGAGGGCACCGCTTGTGAAGATTGAAGAGTTCAAGAAGCGGATGGGTTGGAAGTTTCGGTGGGCGTCGTCGTTTGGGAGCGACTTCAATTTTGACTACGGCGTTTCCGTGGCGAAGGAAGACATGGGCAAGGAGCTCATCTACAACTACAACCCGAGCAAGTTCCCTAGCGATGAACGGCCAGGGATGAGCGTTTTCTACAAGAACGCGAACGGCGAAGTGTTCCATACGTATTCGATGTATGCGCGTGGGCTGGAAGACTTGATGGGCCTGTATGCGATTCTCGACCGCGTACCGAAAGGGCGGGACGAGGCGGGGTTGCCGCACGGAATGGCGTGGGTGCGGCATCACGACCGCTATCCGGAGAGCACCGTCGTTGAAGTGCAGGCCGCTAAGAGGTAACGGGTTATTCGGAAGCGGAATACTCACGACGGAAAAAGCGGCGGTTTGCCCGGGCGAAAGCTGCGGTGAACCGCCGCTTCTTTTTGCGTCGGCTTCCAGCGAAGAGAACGTCTCGCAGAAAAAATATCAGGCGCCGATGGAGGAGCGGAGGGCTTGGGCTAGGGATTGGCTGAAGCGTTGGACGTCGGCGTCGTGTTCGGCTTCGACCATGACGCGGGCGAGTTGCTCGGTACCGGAATAGCGAAGGACGACGCGGCCATTTTCGCCGAGAGCGGATTGGGCCTCGGCTAGGGCGCGGGAAACTTCCGGGAGAGTTTCGAGCGGGGGCTTGGATTTCACTTTTACGTTGACGATGACCTGCGGGTAGTCCTTAAGACCTTCGACCAGGGACGCGATCTTGCCGTGCATGGAAACGAGAGAAGCGATTTTTACGGCCGTGAGGAGACCGTCGCCAGCGGGACTGTCTTCAAGAAAAATGACATGGCATGGACGTGGCGACGACGCGATCGCCCTTGAGCTTGTTTTGCGATTTGAGATGACGCGCGACGGCCAGAAGAACGCCGTCGCCGTTCACGATTTTTCCTGATTCGCAGACGAAGAGGGCGCGGTCGGCATCGCCGTCGAAGGCAACACCGAGGCGAGCGCGCTCAGCGACGACGCGTTGCTGGAGGCCATCGAGATGGAGGGAGCCGCAGCCGGCGTTGATGTTGCGGCCATCGGGCGAAACACCCATGGAGACGACATCGGCGCCGAGAGTGCGGAAGAGTTCAGGGCCGAGTTTGTAGGCAGCCCCGTTGGCGCAGTCGAGGACGATGCGGAAGCTGGAGAGATCGGTTCCGGGAAGAGCGCGGCTGCGGAGGAAATCGAGATACTCGGCGTCGAGAGATGCGTCGGCGACGGGAAGGGGCGGATTCTCGGCAGGCGAATCGGAGCGATGCTTGAAGATGTCCGCTTCGAGGGCTTCTTCGACAGAGTCGGGGAACTTCATACCTGCATGGGAGAAGAGCTTTACGCCGTTGTCGTGATAAGGATTGTGCGAGGCGGAAATAACGACGCCGGCTTGAAAATCATTTTGGCGGACGAGGCAGGCTACGCCTGGCGTGGTTATGACGCCTGCAAAGGCTGCCGAGGCACCGGCTTCGACGAGGCCCGCGGCGAGGAGAGCGGCAATGTGAGGGCCAGACTCGCGAGTGTCCATGCCGATGAGAACGTGAGCAACGGAGTGCTCGCGAAGCAGGTAAGCGGCGAGAGAACGGCCGGTGGCGAAAAGAGTGGCGTCGTCAAGCGGCGGGGTGCCAGGAACGCCGCGAATACCATCGGTTCCGAAAAGCTCTTTGGGCATGAGAGGTTAGCGGCCAATTCCTGAGGGGCTGACCATACGAAAGTTTAGCACAGGCTCGAAAGGGCGCCGAGGAGGGACGTTCTATCGAGTTCGCTTGGATAAACAGCTAGGCCGAACAACGCTGAGGGGGATCAGGGTGTTCAGAAAGAGCGATTCGAAATACGAAACGCAATCGAGCGGCGGGGACACCAATTTGCATGGGTATGCTAACGTGTGGGGAACGGAGTGCCTCGTGCCTGAGATAGAGACGCAACCATCCACCGTTCGAATTGCTGGATCAACCTTTAGTTTGCGGGTGCTCGCCGCGGCGATCATTCTGCTGTTTTTTTATTATGCAGCGGGAGTAGTAATCACAGTGCTGCTGTCGATCTTGCTGGCGTATTTTCTGGATCCCGCCGTGGAGTTGTTGGAGAGAATGCACGTAGCGCGCACGGTGGGCGCCATGGTGATGGTGCTGGTGTTGATCGCGGTTCTGGTGGCCGTCGGCTATGGATTGGCAACACGAACGGAAGATTTTGCGGCGAACTGGCCGAAATATGGAGCGCTGCTGAAACAAGCAGCTGGCGCAGTCGAAGCAAAGATCAAGGGAATCGAGGTGCAGGTTTCGGAGATCGCGCCAGAGGCAGCCCCACAAAAGGGGGGCGGGGAGCGGCCGGAGGCAGCGATTGTGCGAACGCTGTTGTTCCGCGGGATCGGGTCGCTCTATGCGCTGTTTCTGGAAGTCACGTTCGTGCCATTCCTGGTGTTCTTCATGCTGGCGGGCAAACACGAGGTCTGGCATGGAACACTGCAACTGTTTCCGGCGTCGCAACGCACCAGGGTGAAGGAGACGCTGGAGGACCTGCGGGATGTTTTAAGAGATTATCTGGCGGGAATGACGCTGTTGACTTTGATGGTGATTGCGGCGAGCAGCCTGTTCTTTTGGATTCTGGGGCTGGATTTTCCGATCATTACGGGGATTGCGTCGGGGCTGCTGAACATGGTGCCGTATATCGGGGCGGTGCTGGCGTGGCTGCCGGCGTTCATCATCGCGCTGGCCAAATGGAAGACTTTCGGGCAGTTCGCTCTGATCGCCGGCGGATTGACGGCCATTCACGTACTGGCATTGAATTTGGTGGCTCCGCAAATTGTTGGGCGGCGCGTGCGTCTGAATGCCGTGGCGATTACGATCGCGCTGCTTTTTTGGGGTTGGGTGTGGGGCGGGATGGGATTGCTGCTGGCGATTCCCATTACAGCGGCGTTGCGCGTGATTTGCGATCACACGGAATCGTGGCGGCCGATCGGACGCTGGATGAGCGCTTGAAGCGGTGACTGGTGAATCGTGACTGGTGACTAGTGGGGATCTTGCCTTCGGCGAAGTGTCGCGCTTTTTATGTTGCGGAAATCTTCTTTCAGCTACCTTTACCTTGATAATGACAAAAACTCTAAGAATTATGGCTTGGGCGGTCTCTCGAAAAATCACACATCTTGAACGGGAGCTTTACATGAAACGGTTTGGGGTTTATTTGGGCTTTCTGTGCGGGCATATGCTGCTTTTCTGGCCGTCCGCGACGCTCGCGTGGGGGTGCAAGGGGCACCAGACGGTGGCTTTGATCGCTCAGAAGCATTTGACGCCGGAAGCGAAACAATTCGTGCAGAAGCTGCTGACGGAGAATCCTAGCGATCCGAAGTTGAACCGATATTGCGGAAGCGCGAGCCGGGACGCGATGGCGGATGCATCGACGTGGGCGGACGATGTGCGCGGAGAGCGAAAGAACGGGCCGTGGCACTACATCGACATACCGCGAGGGTCGCAGCGCGAACCACTGGAGAAATACTGCGGGCAGGAAGGGTGCGTGACGAGAGCGATTAGCGAGCAACTCGCCATTCTGAAAGATCCCAAAGCAAATGCGACGAAGCGGGCGGACGCGCTACGCTACATCATTCATTTCGCGGGAGATTTGCACCAGCCGCTGCACACCATCACGAACGCGGATGAAGGTGGAAATTGCCTGCCGGTAAAATACTTCCGGCGCAGTCCGCATGAACACAATCATTCGTTTACGCCAAACTTGCACAGCTTGTGGGATACGGCGATTGCGGAGCGCGACGCGGAAGGCGCTGATCCGGCGGAGTATGCCGAAACGCTCGACGCGCTATACACGACGGAGACCGAGGGATGGCAGAAGGCGGGGATTCACGTCGATGAATGGGCGTGGGAGGGCTTCGATTTTGCAGAAAGCACGGTGTATGGAAACCTGACGCCGAAGACTGGCATCGAGCCGAACGTGCCGGTGCACAGTTGCTCGGACGACAACAACATCGGCGAACGACTGCTCCACCAGAACATCACTGCTGGCGAGGCGTACCAGGAAAAGGCGGCGACAGTGGTGGAAAAGCGCCTTGCTGAGGCCGGCGTTCGCCTGGCGATGATCCTCAACGATGCGGCGAAGGCGACTCCGTAGTTGAATTTGACCGCGATTTCGGTGAAGGGGCAGCAACGGGAGCGACTTCGGCCAGGCCTAGGGATTTTATGTAGCTCACGAGTTGCCAGCGCTGCGGCTCCGGCAGCTTGGACCAGACCGGCATGCCGCGCCAGACAACACCGTTGGTCAGAATCCAGAAAATTGTCCCTGGCTCGGAGTTCTGAACTTGCTCAACCATGAGGCTCGGACCTTTTCTTCCGCCCTCGGCCAAATCGCCGTGGCATTCGGTGCAGTGTTGTTCGAAAAGGTTTCTTCCGGCGGCGACTGCGTCGGGATCTTTTTCCAGGGGATTGCGCTTCGTGCGCGCTTTTTGCGGAGCTTTGGCTAGCTGGGCATAAAGCAGAGCGTCTTTGTGGTACTTGTAAGCGGGAGGCTTTCCCTGCTGCGCGAGCGCGATGGATGCGCAGAATAGAGCCGCGCTGGCGGCGAGAGCTGCGGCGTATTCCTTCATTGGCGGCCCCGGAAAAAGCGACTCGCCATGGAGCCAAAGCCGGAGACTTCCCGCGAAACACCCCAGCGCAAGAGGAAGCGATGGCTGTTGTCATTCAAACCAAAGCCCGCGGAGAGCCGAAGAGTCCAGTCCGAAGGGAGATTCCAGGCCACGACGGGGGCGAGGTAGTGCGAGGTGTCGTGAAGGCCGAAGCTGTGGCGGTCGCCGAGACCGCCGTACAATTCTGCACCAGCGATGAAGTTCTGAGGGCAGAGAGAGCAGCGTTTTGCGGAAGCTTTTAGGGCCAGCGGCCTGCTGGCGCCCAGGGCGTAACCAAATTCCCACGGGTGATTCGAGAGATTCTTTGCGGCGAGAGTGTTCTGTACGAAATTCCAGCCTTTGTGCGTGCCGGAAAGAAGCAATTTGAATTCTAGCTCGTGGTCGTGCTCCCGGCGGAGCACAGCGTTGCTGGGAGCATAGTCTGATTCCACCTCGTGGCCTTCGACTTCCTTGAGGAGTTTGTCGGCGCCACTTTTGTTTTCGTACTCGACATAGAGAACAGGATTGATGAAATGCTCGCGTTTCAAGACGCGAAAGCGGTTCTCGAAGCGGACGCCAGTAAAAACGCTGGAATCGCCAAAAGTGGACTGGGCGTCGACGTAAAACTCGGTAGTCCACCAGGCGGTGGCGCCGTACTCGAACTCTAGCCAGAAGGCGTGGAAGTCATTGCCGGCGCGTTGGGCGCCAAAGCTGGAGAAGTATTCAATTTCGAGGCTGCCGGGCTCCTCGAGGTAATGGTCATAAGCAACGATGTAGGGGTTTTCCTGTGAATGGGCGGAAGCAGGGAAGAAAACCAAAAGCAAGGGCCAAGAGAGAAGGACGAGAAAGGGACGAAACGAGGAAATGGACAAGAAAGCTCCCTGCAAGTAATTTGCAACAATATAAGACTAACTTAGTCTGATATCAGTTGCAAGTCATTTACAACTGAAAATTGGCCTTTTACTGGGGAACCCGCCGAGCGGAACGCAGTCATTATTCCTTTACCGTTATGCTCCTGGACCTGGACGACCTGAAAAGAATCGTGAGTATCGGTATGGCTGTGTATCCCAGCGGCGGACGCACCACACAAGACCTGCTGGAGACCGCAGACCAGGAGCTATACGGGCGAAGAAAGAACAGCAGGATAACGAGGGGGCGAGGAGTGCGAGCAAGATTGGTGTGTTTTCTCAGGCGCCCGAAAAAGGGCGAAAGCGTTAAGCTTGAGAAGAAGGGGAGGCTGCAGACGGGGCTTCGCTCAAGTGGTGAAACATGAAGACGCGGGAACTGGTGTTGAGGCTG
>WNFP01001315.1_pt1 | contig 19429 bp, 19 predicted proteins | sample 5400201 | NCBI WGS metagenome assembly WNFP01 (sample SAMN13153355, study PRJNA577476) | soil metagenome | isolation source: 115 cm saprolite under Madrone tree | place: USA:California | collected 2016-06-14 | reverse complement strand
CGCGATCGAACTTGTCGAGATTGCGCTCGTCCTTTACCAGCGCGGTGCGCGCGAGGTAGTAGAAATTCTCCACCGTCTGCTCGGCGAGGTCGGCGTTGAGCGCCTCCATCAGCGTCAGATATTCGCGCAAGGTCACCGGTACCTGGGCGTCACGGAGCGATGTGAAGAATTGCAAAAACATGAGCTACAGATTGCCCGCCGGGCCGTGAACGTCAAGGGCTTCCGCCTGCCAGACAGGCCTAGACCTGCCGGGTTTTTCAACTAGAATTGAACCAGCAAGGCTTTTTCACAACGACCGCCGATCCGGCGGTCGTTTCCTGTTCAGACGCGCCCGCGCGCAAGAATAACAACAAGGCAAATACTCGATGAAGTTTACCGGCACCAAGGACTACGTCGCCACCGACGACCTCAAGATCGCCGTCAACGCCTCGATCGTGCTCGAGCGACCGCTGCTGATCAAGGGCGAGCCCGGCACCGGCAAAACCGTGCTGGCTGAGGAAGTCGCCAAGGCGCTCGGTGCGCCGCTTTTGACCTGGCACATCAAGTCCACCACCAAGGCGCAGCAGGGTCTGTACGAATACGACGCGGTGTCGCGCTTGCGCGACAGCCAGCTCGGCGATGCCCGGGTCTCCGATATCTCCAACTACATCAGGCGTGGGAAATTGTGGGAAGCCTTCACCCACGAGAAGCGCCCGGTGCTTCTGATCGACGAGATCGACAAGGCCGATATCGAATTTCCCAACGATCTGTTGCTCGAACTCGATCGCATGGAGTTCTTCGTCTACGAGACCGGCGAGAACATCAAGGCAAAGCTGCGCCCGATCGTGATGATCACCTCGAACAACGAAAAGGAACTGCCGGACGCGTTCCTGCGCCGCTGCTTCTTCCACTACATCAAGTTTCCCGACATCGACACCATGAACCGGATCGTCGACGTGCATTTTCCCGGCATCAAGAAACGCCTGGTGGAGGAAGCCTTGCGGATCTTCTTTGAAGTGCGCGAAGTGCCGGGCTTGAAGAAAAAGCCCTCGACGTCGGAGCTGCTGGACTGGCTGAAACTGCTGCTTAACGAAGACATGACGCCGGAAATGCTCCGAGAGCGCGACCCGCGCAAGCTGATCCCGCCGCTGCACGGGGCGCTGTTGAAGAACGAGCAGGACGTTCATCTATTTGAGCGCCTCGCCTTCCTCAGCCGAAGAGAGGTGTGAGGACAGCCCGCTTCGCACCGCGGCAAATCGAATTAAGAAATAGAACAATAAAAATAGCAGGGATCGGGAGATGAACGTTCAACAGCAGATCCGCGCAGCCTCCGCTGACAGCACGGAGCATTTCGGTGTCGTTATCGCCGGCGCGGGAATTTCCGGGGTCGGTGCGGCCTACCATCTGACCAAGCAGTGTCCGGGGACAAGTTTTGTCGTGCTCGAAACGCAAGCGAGTTTCGGCGGAACCTGGCGAACCCACCGCTATCCCGGAATCCGGTCCGACAGCGACCTGCATACTTTCGGCTACCGGTTCAAGCCGTGGACCAGCGCCCCGATCGCGACCGCAGCCGAGATTCTCAGCTACATGGGCGAGGTGATCGAGGAAAACGGACTCGGCCGTCACATCCGCTATCGGCACAAGATTTCCTCGGCGCGGTGGTCGAGCGAGGAAAATCTCTGGACCATCGAAGCTGTTAGGACCGATAGCGGCGAAGCGGTACGCTTCACCGCGAACTTCTTCTGGATGTGCCAGGGCTATTACCGGCACGCGGAAGGTTATACGCCGGAGTGGAAGGCCATGGAGACCTTCAAGGGCCGGATCGTTCACCCGCAGCAATGGCCTGAGGATCTCGACTACAAGGACAAGAGGGTCGTCGTGATCGGCTCCGGCGCCACCGCGGCGACGCTGATTCCGGCTATCGCCAATGATTCCGCCCATGTGACCATGCTGCAGCGCTCGCCGACCTATTTTCGGACCGGTCGCAACGCGATCGACATCGCCGAGACCCTGCGGACGCTGCAGGTCGACGAGACCTGGATCCATGAAATCACGCGCCGGAAAATTCTCTACGATCAGGCCGAGTTCACCCGCAAGACCTTCGAAGAACCGGAAGCGGCCAAGAAGGACCTGCTGTCCGCCGTCGAAGCCTATCTCGGCCCCGATTACGATATCGCGACCCACTTCACGCCAAAATACCGGCCGTGGCGGCAGCGCATCGCCTTCATTCCGGACGGCGATCTGTTCCAGGGCATCAAGTCCGGCAAGGCCTCGGTCGTCACCGACGAGATCGACCGCTTCACCGAGACCGGCATCCTGCTGAAGTCCGGCAAGACGCTCGAAGCCGACATCATCGTCACCGCGACCGGCTTCAACCTGAGTGCCAACGGCGACATGGAATTTGGGGTCGACGGCAAGCCGCTGGATTTCGCCGACACCGTGACCTATCGCGGCATGATGTTCACCGGCGTGCCCAACCTCGTCTGGGTGTTCGGATATTTCCGGGCGAGCTGGACGCTGCGGGTCGATCTGGTCGCCGATTTTGTCTGTCGGCTGCTCGACCATATGAAGCAAACAGGGGCAAGGAAGGTCACGCCCGCTATGCGCGCGGAAGACCACAACATGGCGCTGTTGCCGTGGATTGATCCTGAAAATTTCAACCCCGGCTACATGATGCGCGGCATGCATCTGTTGCCGAAGCGCGGCGACAAGCCGGAATGGCAACACAACCAGGATTACTGGGCCGAAAAGGACGAGTTTCCGGCCATCGACCTCAACGATCGCGCGTTCGTTTACGAGTGAACGGAGCGAGCGGCGCCGTATCAGCGATCCGTCCGGAGCGACGCCATCATGGACGTGATCGCAAGCAGGATAATGACGGTGCCGTAGAGATAGGCGGCGGCGGAGAGACCGATCAGCGGGACCGACAGCCCGGCCGCGACCGCCGGCAGGCTGAACGCCAGATAGGACTGCACATAGAACGCGGACAATAGCCCGGCCCGCTGATCGGGCTCGGCCGTGGGCAGCAACGCGCGCAATGTGCCGGAGAACGTCGACCCGAATCCCGCGCCGGCGATCACGGTCCCGGCCAGCAATGCTGCGACCTGCTGCTGCTGGATTCCGAACATCGAGACCGCCACCCCGAGCGATAGCGTGGCGGTGCCTGTCAAGATCAGGTGTCGCGCCGGCCACTCCCGGAAAGCCGCCACCGCGATGGCCGCCGTCAACATCAGCGCCGACACCACGACGCCGCCGATCCAGGGCGAGACGACGCCCATCGCGGTGGCCACCACGGTCGGCATCAGGGAGAGGTAGAGTCCGCCGAGTGCCCAGGCCGCCACATTGGCCGGTGTGAGCCTGATCAGAACGGACCTCGACTGGCGCGGCACGCCGATTTGCGGTCGCAGCGACGCCAGGGCCCCGGCCTTTCGCGGCGTGCTCTCGGGCATGACCCAGAGCAGCGCGATCATCAGCGCCGTCAGGCCAAGCAGAACCTCATAGACCCTGTGCAGCGGGTCCGGCGCGAACGTGATCAGTGCCGCCGCGCCGAGCGAACCGGCCGTCATCCCCAGAAACGCGGTGACGCTGTTGAGCAGAGGGCCCCGCGCGCGATTGGTATCGAGGATGGCGGCGCCCAACGCCGTCGTGCCGGTGCCGACGCAAAGTCCCTGCACGGCCCGCGCCAGAATCAATTGCCCGACATCGCGGGCTTCCGCGAACAGAAGCATCGCCGCGGCGTTCAGCAGCAGCGCCGCCAGGATCACCGGCCGGCGCCCCACATAATCGGATAATCCGCCGACCGTCAGCAGGCCGGCCAGCAGGCTCGCGACATACACCGCAAAGACGATCGTGATCCAGAACGGGGTGAGATGCATCGACTGCTGATAGAGCCGGTACAGAGGCGTCGCCGCGCTGCTGCTCGCCGCGAGCAGCAGCGCCCCGCCGAAGCCGAACAGCGTCATGGCGCGCGGAGGCAGGGAGCGGGGTTGGGATAGTGCGGGAAGTACTGTGGCACGGGCTTCGGACGGCGGATTGGCCGGACAGGCTTGCATGTCGGGTTCCTAAAGCTAATATATAGCCTTAGCGATATAGGGTGGAGAACCCCTTAAAGCAACTTATTTGCGTTAAGCCGAACCACCGTTTTGGCATGGCAAGGTTGCACGGAGCAAAAGCGTGGCCGTCAAAGAACGCGTTCGCGTCGGGGGACGCAGCGCCCGAATTCAGAGCGCCGTGCACGAGGCGGTGAGGCATCTCAGCGTCGAAACCAACCGCGATGAACTCACGGTGCCGCAGATCGCTGCCGAGGCCGGGGTGACACCGTCAACGATCTACCGGCGGTGGGGCGACCTTTCAGCGCTGCTGGCGGATGTCGCCATCCAGCGGTTGAGGCCGATCGCGGATCCCGAGGACACCGGCGCGGTGGCGTCAGATCTGCGGGTGTTCATCGAGCAATTCATGGAAGAGATGTCGTCGCCAGTCGGCCGGGCGCTGATCAGGGATGTGTTTTCCCCGCCGGGAGAGACCTACCCGCTCCAGTTCGCGGGCTTTACCTCCGAACATCTCAAGACCATCGTGTCGCGGGCGAAAGCGCGCGGCGAAGCGCCTTTCGATATCGATGAGGTGATCGACCACGTCGTCGCGCCGATCATCTATCACATCTTGTACGGCAACCGGGAACTGACGCTGGACTATTGCCATTGCCTGTTGGACCGCCTTCAATCGCTTAACCCGAAGTATTAGTCGTTCAAAAAACATCTCAGACGCCGGTCGCAATCACAGTAGCGGCCTCCGGCGGCTTGCGACCACGAATGAGATCCGACGCCTTGTCGGCGATCATCATGGTCGAGGCATTGAGATTGGCCGAGATCATCCGCGGCATGATGGAGGCGTCGATCACGCGCAGGTTTTGCAGCCCATGGACCCGGAGCTGGTCGTCGACCACCGCCCAGCTGCTGCCGGCCGGGCCCATGCGGCAGGTGCATCCGGGGTGAAACGTCGTGGTGCCGCGCTGGGTCGCCGCGGCGAGGAATTCATCGTCGGTCTGCACGTCGGGTCCGGGAAAGTCTTCGTGCGCATAATAGGGCGCGAGCGGATCCGACTTGAGCAGCTGCCGCGCCAGCTTCATGCCGGCGACGATGGTGCGGCGATCGAGCTCTTCGGCCAGATAATTGGTTTGAATGATCGGCGGCTCGAACGGATCGGCCGAGCGGGCGCGGACATAGCCGCGGCTTTCCGGCCGCTGCTGCCAGGATGCGACCGTCATGCCGGGTTCGTTTTCGAGCTGGCCCTGCACGCCCTCCTTGTAGCTCGCGGGCGTAAACGTCAGCTGCAGATCGGAGCTCTCGGTGGTCTCGCCGGAGTGCCAGAAGCAATAGACCATGGTCGGCGACAGCGACAGCAGACCGCGTCGCGTCGTGGCCCATTTGACCGCCTCGATCCACAGATGGAGCCCCCGCCTCAGTTCGTTGATGGTCTTGATGTTCTTAACGCGGGCGACCGAACGCGGCGCGTAGTGGTCCTGCAATCCCTCGCCGACGCCCGGCAGCGCGTGGCGGACCTCGATGCCAAGCGACCGCAGCAGTTCCGGCGAGCCGACGCCGGACAATTGCAGCAGTTGCGGCGAGTTGTAGGCGCCGCCGGCAAGGATCACTTCCTTTTTGGCGCGCACTTCGGTCGCAGTGCCGCGCCTTCCACCCCTGACATAACGCACGCCGACCGCACGCTTGCCCTCGAACAGGATTTCGGTCGCATGCGCATGTGTCCGCGCATGCACATTCGGCCGTTTCATCGCCGGGTGCAGAAAGGCGGTGGCCGCGCTGACGCGCAGGCCATTCTTGATCGTGCGCTGGGCGTAGGACACGCCCTCCTGGATCTGCCCGTTGTAATCGGGATTGCGCGGAATGCCGAGCGAGATCGCACCCGCCATGAACGCCTCGCACAGCGGATCCTTCCAGTCCATGGTGGTGACGGTCAGATTGCCGTCGCGCCCGCGATAGGTCTCATCGCACTCGCCAATGCGGCATTCGAGCCGCTTGAAATACGGCAGTACATCCGGATAACCCCAGCCGCGGTTACCTAACTGCGCCCATGTATCAAAATCCTGGCGCTGGCCGCGGTTGTAGATGTGACCGTTGATCGAGGAGGAGCCGCCGAGGGTCTTGCCGCGCGGCGCGTAGATGCTGCGGCCCCCGGTCCAGGGACCCGGCTCCTGCTGATAGGCCCAGTTGATGCCCTTCATGTGAAAGGTCTTGATGAACCCCGCCGGCAGATGGATGTAGGGATGCCAGTCGCGGGGACCTGCTTCGAGCACGCAGACGCTGGTGATCGCATCTTCGCTGAGCCGGTTGGCGAGCACGCATCCGGCGGAGCCGGCGCCCACGATCACATAGTCGAACTTATCCGTCATCTTAAGCTTCTCGCGGTATGCTACCGCGGCTTTTCATTGAGTTGATAATCTAAATGGGCCTTCACCGTCGGCCATTCGCTGGCGATGATACTGTAAACCACGGTGTCGCGCAGGGTTCCGTTCGGGGCGATCTGATGGCTGCGCAAAATGCCATCAAGCTTGGCGCCCAACCGCTCGATGCCGCGCCGGCTCTGGTGGTTGAAAAAATGCGTGCGGAACTCGACCGCGATGCAATCGAGTTTTTCGAATGCATGTGAGAGCAACAACAGCTTGCACTGGGTATTGAGGGCGCTGCGCTGCACGCGCTTGGCATACCAGGTCGAACCGATCTCGACGCGCCGGTTTTGTGCATCGACGTTCATATAGGTCGTCATGCCGGCAATCTTGCCGTCGGCGTCGAAAACGGTGAACGGCAGCATCGACCCCGCCGCCTGCAGCTCAAGCCTCCGGTCGATCTCCTTGCGCATGTCTTCGGCCCTGGGAATGAAGGTGTACCAGAGTTTCCACAGCTCGCCGTCTTTGACTGCTTCGGTCAGCCCGTCGCAATGATCCAGAGACAAGGGTTTTAGCTGCGCGTGCGGGCCGCTCAGTGAAACCGGCTCAAGCCAGGGCATTGAACTCTCCGTTCCTTAGGCCGTCATTGCGAGGAGCCAACGGGTCGCGCGAACGCGCGCCCGATGACAGGCTCCGACGAAGCGATCCATTCTTCGTGCATGTGGCTCATGGATTGCTTCGCTTCGCTCGCAATGACGATGGTTGGCATACTCGCCTATACCCACCATCACTTGTTCAAAAAATTCAGCGGCAGGCCGGGCCGCGCCCAGTCCATCGCGATGAGTTGGCCCTTGCCGGACAGGGTAATGTAGGCGGTCTTCAACTCGGGGCCGCCGAAGGCGATGTTGGTGGTGACGCGGTCGCCGGTCGGCACCTGCTCGACGATCGTGCCATCAGGGGCGATCACCGAAATGCAGCCCGAGACCAGGGTCGCCACGCAGACATTGCCGGATGCTTCCACTGCCAGCGAATCGAACATCTGGTAGCCGCCAAGGCCCGCGATCGGCTTGCCGCGCTCGCCGCGATAAATCACGTCGCGCGGCTTTACCTGTCCCGGTGCGGAGAGGTCGAACGCCCAAAGCCGCGCCGTTGGCGTTTCCGCGACATAGACCGTGTTTTCATCCGGCGACAGCCCGATGCCATTGGCGGGCAGCATGCCGAACACGCCTTCGACGATCTCCTTCATTCCGGGCTTGATATAGTAGAATGCGCCGACATCCATGTCGCGCGCCCGGCGCTTGCCGAGATCGGTGAACCAGAGACCGCCGTGCCGGTCGAACACCAGATCGTTCGGGCCCTTCAGCGGATGCTCGCCGCATTTGTCAAACAGGGTTTCGACCTTGCCGGTTGAGAGATCGACGCGCTGGATCGAGCCGCCGATATATTCATGCGGCTCGGGAGCGCCCGGCATCATGGTGCCGCGCGACGGGATCCAGCTGAACCCGCCATTATTGCAGATATAGCATTTGCCGTCGGGTCCGATCGCAGCGCCATTGGGGCCGCCGGGAATTTCGGCGACTACCTCTTTGCGTCCATCGGGCCAAACCCGCGTCAGCCGCCGGCCTCGAATTTCGACCAGCACCACCGATCCGTCCGGCATCACCACCGGCCCTTCCGGAAATTCAAGATCGGTGGCGAGCACGCGGACATCGGACATGAAATCCTCCCGGCTTTCTTGGGCGCCGGCGGATTTCAAGCTCATCCCGCACGCGCAACAATTTCGTTGCGCGATGTTATGGCAAAGACGACATCGTTTGCCAAGCAATCAGGGGGCATGCGCCTACGCAAAGCAGTCGCGCGGGCTACTCCTTCACCGCTATCCAGATTTCGAGGCCGCCATTGCCAGTGAGCGGATCGAACTTCTCGTCATAGCGTTCGAAGAAGGGCGCATCGGCCGCTTTCAGTCCGGAAGCCGGCAACCATTGATTCCAGATCGTGTTGACGGTGCGGCGAATGGTCGAGACGTGGTCGCGGTGGTCGAACACCGCATATCTCTGTTCGGGGATCCGAACGCGGCTGAATTCGCGCGGCAGGTCGGAAAAATCCGATACTTCGACGCCGGCGATGTAATCGAAGTTGCCGGCATCGTCGCCGTTGCAGCAGACGCCGTAAGCCACCTTCCCGATCCGGCCGGGAATGTTCGCCACGGTTTGGTGAAAGCGCTGCCACTGGCCGGGAATGCCGGCGCTGCTCTCGCAAGTGTAGCGCTCGCCAATGCCGGCGACGAGAAATGCCTTGCCGGTCTGGAAACGCGGGGCTTGAAGATTGTCGATAACGGTTGAGTCCATGACGATCGCCTCCTGAAGTGTGAGCTTGTCAAGGCACGTTGAACTGCGGACCACTTCGGGCGTCACCCCGAAATGGTCGCGGAACGCGCGGGTGAATGCTTCGTGGGAGCCGTAGTCCGCATCCAGCGCGAGGGTGAGGATATCGGGCGCGCCGCCTGAGAGCGCCCGCGCCGCCTCGCTGAGGCGTCGCGCACGCACGTAGCGCATGACCGACAGCCCCGTCGCGGCGGCGAACGCCCGCACCATGTGGAAACGCGAGATTCCCGCGGCGCCAGCGATCTCGTCGAGGGTCAGCTGGTCAGCCAGATGGCTTTCGATAAACCAGAGCGCCTTCTGGGCAGGATTCATGGACCATGGCCTCCATCCGAAGCCCGCGCATTATGACCGCTTGCTGGGCGCCGCATTTGACAGTCCTTGCTCTCGTTTCGCCGTTTCGCGAGGCTGGAACCCGTTCTCGTCATTTGCGAGAAGCAAAGCGACCAAGCAATACACTCCTAACTAGACCCTGGATTGCGTCGCTTCGCTCGCAATGACGATCTTGGCAGTTCCCAGCATCAGTTATTTCGCACCCTCCTTGGCCGCCGGCGCGCTATCCTTCGCCGGCGGTGCGGCGGCCTTCTTCTGATCGTCAGCCGCTTTCTTCTGCGCTGCCTGCACCTCGTCCACGATCTTCTGCAAGGAAGCGACGGCGCTCTTCAAGTTCTCGATCTGCCGGTTTGCGGCATCGAGCTTCTGTTGATGGTCGGCGGCGAGTTTCGCGATCGTTTTCTGCAGGAAATCGACATTGCTCTGCAGACAACTGGTCCGCCGCTCCATGGTCTTTTCGACGGTGCAGATTTCGATGCCGGGAACGTCCTGGGCCGGCGCCTCAGCGGATGTCAGCAGCAGGGCCGCCAAGGCAGTCGAGACGACAAGAGCGAGCCAGCCGATCATGGAAATCCTCGTTTGAGTGTCGCTAATCACGCCAAATTGCGCGAAGCCTCCGCAGGATGTGAAAGATACCACAGTGAAACCTCATTCGCGCGTTGAGGTTTTGCGGATAAGCACCCAGGTTAAGGCAAGGGGCACGACTAACGGGCGCGGAAGGCGCGAGGCGCTTACCGGCCTGTGTTACGGAGAATTTAGGAATGGCAACGCGCGAACGACGGCTGGCTGAGTTCAACGGCGAAGGTGAACCGCCGCCGGACCTCCCGGTACAAGTGTTGTGCGAGGACCAAAGTGGAACCTATCTACTGCCGTTCGCGTGCCGCTACATCGATGGCGAATGGCGCAATGATGAATCCGGCAGCACCGTTGAAGCGACAGTGGTCGGCTGGCGCCTGCACCGCCCTGATTCAAGGCATGCTTCAAGCTCGAGTCAGCCGCGCCCTGTGTCAAAATGCAACGGGGAATCGAGGGGATCTTAAGATTCAGAACGCCGGCAGAACGAACCGCGCCCGAATCAGCGGCCGAGTCCAGTGCTGCTGTGTTCACTGCTAGATATCGGCCGCTATGCCATGCGACGCACCACATCCAGCATCACTAAAATCGACGGCAGCAAACGGCCGACGACCAATGTTAACTCTACCCCGCTATTTCCAGGGCGTCACCGGCGGCACCTTGTCAGTGGCGGGTGGCATGTCGACGGTCTTGAAGTCAGCCGGGCTGACGATTTCGAGATACTCCATGTCCGGTGAGTAATCGAACAGATAGTGCACGATCCCGGGCCGCTGATGCACGACATCACCGGCCCGCACCAGGGTCGGCTTGTCTTCATACATGAAACGCGCCCAGCCCTTGGTCATGATGACGATCTGGAAGTCGCAATCATGCCGGTGCCAGCCGGTGCCGTCTTGCGGCGGCATCTCAGGATTGGCCTTGACCAGATGGCAGATCACCTGGCCGCCGGTAGCGTCCGCGATGCCGAGATCGCGATAGAGGAAGAAGTCGCGCAAGCCCCCTCCGGTGAATTCGCTATCGCCGGGTTTGACGTGGGAAAATTTGTTGACGACCGCGTGCCGATCTATCATGGCCTCCACCGTTCTCGTTGATGCAATCGCGGCAATCACTCGAGCGTCCAATTTTTCGGCAGCGCGGGATTTCGCGTTCACAGCATCATTGTGCTATGCGAAAATCGCGCCAGCCGCGCTGCACCGCGGCGATTTCGACGGCCGCTGCTGCGAACGCGCCGAAGCTGCTGGAGCGATGCCGAAATCCGAGTTGCGCGATTTTGTTCGCGTCATCGTCGACCCGGCGGCGCCGATCATGCAGACTCCCCGGATGGCACGATGTTAAGCAAAGCTTGCCCGATGCTTGAGCCCTGCAAACGGGCAGCGCGACGGGCGCGTTGCCTAATATTCAACCTCAAGTTCCTCGATGTCGGCAGGCTCGGCCTTGGCGGCCTCGACCCATTCCTGCATCTCGGGCATCGCCATGATGACGTTGGCATAGGTCGACAATCTCGGCTCCAGCTTCACGTCATAGGTCAGGAATCGGGTCACGACCGGCGCATACATGGCGTCCGCCATGGTGCGTTCGCCGAACAGGAACGGCCCGCCCGATTTGCCCAGGCATTCTTGCCAGATAGTGCAGACCCGATCGATATCGGCTTGCGCGCGCGACCAGATCTTGAAGCCGGGAAAATGACCTTTCAGGTTGACCGGCAGCGACGCGCGCAGGGTGGTGAACCCCGAATGGATTTCGCCGCAAATCGACCGGCAATGCGCCCGCGAAATGCGGTCCGCCGGCAGCAGGCCCGCGTCCGGCCTGATCTCGTTGAGATATTCAGCAATCGCCAGCGTATCCCATACGGTGGCGCCCTCGTGGCGTAGGCACGGCACCAGGATCGAGGACGACAGCAGCAGCATTTCCGCCCGCGCGGACGCATCGTCCGGCGCGGTAATGATTTCGTCGAACTCCAGCACGGAAAACCGGATCAAGAGCCAGCCGCGCAGCGACCAAGACGAATAGTTCTTGCTGCTGATGGTGAGTGTTGCTTTCGCCATGGCTTTTCCCTTAACGCCCGCCGGGCGCCCACCGGGGCCGGACGGGCTCAGCTTCGCGCCAAAACGTCCTGCCGCAAAGTGCCCCCTTTTGTCTCATGCATCCTGTGCAGCAAGCGACGTGCCAATTTGCAAGGCTATTTAACTCGGCTTTGGCTTCGATATTGCATGGCAATAGGGGCGGGGCGGTTCCAGATGATGTCGATGATGTATCAGGCCTATCAAAACCACATGGACCTGACGGCTCCATGGCGGAACGGGGCCGCATCGGCGCTGAAATATCTCAATCTCGTTCCGCAAGGCGTCTCAGACCGGCTGTTTGGACGGCTCGCCGCCGCGCTGGAACTGATCTCGCGCACCTCGCTCACTTATACCCGCCCGCCTTACGGCATCGACAAGGTGCCGGTCGGTAATCAGGAACTGGAAGTGACCGAGGAGGTCACCTACGCCACCCCGTTCGGCTCGCTGTTGCATTTCAGGAAGGAGAATTCGCCGGAGCAGCCGCGCCTGTTGCTGGTGGCGCCGATGTCCGGCCATTTTGCGACGCTGCTGCGCGGCACTGTGCAAACCCTGCTGCAGGATCACGACGTCTACATCACCGACTGGCACAATCCCCGCGACGTTCCGCTCGATCACGGCAAATTCGGCCTCGACGAATATACCGAGCACCTCATCACCTTTCTCGACCAGTTGGGTCCGCGCGCGCACATGGTCGCGATCTGCCAACCCTCGGTGTCCGCGCTCGCGGCCGCCGCGATCATGTGTGAGGACAATCACCCCGCGCGCCCGGCCACCCTAACCTTGATGGCGGGGCCGATCGACACCCGGATCCAACCGACCAAGGTCAACCTATTCGCCAAGAGCAAGCCGCTGAAATGGTTTGAAAAGAACCTGATCAATTATGTGCCGGTTCAATGCAAGGGCGCGTTCCGCCAGGTCTATCCCGGCTTCGTGCAGCTTACTGCCTTTGTGTCGATGAACCTCGAGCGCCACATCAAGCAGCATATCGAGCTCGCCAACCATCTCGCAAAGGGCGAGAAGGAAAAGGCCGAAATCATCAAGAACTTCTATGACGAGTATTTCGCGGTGATGGACCTGCCGGCGGAATTTTATATCGAGACCGTCCGCGACGTGTTCCAAGAACATCTGCTGCCGCAGGGCACAATGACCTATCATGGCCGGCCGGTGAATCCCGCCTCGATCAAGCGGATGGGCCTGATGACGGTCGAAGGCGAGAAGGACGACATCTGCTCGATCGGCCAGACGCTGGCCGCGCAGGATCTCTGCACCGGCGTGCGCGCCTATCGCAAGGTGCACCACATGCAGGCCGGCGTCGGCCACTACGGCGTCTTCAGCGGCAAGCGCTGGAATAACGAAATCTATCCGCTGCTGCGGGATTTCGTGCACGTCAATTCGTGATGTGCGTGATTCCCGGGGCGCGCCATCATTTCGCGCCCGCCGCGGGCACCTCGATCTCCGCGGGCAGGATGATCGCCGCCGCGACAACCAGCAGGCATAGGCCGGAAAACGCATGCAGCATCGTGACAAAACCGCCCTGCTCGTAGAGCGACGCCACCAGGCCGACGGACGCGCCCGCGGCGGTGAAGCCGACGAAGTAGCGCACCGCGTAGGCGCGCGAGCGCCATTGTTCGCTGGTGTATTTGCCGACCATGGCATCGTTGACAGTGACCTGGCCGAACGCACTCATCACAATCCCGATCGCGGCGATGATCAGCGGCAGGTTGGACAACGTCGCCGCAAGATACAAAAACGGCGCCAGCAGGAACGACAGCGGTAACGAGACCGTTTTCAGCGAATAGCGGTCGATCAGCTTGCCGATGGTGTATTGCGTCATCGCGCCGAACACGTACACGCCGGCCGCGATCACGCCCAACAGCGCCGGGCTTTTGGTGAGGTCCGCCAAACGCTCCGCAAACAATTTTGGTAGCGCCACTGTCACGGCATTGAAGGTGGTGGAGACCGCGATCACGACGATCAACAGTGCCACGATCACCCGCCACATGTCGTCTTTCGCCACCCGCGCCTGCGCCGCCGCCTGCCTGAAGCCGGAGCGATTCTCGTGAACCACCGTTCGCGCGAAAACCAGCCCGATCAAAACGGTAACGATCCCGGGGATGATAAAAGCCCAGCGCCAGCCGACGTACTGGCCGATCACGCCAGTGACCAGCGCCGACGACGCCACGCCGAGATTGCCCCAGACGCCGTTCAACCCCATCTCGCGGCCGAGCTTGTCGGCGTAAGACACGATCATGGCGGTGCCGACAGGATGATAGATCGAGGCGAACAGGCCGATCGACAGCAAGGCGGCGCCGAGCTGCAGCGGGGTGCGCACCAGCCCCACCGCGATCATCGATGCGCCGATGCCGACAAAGAAGATCACCATCATATGGCGGCGGCTCCAGCGGTCGCCGAGCCAGCCGGTCAGCAGCGAGCCTGCGCCGAACGCGACAAAACCCGGCGTGGCGTAGGGCAACAGCTCCGAATACGCCATGCCGAGCGCCGGCCCCATCACGATGACGGCGGCTGCGAAAATCAACATCGAATAGTGGTCGATAAAGTGGGCGGCGTTGACGAAAGAGATCACCCGGGCGGGGCTGTTCATGGACGGTTCCTGTAGTCTCCCGAAATAGGTTATATGTCCTTGTCCTGACGGGATGCGGCCAATGACTATCGCGGAAATGCCAATTGCTGCCATCCGGGCGAGCCATCGCACGACCGGCGATGGCGTGCATCTGGTCGCGCGCCGTTACCGAAAGGGCATCCGGCTCGACACCCACATGCACCGCGAGGCGCAACTGGTCTATGCCGCCAAGGGAACGATGCAGGTCACCACGCCGAAGGGACGCTGGCTGGTGCCGCCCGACCGCGCGGTGTGGGTGCCGCCGCGGCTCGAACATTCCATCGACGTGCTTGCGGACATCGAAATGCGCACGCTGTATTTCGATTCAGCATGGCTGGCGCGCGAGCAGCGGAGCGATAGCCTCGAGGTGGAATTCGTGGTGCGGGTGTCGCGGCTGCTGCATGAAACAATCCTTGCGCTGTTCGATGGCCGCACCGATGCCGATCGCACCGGGCTGTTGATCAGGTTAGCCGTTCTCGAGCTGCACCACGCCGAGGATTCCACGACCTTCATTCCGCTGCCGCATGAGCCACGCTGCCGTCGCGCGGCGGACATCGTGCTTGCCGATCCGACGGCTTCGCATGAAATCGAGGCGCTGGCGCGCGCGGTCGGGACCTCGGCGCGGACGCTGTCGCGGCTGTTCTCGTCGGAGACGCAACTAAGTTTCAAAAGCTGGTGCCAGCGCGCACGCATCGCGGCCGCGATCGAAAAACTGTCGATGGAAGCCAGTGTCTCCGTCAAGCAGCTGGCCGCCGATCTCGGCTACGCCAGCGTACCGGCGTTTTCGCACGCGTTCCGGCAGGTCACCGGCAAGACGCCGACGCAGTTTTCGCAAACGAAATAGGGCCGATTCGGCCCGCCATTGCAGACGAGGCCGTCCTTACCCGGAAAAACGGAGCATCCGGTAAACGCTGGCGGTTACCGGATGCCCCTGGTGCCTGTCATCGGGCAGTGCTCGCGCCGACCCCGCTGGCGAGGCATGACGGTTTTTTTGCTGACGCATGACGATTTTTTGCGCCACACACCCGCTTGATTGTGAGCTGCCCCACCTTAAATCGATGTAACAATTCCGCCCGGATTGGATTCGACCTGCTTGCCATGAACAACGCCTTTTTCTCGGACCTGCTGGCCTCGATTTCCGAGCGCGGTCGCACGCTGCTGCGCCGTGCCGGATCATCCAATGGAAAACAGGATACCTCCGACCTCGTCGAATTATGCGAGGCGCTGCTGTCAGGCCGGGGCGAAGCCTCGGGCACCGCGATGGCGCGGGAGGTCCTCGACCGCTACCACCACCTCGACAACGCCAGCCGGCTGTCGTTCTTCGAAACCCTGGTTCGCAACTATGGTCCGGACCGGGAACGACTTGCGCAAGCGATCGAGACCTGGCGCACGCAGCCGACCGACGAATACGCCAGCGACCTTCACTTTGCTTCCGAACCGCGGCGACAGGAACTAATCCGCCGCTTGAACCGCGCGCCTAATGGCACCAGCGAGCTGGTGGCGATGCGCGCCGATCTGCTCGATCTCACGAACGGCCACAACGACCTTGCCGCGCTCGACCGCGACATGGTCCATCTGCTGGGCTCATGGTTCAACAGGGGATTTCTCGTGCTGCGCAGGATTGACTGGTCGACGCCGGCAAACATTCTGGAAAAAATCATCCGCTACGAGGCCGTGCATGAAATCCGCGACTGGGACGATCTGCGCCGCCGCATCGATCCAGTCGACCGGCGCTGTTACGCTTTCTTCCATCCTGCCCTGGTCGACGAACCCCTGATTTTCGTCGAGGTGGCCTTGACGGAATCCATTCCAGGCGCGATCGCGCCGCTGCTCGCCGAGGATCGCCAGCCGGTGCCGATCGAGCGCGCCCGCACCGCGGTATTCTATTCGATCTCCAACACCCAACGCGGTCTCGGCGGAATTTCGTTCGGCAGCTTCCTGATCAAGCAGGTGGTCGAGGAATTGCGACGCGAATTGCCGAAGCTGGATAATTTCGTGACGCTGTCGCCGGTGCCTGGCTTCATGCAATGGCTAAAGCAGGCGAGCGATGTGCCGATCTCCGAGGAGGATCGGGCACTGCTCGATCATCTCGACGAACCCGACTGGTTCAAGAATGCCGAACTGGCAGCACAACTGCGCTCGGTGCTCGAGCCTCTCGCCGCCTATTATTTCCTCAAGGCGCGGACGCCGAAAGGGCGGCTGCTCGATTCGGTGGCCCGATTCCATCTCGGCAACGGCGCGCGGCTGGAACGGATCGATTGGCTCGGTGATCTGTCGCCGAAGGGCCTGCGCGAATCCGCGAGCTTCATGGTCAACTATCTCTACCGGCTCGACGACATCGAAAAGAACCATGAAGCCTACGCCAACCAGGGCGAGATCGCCGCTTCAAGTGCGGTAAAGAAACTTTTGAAGAACGAAGGCCGGCGCTTGCTGGATATGCGGCTGTCGTAGCGCGTGACGTTCTCGTCATTCCGGGGCGCGTTTGAAAACGCGAACCCGGAATCTCGAGATTCCCCGATGCGCAGTCGCGCATCTGAGGTCTGGTCCTTCGGACCATCCCGGAATGACGCCACGCTATGACGCCAGCGCTTTCATCTCGGCGTACAGGTCGGATTTTCCCTCGAACCCGATGCCCGGCAAATCCGGCATGACGATGTGACCGTTCTCGACGCGAACACCGTCGGGGTAACCGCCATAGGGCTGGAACAGATCTGGATAGCTTTCATTGCCGCCGAGGCCGAGACCGGCCGCGATATTCAGCGACATCTGATGTCCGCCATGCGGAATACACCGGCTCGGAGACCAGCCGCTGGCCTGCAGCACGCCAAGCGTGCGCTGATACTCGCACAGCCCATACGACAGCGCGCAATCGAATTGCAGCCAGTCGCGGTCGGGCCGCATCCCGCCGTAGCGAATGAGGTTGCGCGCATCCTGATGGCTGAACAGGTTTTCGCCGGTCGCCATCGGTCCGGGATAGAATTCCGCGAGCGCGGCCTGAAGCTGGAAATCCAGGGGATCGCCGGCCTCCTCGTACCAGAACAGCGGATAGTCGCGCAGCATCTTTGCATAGCCGATCGCGGTCTCCAGATCGAACCGGCCGTTGGCGTCGACGGCGAGTTGCGCCTCGCTGCCGATTTCCTCGAGCACGGCCTCGATGCGCGCGCGATCTTCCGAGATCGGCGCCCCGCCGATCTTCATCTTCACGACGTTGTAGCCGCGATCGAGATAGCCGCGCATCTCGCCGCGCAGCATCGACAGATCCTTGCCGGGATAATAGTAGCCGCCGGCGGCATAGACGAACACGCGCGGATTAGCAGCTCGCCCGTGACGCTCGGCGAGCAATCGAAACAGCGGTTTTCGCGCGATCTTGGCCACCGCGTCCCACACCGCCATGTCGATGGTGCCGACCGCGACCGAGCGCTCGCCATGGCCGCCTGGTTTTTCGTTCGACATCAGCGCCGCCCAGATCTTGTCCGGATCGAGATTGTCGCCTGCTTCATCGAGCAAAGTCTTCGGATCGGCCTCCATCAGCCGCGGCGCGAAACGCTCGCGGATCAGTCCGCCTTGTCCGTAACGGCCGTTGGAATTGAAGCCGTACCCGACCACCCGTCTGCCATCGCGCTCGGCATCGGTGACGACGGCAACGAGGCTCGTCGTCATCTTGGTGAAATCGATATAGGCGTTGCGGATTGGCGACGAGATCGGTTTTGTAATTTCTCTGATGTCAACGATGCGGACGGACATGGCGTTCTTTCAGACGATGGCTGGAACTGAGCGTGTCGTCATTGCGAGCGAAGCGAAGCAATCCAGCGCTGCATCACAAAGCGGAAGAATGGATTGCTTCGTCGCTATCGCTCCTCGCAAACGACGTGAGCGGCGTCAGGCCGGTCCCTTGTCACGGAAATACGGCTCTACAGGACCGTGAACTTTTATCGTGAGCGGGTTGCCGTAGCGATCCTTGGCGTTGCCTGCGGTCACCCGCACCCACCCCTCGCTGACGCAGTACTCCTCGACATTGGTCTTCTCGATGCCCTTGAAGCGAATGCCGACGTCGCGCGCCAGCACATCGGCATTGTAGTAAGGGCTTTTCGGGTCGGTCGAAAGACGATCGGGCAGCTGATCGGTCAATTGGTCGTTCCTGACGTCATCCTTCTCGTTCACAGCAGTGCCTCGATTTCTCTTGCCAGTCCTTCCGGTTTTGCGGTTGGCGCATGCCGCGCGACCACCTTGCCCGAACGATCGACCAGGAATTTGGTGAAATTCCATTTGATCGATGGACCCAGCAGGCCCGCTTTCTCGCTCTTCAAATAGTTAAACAACGGATGCGCGCCTGTGCCATTGACCTCGATCTTGGCAAACATCGGGAAGGTGACGCCGTAATTTTTAGTGCAGAACTGTTCGATCTGTTTGGCATCGCCGGGTTCCTGGTTTCCGAACTGGTTGCACGGAAATCCGAGGACCGAGAAGCCGCGCGGGGCGAGCGCCTGATGCAGCGCCTCGAGACCTTTGTATTGCGGCGTGAACCCGCAAGCGCTCGCGGTATTGACGATCAGCAAAACCTGACCCTCGAACCGCTGTAGCGGAATGTCCTCGCCAGCAAGCGACTTTGCCTTGAAATCGTAAATGCCAGCCATGGTGTTCTTCTCAAGTTGGTCGGGAATTCATTTAACGCACGGGATCGACCGGCGACGACGGCGTTCCGCCGGCTTCGATCGCCTCGCCCGCGAGCAGGCAGAGGTCCTCGCGATAGCGAGCGGAGACGACCTGAACGCCGACGGAAACGCGTCCCACCAATCCGGTGGACACCGTTAGCGCGGGCAGCCCCATGAAGGGAATGGCAATTTGCGGCAGCTGCGCCCGCCATACCCGCGCAAACGAGGCGTCATCGCGCAGATCGAGGCCGTCGGGAAACGGCAATTCGGCGGATACCGGCATCAGCAGAACCGAATAGGCCTCAAGAAACTGCAGCCATTCGCGCGTCAGGGTGGCCCGGCGCGTCAGCGCCTTCGAGAACGATGCCGCATCGAACGGAAAAACCTTGGGCTTGTTGCCGCGCAGGCAGGCCAGCGCGCCGGGATCG
>WNFP01001311.1_pt1 | contig 19455 bp, 17 predicted proteins | sample 5400201 | NCBI WGS metagenome assembly WNFP01 (sample SAMN13153355, study PRJNA577476) | soil metagenome | isolation source: 115 cm saprolite under Madrone tree | place: USA:California | collected 2016-06-14 | reverse complement strand
CCAGCATGCTGAACAGCATGGCCTCGAACACTCCGATCACGGCGGTGAACAAGGTCATTGCCGCGATATAGCGCCGCACACCTCGGGCGCAGGCCCATAGAAAGGCAAAAAACCCGTGAGGCAGCGGCGGCGGCGGCGTATTCGGGTAAGGCGAAACGAGGTTTTCGAAATAGCGAAACAAAGCAGACCCTCCGGCGATCAGGGCGAATCGTGAATTTTACCGCGAATGCACAAAAAGATAAGCTCGAGCCTGGCCGGCTGCGGCGTTGCGCCACGCCGAATCGCAATGCCGTTGTCCGCTCCCGCAATCTTCGCTCATCTACTTTGGCATCGCCGCCATCTTCACATACGTGCTGGCAATTCTGTCCGTCAAGCGCCTTTCCGCCCGATTGAATCCGACAGTCTGGCGTACCGTGCGTACGCTCGGAGTCGAATACATAGCACTGGTCTTCCTGACCGACTTCGCCAAGAATTCTTTTCAGGGCGGAGTCTGGGAGGTCGCTTATTACTTGCCATTTCTGGCCCTGGCCATTGCCGGACCACTCTTGCGCCTTGCTGCCTTGGTGAAACGATTGAGCCAGGTACGGAGGCTTGCGGTATAGGGTTGGATTGGTGCCCTCGCCCGGACTCGAACCGGGCCATCTCGATCACCGCGCATGAGCATATGGTTAGCCCCTTCCCTTAGTTATCGACTCTGATGCGGGCAGCTAGCTTTGTCCGAAATGCGATTTGCCTGTCGTCGCATAAATAGCCTCCGCGTACTCGAAAATTTGATTGCGTTCTACGTCGGTAGAATCCCAGCGAGCGCCATGACAGCGCGAGGTCAAACGGATTGCCTGGTCATGGAGCCACGCATCTACGATCGCACTCAAGGATTGTTCGAAGAGCACTTCACCGCCGCAAATCGGACACTTGACGGGAAACTTGACAGCGGAATAACCCATTGTGATTTCCTTTTCCAAATCGTTCGGTCGCTTATATGGAAGCACCAAACCGCTCGGCAGAATATGTCGTATCGCCGGGATCAAATCTGCGACCAATTTCACGATATCGCGGCGCGGCGCTCGATCCATGACGTGTCAATAGGCACGATGTATGGGACTTGAATCGCGCGAGTTCGTCTCGCATGTCGGCCTTAACCTATGTTAGGTACAACATGCTGGACGGTCCTGGCGCGCAGATCAAAGGGGCGCGAGTACGGTTTTCAAGTTCGCACTGCCCCCTATTTTTCCGCATCGCCGGGGTTGAGGGCAACATGACGTGACCGACAAACCCGCCTGCACGTGCCCACCCGGCGGAATCGACTACCAGTGCCGGCGCTGCTTCCCCTTGACGTTCCCGCCCCGACGTGAATCGCCATGAGCCGCGTCAGCAAACTCCTGGTAGGGATCTTCGTGCTGCTGGCGCTCATCATTTGGGCAAGCGTGATCGAGGAGGACAGCCTGCTGGTTCCGGCGTGTCATCCAAGCGTCGGGGAGCGCGTATATGCCGATGGGCACCGCGAGAGCGCGAGCGAGTGTTTGTGACATCCTGACGCGCGGGCGAGTTCTTGTGCTCGGGAGCTGCGCGGCCGGATCCGGTTGTAATGTTGCATCCATTCTTTGATCAGCACTCGAGCCTCTCGCAGCGTGCAGAAAATCTCGCCATCAAGTAGCGCAGTGTGCTTGTGGCACACCCTCCCTCAGCAATTCGACTCCGCGCGTAGCCACATCGGATTTCAAAGACGGTCCGCAGGCAACGATGGCTGGAAAACAAGAAAGAAAGAATATGCCGGAACGCTCGCCTTCGGCGCATACAGCCCGTTACAATACGGTCGATGCCCCGGTGGCGGAACGGTATACGCAGCGGACTTGAAAGCCAAAATTTGAGCGGCAGGCACGGAAACGGCTTGACCGAATCCCGTCAAAGTCGGTGAACCCCCGGGGCCAAGCCTGAGGCAACGCCGAGCCAATCCGGCGCATATGTGCTGGCAGGTGTAGAGAGTGGACGGCGGGGACCTACGACAGTCGAGAGCGGCTGTTATGGTCGTGGCGCACTCCAGACCCCAAACGCGCATCGCGCGCGGCGGTGAAAACCGTAGAGGTAAGAAAATCCGCCGGTGAACAACCATGCCGGTTCAAATCCGGCCCGGGGCACCACAATTGATGTGAAATCCACATCACGTGCGCTTACAGCGCGAGACGCTGCGCGGCGGGAACACACCAAATATCGATCGGCCGGCGCCGCCCTCGCAATTCGAATTGCGGTAATTGCAGAAACGGCGTCGACCCCGCGGCGGCGCCCGCGGTCGCTGCAGTTCCCTCGAGGGCCGCAGCGACCGTGCAAGAAAACAAAACCTCGCCGGCTCGCGCACGGCTACAGAGCCGAGCGGCCACATTGACGGTGTCGCCGACCAGCGTGGTCGCCCTGTGGCGAGGGGGTCCTAGCACTCCGACGGCCACTTCTCCGTGATGCAGTCCGACGCCGATTCCGGCCTCGATCGACAGCTCGCTACGCCATCGTGCCGCAACGGGCGCGAAGTCCTGCAGCATCGCGTGGCCTGCGGCCAGGGCTTCGCGAGCTCCGTTGCCGCCGCCCTCCGCGACGCCGAATCCCGCCATGATTCCATCGCCCGCCATGTGGAATACCGTGCCGCCGTACGTCTCGGTGGCGGCTGCGAGAGTCCGCGAAAATTCATCCAAGAGCGGCATGACGCGCGCCGCGGGAAGGCGCTCGGCCATCCCCGTGTAGCCGCGCAGATCGGCGAACAATACGGTGACGTAGGCGGTGCGCACGGCAGTCGGCTTGACCCGCGTGACGATTATCTCGCCCGCCGGACGCAGAAGACGCCCTCCTGGCCGTTCTATACTCACGTTTTCAGGAATCCCAACAGATCTTCGTTCACCATATTGTAATAAATCTTCGCGCCGTGTTTGGTGCTGATGGTGCTCATCATATCCCTCCAGCGTTCGTACCAAGCAGAAATACGCTGCAGCCCGCAATCTACAGCCTCGCGTTGACGAGGTGCAAGGCGCGCCGGAGCCGTGTCAGCCCTTCCCCTATGTCGTTTTCCTCTATCGCGCCATAACCGAACAACAAGCCGCGCTTGACCGGACGGCGTGTGTAGTGAACGCCCAGGGCGTGAATTCGGACCCCGAGCTTGCGCGCTTCGGCAACCAGGCGAGACGCACGCCGGGCAGGAGACTCTTGGAAAATGCGCAGTCCCTGCTGCGCGCAAGCCCGGGGCGACCATCCATGGTCGCCCGTGCGACGCATGCGTCGCACCCTCGCGACGGCGATCATTAGTCAGACAGGCTCCTAGTCGACGAACGCCGGCTTGCCCGCAAAGCCGCCGGCGGCACGCAGCGCATTGGCGTCCATGAGCTTGCCATCCATCATCACGATCCGCGTGTGGCGAAGGTCGCCGATGTGTTTCGACGGGTCGCCGTCCACCAGGACGAGATCAGCGGCCTTGCCCACCGCGATGGAGCCCGTGCGAGCGTCCGCGCCGACCAGGTGTGCGGTCTCGATGGTCGCACTGGCCAGCGCTTCCGCCGGCGTGAAGCCTGCCGCGACGTAGAGTTCGAGCTCGCGCACCAATTCCATTCCGGTACCGTCGGTTCCGGCGACGATGGGAACTCCCGCCTTGTGCAAAGCGCCGACGAGTTCGCTCAATTTAGCGAAGCTCGCTCTGAAGTCCGCGCGAGTCACGCCGGGCGGCATCACGAAGCCGCCTTGCCGAAAGCTGCGTTCGACCGCCGGCGGCAGAGTGCCGACAAACGGCGCGTAGGCCGGTGAGAGATCGCCGTTTTCCGGTACGTACAAGCTCTCGGCGACGACCAAGGTCGGGTCGACGGCGATTTTTCGCTGCGCCATCTTGGCGATCAGGGATTTCATCGGCTCGGCGTCGAGCCTGACATCCTTGGCGTATCGGCCCGGCCCAAGAAATCTCGCCATCCCATTGGACTCCGCCACCACGTCGTCGGGCATGGCCTGCATCATCACGAAATAAATATGCGTGATCTCGTCGTAGCCATCGTCGATGGCCTGATTCGGGCGCATTCCCGAGGGGAGATGACCGTGAACGTGCAATCCCAGGCGATGCGCTTCCGCGGCCGTGGCCCGGACCCAGTCCGGATTGAGCGTGCCATACAGTTTGATGGCGATGAAACCGTCGGACTTGGCTTTGCGTGCGATGGCGAGCGCCTCATTTTGCGAGTTGGCGACGCTTGCCGCCTGCGCGGTGTTGGGACCCTTGCCATCGATCAACACCGACGGATAAACCCGCGGGCTGAGCAGCTCGCCTCGCGCCCTGCGCGCGGCGCGCGCCAGTGTCAGTGCATTGTTGTTGCCCGGGTCGCGGACCGAGGTGACGCCGAGCGACAAGAGTGCGGGCCCGCTGGCATCGTCCTGGAAATGCATGTGGGAATCCCACAATCCCGGTACGAGCGTCCCTCCGTTGCCGTCGATGATCTGCGCGCCCGCCGGCACGCTGACCTGGGCGGCGGCCCCGGCCTGTGTGACGACTCCCCGGTCGACGACGATCGTTTGATTTTCGGCGAAATGGTCTCCGGCGAGAAAGGCGCGAACGTGGGTGAAGGCAACCGGGCCGGACGGGGTCTTGAGCAGAGCTTTGACGATCGCCGGCGAACGCTTCGCGAGCGCCTCATCCTGGATCTCCTGAAGCTTGGACTCCTGCGCTTCGAAACCGCTGCGTATCCACGACAGTGCGCCGATGGCGCCGAAAAACTTGCCGGAGTCATCCATCCAGACCGGAATCGGCGTGTTCGACAGTCCGGTGATTGCGTAAGCCGTGACGGTCAATCCCGCGCCCCCGTCCCCGTCCCCGACTACGCCCTTGCCGAGGGGCTCGGCGCGCGCGCGGCCGGCGGGCAGCAGCGCCAGTGATCTATCGCGGGAGGCGATCAGTCTTTCCGCCAAATCAGCGGTAAGATCGATGGGCCCGCCGAAGGCCGCATACTCCGCGGGCGCCGTGTAAGCGGTCGACCCGCCGTCGACCGGGCTCTTCCAAGTCGCGCGGCCTTCGGCGATCGCGAAGCTCTCGGCCGCATCCCCGTTCGGCGTGAATCCACGGATGGTGACCCGGTCCAGCACCCCGTCGGCGCCCACATGCGAGGCGCTCTCGGTCTCGAATACCTGGCCGCGCAGCAGGAAGCTTTCACGGCCCATCCGGATTCCCTCGGATGTCGTCCATCGCGCCGACTCGCCGTGCTTGCCCGCCGTCGATATGATCGTGAAATGCAGCGCCGCGGCCGGCGGTTTGGCGAGACTCTGCACCGAAGTTTGGGCGGCCGCGATTTCGGCCAACAGCGAGGCCGCCAAGACTATCGTTGTTCTCATGAATTCCTTGCCGGCTTTTGGTCCCAGTCTACACCCGTTAGAATCGGCGTCCCGACGAATCGCTGCGCGTGACCGAAGGCACGCATGCTCATGTCCATTCGAATCCTGGCATTGGCCGGCATGTTTTTTGGCGCCTGCGCCTCTGCCGCCTCGCTGATCGCGCCCGGCACTTACCTCATCGAGGGTGAAGCCACACCGCACCGCCAACCCGACGGCAACAGCATCATCATCGCGGCGCCGAAGGGATTGATCGTGTTCGACACCGGTCGGCACAAGGAACACGCGCAGCAAGTGCTCGATTTTGCGCGCGAGCAGAATCGCCCCATCGCGGCCATCATCAATTCGCACTGGCACTTGGATCACGTCGGCGGCAATCCGCGGCTGCGCGCAGAGTTTCCCGGCATCCGTGTCTACGCGAGCTCGGCGATCGATGCCGCCCGCAGCGGATTCCTGGCCGATTACCGCGCGCATCTGGCGGCCGAACTGGCCTCCTCCGCGAAAGACCCCGAAGCGCGGGAATCCCTGCGTGCGGAAATGGCGCTGATCGACGCGGGAGCCGCGCTCGGCCCGACCGATGTCATTGCGAAGTCCGCTCCGCTGATCATTGCGGGACGCCGCTTGCAGCTGCATCTGGAATCGCACGCCGTGACCGCCGGCGACGTCTGGGTCTTCGATCCGGAGACGCGCGTGCTATTGGCGGGTGATCTCGTGACCCTGCCGGCGCCGTTCTTTGAAAGCGCCTGCCCCGCGCGTTGGCGCGCCTCGCTGGCGCATCTTCAGAAGATGCCTTTCGACCGGCTGGTGCCCGGGCACGGTGCGCCCATCACCAAGCCCGAATTCGCGGTCTATCGCAAGGCATTTTCCAATTTGCTCGACTGCGCGGCCGGCAACGCGGGCAGGAACGACTGTATGGACGGCTGGTTGAGCGACGCGTCGGCACTCATCCACTCTTCGCAGGACGCGAGCTACGCAAGAAACCTCATCGGCTACTACCTTGACAATTACCTGCGCCATCCCACCGAGCGCATCCGCGCTTTCTGCACGGCTAGAACGGATAGTTGAGCCCCGTGAACGCGGCCACGCCTTCGCTTCCGTAGCCGATGTCCACGTATCCGACCACGAAGGGCCGCGCGATGCCGCGGACCCCCATGCCGAAGACATGGTGGAGCTGATCCAGGGGAAACGTGCCGGTGCGCGCGAACACCCGGCCGACATCGATGAAGGGAGTCAACTCCACATCGATGACCGTCGAGGTGGCATCGAAGGACATGACTTTGCGGCGCAACTCTACACTGCCGGAAAAGGAATCGCGGTCGTAGAACCGGCCGGCGCCGAACCCACGCAGCGGCTGATCGCCGCCGACCACGGTGTCGCCCCCGCCAATGGCGCTGAGCGCCCAGAAGGGCACGCCGTGCGTAGACGGCAAATAGCGTAGCGCCGTGTGCGCAGCCAGGATCGTGTCTTGCGCGATGGGCCAGTACGCACGCCCGTCTCCCCCGACTTCGCTGTACATCGAATCGTTGAACAGGCCGCCGCGGCTGGCGAGCCCGCCGTAGGCGATCAGTTCCGCACCCTGGGTGGGCGCCGTCAGGTCATCCCGGGTGTCATAAACCAGGGACAGGCGATTGAGCACTTGCTTGCTCGTGCCCACCCCCAAGATGGGGCCGAAGCGGGTCTCGAGGGACGGGATTCTCGGCAATGTCCCGGGGAGCACATCCACCACCCGCAGACGCGCGGTGTAGAGCAGCTGCCAAGTGTGATTCAGGTTGAAGCCCACCTGCGCCTGCAGTCGTTCCTGCTGGTCGGTATAATTCGTTTGGGCGCTCTGGGGGGTTTCATTCCCGATGCCGTAGAAGCGCGGCACGCCGCTTCGGTCGTAGATCACACTGGCATTGATCGACCACCGGTCCTCGCGCAGCCGTCCGCGCTGATATTCGGCATCGAATTCGCGCTCGACGCGCTGCTTGACGCCGCTGGTGACCGACCACTGTTCGTCCCCCGACGTGTATCCATATACGCGCCCGTGCACCCCGACGCCGAAATAGGGGTTGTAAAGCACGTCGGGCGCGATGATGCGGCTGATCTCGTGATTCTCGTTCGTTTTCACCCACGTTGGAATGAGACCCAGCGTGGTGCCGCTGTCCGGGTCGACGCTGATCAGCGGTACCGGAATGAACGGTGCGGTCGCGGGATCCAGCCACTTCGCGAGACCGGTGGGCGGCGTGGGCGGCGGCGGCGGGATCGGCCCGGGAGCGACCACGGGAGGTGTGGGTGTGTCAGGCTCGATTTCAGCCGCCAAGGATGCATTCGCCACGATCGCGGCGAGCAGCAGCAAACGGACTGACACGCTCACTATCGCATCTATTCGATGGGTCTGCCGCAGCGAGTCAATACGCCTCGAAGATCGCGGATCGGCGGGAACACCTCGTTGTTCCAATCCGCGCCCTGCGCATCATAGGCTCGCTGCTCGTATTCCACGATTTCCTTGTCCTCGCGGAAGATATTCTCGGTGAACCAGCTCACGAAGGGCCACACCGCGTGAATGATTCCCGGCATGCGCGGTTTCTTCACCGATAGATAACCATAGGTGCGGTTGGTGCGCTGTTCGGCGTCCAGCGGCGTATAGGCCAGCCACACATCGAGCACCGGATCATCGGATGGTTTGATGTCGCGCCCCACCCAGACCTTCAGACTCTGGGTCGGATAGTCGGTGCGAATCCGCATATGGTCGGAAAAGTCCTTCTTCGGCACGTCACGCTTGCGCATCAAGTCGACGATGAGGTGTTCGCCTACGGATTGCTTCCCCTCGGTACGGCTGAAGCTATATTCCACCTGCGCCCAGTCATCGCCGTGTTGCCGGCCCAGACACCTGGCCCGGATCGAGCCCATCTGTTTGCGATGCATGAACTGGTGGTTCATATCGAACAGGTTCTCGTGCATGAAGGTGTAATGGCAGGCCACTTCACGGTTCAGCTGCCGCGTCTTGTAGTCCTTGCGCTGCGAGGAACCCAAAGCCTTGGGCAGGCGGCTTTCCGCCAGTGCCGCATCGCCCGGAAACACGAAGATCAGGCCGTCGACTTCGCGCGCGGGATAGCTCTTCACTCCCGTGGGCATGCGATCCGTGCCGAGATAAGGCACGTTCACGCACTTGCCGGCCCGATTGTAGCTCCAGCCGTGATAATGGCACTTGAGCTCATCGCCGTTCACCACCCCGAGATGCAGAGGGACCTGGCGATGCGCGCAGCGATCCTCCAGCGCGAATGCTTGCCCGCTCTTGCCCCGATAAAGCACGATGGGCAGGCCTGCGAAGCGGCGGCCGAGCGTCTTGCCCACCTTGAGCTCCTCGGACCAGGCCACGGGGTACCAATAATCCGGATGCGCGCCCACGCGCCGCAAGTCGGGTGCGTCGGTTGAGTTCGCCGTGTGCAGGTTGATCAAGTGGTAGCTATCTTCGGACATCGCCCAGATTCCAGCCAGAATTCGCGATGTTACCCGATTTTCGCGCGCGTCCTCGCGCAATAAGAGTGTCCTTCACGTTCGTCACCGCGCCGGCGTCCACGCGAGGGGAAGCCATCTAGACAAAACCCAACAAGAGAGACCCCACGTGACCACCGGCATTTTCCTTGACTATTGCTAGCCGGCAGGCCGGTACTTGTGGCCGCCGCGCAACGTTCGGCCTCGACTTGGGACACCCAGGTCTATTCATCGGCTAGCTCCCGACAGTGGCTGAAGTTGAGGCAGCACTTCATGCGCCGCACGCACCACGTCAGTGGGAAAATCGATCTCGATCCAGGGGGCTCCGGTCACGTCGGTGACTTCAAAGACCTGGCTGCGCTCGCGCAGCAGATCGCGCACCGCTTCTTCGTGCGGCATATGCGCACAGTCTCGCGCGACATAGCCCGCCACCAGCGTCGCAAGCCGGCGCGCACCCGTTTGGTCGAAGCGGAAGAATCCGACCGACTCGCCGATCATGTCGTATTTCAAGTCCGCCGCCAACTGCTTGCGCAATTCGATCGGCACGCCGCCGCTCACGCAGAGTTTGACGGGCTCGTCGCCGGCCTCGAAATCGCGGTCGATCAGCACCCGGTTGACCGGCCGCGGACCTGCCACCAGCGCGCTCGCGATGCGCTCATCGTACAACACGTCCGCATCCATCAGCAGAACGTCGCCGCCGCGCGTCATGGCGTCGGCGGCGGTATGGACGGTCAGCATGCTGCCAAGCTCGAAGCGCGGATTCAGCACGATCTCGGGACGCGGTTGCCAGCGCAAACGATCGAGCTCGGCCTCGACCCGTTCGTGACGATAGCCGAGCGCCAAGACGATTTGATCGACACCGGCGCTTTTCAGCAAGCGCAAGTGCCGTTCAAGCAGGGTCATGCCGCCGAACTGCAGCAGACACTTGGGCAGCTGCCGATTGTCAGCTTGTTGCAAACGCAGACCGAGGCCGGCTGCGAGGATGATGGCGCGCACTAAAATCCCTTCCTCGTTGCCGGCGCCTCATCAATGGCTGGCCGAGGCCGGGCCGCGGCGCCGCGTAGCCGCAACAGGCGCAGCCCGGTAACGAGCATCATCGCCGTGGCGCCGACGCTGGCCCCGATGAGGATCGGGCTCAACCAGCCGAACCAGGCGAGCGGTCCCATCAGATAGAGCGCATCGTCCGGATCGAAGCCCCATTTGCCGGAATAGGCTCGGGTGCCGGGGGCACTCCGCAGCTCCAGCCATTCCACGAACACGCAGCACAGAACCATCGAGGCGCCGGTGACCAAGCCGAGCGGGATCGACCAGGACCCGAGCCAGGAATGACGTAGACCGAGGCCGATTGATACGAAGAAGGCGGCATTCACGATAGTGTCTGCGTAGTAGTCGTAGCGATGCCCACCGGGACTCATCATGTTACCGATCCGGGCGAGCTCGCCGTCCGCCCGGTCGAGGAAGGCGGAGAGCAACCACAATCCGCCGCCCCACCCCATGCCCGCACGGGTTCCGAGTGAGAACAACAGGCATGCCGCCACGCCTGTCATCAGGCGCAATGTAGTCAGATGGTTCGGTCTGACCCACGTGCCGAGGAGTGGCTTCACCATGCGCCGCGCGAGCAGATGTGTCCAAGACGTACCGATCATTGAATACCCTCGGATGTGGACTCGCGCGGCGCCTCTGTTCGCTTCGCCGCAGTCCGTTGCCAAAAAATGAGCCCGGAACCACCCAACAGGATTTCCCGTAGGCGCTTCATCAGGGAAAGCGCAATCGCCACTTCCGGTGATAGGCCGAGCACCCGGCAGATAACGATGTACCCGCCCTCTTGTATCCCCAGCGCACCCGGCACGGCGAATCCCACGGCCTTGAGGGCCTGACCCAGGCTCTCGATGATCAATCCGGGGCCGATCCCAATATCCAACCCTAGGAAATGTACGGCGAGACAAACCTCGACGCCGCCCAGCAGCCAGGAAACCATGTGCCACAACGCCGCCAGCGCCACCCGGTCCGGCGCCCGATAGCAGCCGATCAGCGCGCGGTGCAGCCCCTCGACGCCGGCGGTCCCGGCCCAGCCCATCGATCGACCGAGCCGGAGTAGCCCTTTCTCGACAGCGGCCGCCAGCCCCAGCCACAGCGCGCCGAACAGGCCCGTGACCAGCAGCGCGGCCACCAGGAGACCGCTGATGACGTACCCAGCGATGCCGCTTTCGCCGACGCTGCGCAACAACAAGATCAAACCCAGCAGCGTGAAGAGGATCTGCGTTGCCATCTCCATCGTGAGGTCGGCCACGGTGCCCGCGATGGCCGGTGCCAGCTTCATGCCGCGTTGCTGCAGCAGGCGCGCGACGACGAGTTCGCCGCCGATCTGCGCCAGGGGCAGCAAATTGTTCACTGCCTCCCGGATCCAGCGCAACATCGTGTATGCGAGCAGCCCGGGGCGCGGCACGGTCGGCCCGGCGATTACCCGCCAGCCGAGCGCCGAGCACAGGATCTGCACGAGGTGGAATGCCGTCACCGCCAGAATGCCGAACCAGCCGGCAACCTTGAGCAGGTCGAGGATCGGTCCGATCCCGTAGCTCTCCAACAACCAAGCCGACAAGCCGAGCCCGAGCACGCCGCCGATGAGGGCACCCAACTTCAAGAGTAAGTCCCTACCCGCTGGTTGCACCCGCGCACGCGTTTACACGCGAAAGACGTAGGTCTTTCCTGCATCCTGCTCGATGTCGGGCGGGAAGGACGCGTGTTTGTCGGCATAGTAGCGAACTCTGCAATCGCCGTGGCTGGCCAGATTGTACGTGAGGTACAGAATTCGCCGCGGCACGCCGGTGAAGTTCGGCTTGGAGGCATGCGGAGCGAAACTATCAAAGAAGATCACGTCGCCGGGCGCGGTCGGCACCGGTTGCAGGCTCAGATCGTCCTCATCCAGCGGGCACCATTCCTCGCCGATCAGCCCTTCTCGGTGGCGGCCGGCCGCCATCTCCAGGCAACCGTTTTCCTCGATCGCCAGGTCGAGCGTCACCAGGGCGGTGACAAAGATCGGCGCATAGGCGCCCCAGCCCGCCTGTTGATCCTGATGCGCCTTAAAGCCGCCCCCGCCCGGCATCTTGAAGTTGATCTTGTCCTTGAACAGGACCACCGGGCCGCCCATCAGCGCAGCAGTCCAGCGCGCCAGGCCACCGTAGCGGATCAACTGTTCAAACCCCGCATGGAACTGGCAGAAATTCTCGATCCGCTGGATCACGCGCCGGCCGGGTTCCGTCAGGCTGTCCTCGTGATAAACCCAATGACGGCCCGGCACCTCCGGCGCGGTTTCGAGCTCCGTAGTCCAGCGCAACAGGTTCGCGACCTGATTTGCCCCGAAGAAATTGCGCACGACCAGATAGCCGTCGCGCTCCATCTCCGCGTACTCCGCGATCGTCGGATCCCGGTCGACACCGTTCGTGGCTGGGCTCACCATCATCATGTCGCAGATCGGCTCCTTGTCGCTTGTCGCGAACCCTTTAACCACGGCGGACTGACAATGGAGGCTAGGAGCGGAATCGAACCGCTGTACGCGGCTTTGCAGGCCGCTGCATGACCACTCTGCCACCTAGCCCAAGGTCATAAATAGCGAACCCCGGACGTGCCGGGGTTCTTCGAAGATTGGAGCGGGAAAGGAGGCTCGAACTCCCGACCTCAACCTTGGCAAGGTTGCGCTCTACCAACTGAGCTATTCCCGCGGCGAACCGAGGCGCAATTGTAGGGCCGTAAAGCCGGGAGTCAAGAAAAACCCGGTGCGAAATATAGCTAAGGCCTTGAACTGCGCGGCAATTCCGCCCTACATCGTCCCGCCTAGAGCTGGGCGCTACCCCTCAATTCCGGCCATGCCACGCGCAGGTACTGGACCATCGACCAGAGCGTGAGCACCGCCGCCACCCCCGTCAAGACCAGCCCGAGCTTGTACGTCGGGAGGCCGAACAGGTCCTGCCGGTACAACAGCATCGACAGGCCGACGATCTGCATGATGGTCTTGTACTTGGCCAAAATCGTCACCTTGATGCGGCTGCGCGCGCCGATCTCAGCCATCCATTCGCGCAGCGCGGACACCGCTATTTCGCGGCCGATGATGACGACCGCGACGATGACCAGGAACCATCGCGGATCCTTGCTCACGATCAACACCAACGCGGCCGCCACGATGAGCTTGTCCGCGACGGGATCCAGGAACGCGCCGAGGCGCGAGGTTTGGCCCAGCTTGCGCGCGTAGTAACCGTCGAGGCTGTCGGTGATGCCTGCGAGCGCGAACGCGGCGCAGGTTGCGGGGTCCGCCCACGGGTAGGGGAGCAGGTAAAACAACGCGAAGATCGCGGGAATCATCGAAATACGCAGCCACGTCAGCGTATTCGGAAGATTCCAATGCGATTGGCGCTTAGCGCCCTGGGTGGAGGTGCTCATAGATTACCTCGGCGAGATCGCGCCCCAGACCGCGGATTTGTACGAAGTCCTCGATGCCCGCACGCAATATCCCCTGCAAGCCGCCGAACTGCTTCAGTAGCTCGCGCCGTTTGACGGGCCCCAAGCCCGGAATGGTCTCGAGTATGGACTGGCTATGACGCTTGGCCCGTTTGCGCCGGTGTCCCGTGATCGCGAAACGGTGCGCCTCATCGCGCACGCGCTGAATCAGGTGCAATGCCCGCGAGTCCGGGGCCAGTATAGTGGGCGTATCCCGGCCCAACAAGAACAGTTGCTCCTGGCCCGGCCGCCGGTCGGCGCCCTTGGCGACGCCGATCAAGGTAATTCCCGCGACTCCCAATTCTTCGAGCACCTGGGCCGCTTCCGCAAGCTGTCCTTTGCCGCCGTCGATGAGCAGCACATCGGGCGCGGAAATCTCGCCGTCGCGCACGCGCTTGTAACGCCGCGTCAACGCCTGATGCATGGCGGCGTAGTCGTCGCCCGGCTGGATGCCGCTGATGTTGAAGCGGCGATAGTCGCTCTTGAGCGGACCCTCCTCGCCGAATACCACGCACGAGGCGACCGTGTCCGTGCCGCCCGTGTGGCTGATGTCGAAGCACTCGATGCGGTTCGGCGTCTCCTCCAAATCGAAGGCCTCGCGCAAATCTTCCAGGCTGGACTCGATGCCGGCGCGCGCCAGTCCGCGCATGGTCAGCGCCTGTTCCGCGTTGTTGTGCATCATCTCCAGCCAGCGCGCGCGAATGCCGCGGACCTGTGACGCGATACGCACCTTGTGACCCGAGCGCTGCGCCAGGGTTGCCTCGAGCAAAGATCTTTCGTCGAATTCCTGCTCGACGATGATTTCCGGCGGCGACTCGCGCTCGAGATAGTATTGGCCCACGAAGGCCGCCATGACTTCCGGCAGCTCGGCAAAGGGCGCTTTGGGAAAGAACGTGGTGCTGCCGAGGCTGCGGCCGGAGCGAATGAACATCAATGCCACGCAGTATTCGCCGTTGCCGGCCGCGACCGCGATCACGTCCGCGTCGTGATCGATGTCGGCGGTGACGATCTGTTGCGCCTGAACTGCTTTGAGCTTCGCCATTTGGTCGCGCAGCTGCGCGGCCTCTTCGAAGTGCAGGCGTTGCGCGGCTGCCTCCATGCGGCGGCCGAGGTCTTGGTACACCTCGTCGTTGCGACCCTCCAGTACCTTGATCGCCGCGCCCACGTCGCGCGCGTAGCTCTCCTTGGAAATGAGTGCCACACAGGGCGCCGTGCAACGCTGGATCTGGTACTGCAGGCAGGGCCGCGACCGGTTGGCGAAATAGGTGTCGTCGCAATTTCGCAGGCGAAACAGCTTCTGCAGCTGCTGCAATGTCTCGCGCACTGCGCCGGCCGACGGATAGGGCCCGAAGTACCGCCCGGGCTCCTTGCGCGATCCGCGATAAAACGTCAAGCGCGGAAATTCGTGCTCCGTTTCGAAATGCAGGTAGGGAAAGCTCTTGTCGTCGCGCAGCACCACATTGAAGCGCGGCCGATGCTTCTTGATGAGATTGAATTCGAGCAGGAGCGCTTCCGTATCGGAGTTCGTGATGGTGACTTCCATGCCCGCGGTCTTCGCGACCAGCGCCTGAACTTTCGGCTGCACATTGCTGGGCTGAAAGTACGAGCCGACCCGGGCTTTGAGATTGCGCGCCTTGCCGACGTACAGAATCTCTCCGTGGGCGTCCAACATCCGGTAAACGCCGGGACGGGCCGGCAAGCTCTCGACGTAGCTCTTGGCGTCGAATGGAGCCGTGGGCGCAGGCTGAGACACCGCCACGGGTGCGGGTACCGCCGCCGGCAAAGACGACGTCGCCTCGGGCGACGACGCGTCGGCGGGTTTTTGCTCTCCGGTCATCCCGGCCGCGCAGCAAGCGCGAGGTCACGTGCCCTGGCGACGACACCTTCGAACATCGCGGGCGTGAGCCGCCGGGTCTGAGTGTTGTAGCGGCTGCAGTGGTAGGAATCCAATAACAACCGACCCCCGCGGAGTGGGTGTTCCGCCGCGTGTGCAAACCGATGGGCACCGCTGGGTAGATCGCAGGCGCGCAACACTGCCGCATGCGCAATCGCCCCCAGTGCGAGGATGACGCGGGCGCTGTGGCTTTGCTCGAGCTCTACGCGAAGGAAATCATTGCAGGCCTTGATTTCCAACGGTAAAGGCTTGTTATCGGGGGGCAAACACTTCACAGCATTGGTAATCCTGGCCTCCAGGAGCTCGAGCCCGTCGTCCGCGGCGGTGGAAACGGGGCCGCTGGCCAGCCCAAACTTATGCAGCGTCGCGTACAGCAGTATCCCGGCATGATCGCCCGTAAATGGCCTGCCGGTGCGGTTGGCGCCGTGCTTTCCCGGCGCCAACCCCACGATCAGCAATCGGGCGTCGGGATCGCCGAACGGGGGAACCGGCCGGCAGAAGTAGCTGGGCTCTTCCTGGCGCACGGCATCGAGAAACTTGCCCAAGCGCGGGCAGCGCCGGCACATAGGATCAAACGCGCTCTTCATACGGGCAAGGTCGCAATTCTCGCAGGGCACAAATAAAAAACGGGCTACGCGGATAACCACGTAGCCCGCCGTCGATCACGCGCGGCTTTGGACTAACCCGAGCGCAACCCAACCTTCGCCCAGAACCCGCGGGCTGAACCCTTGAGACTCATCGCGGCCGGAAAGATTCCGCGCAATGCGTCATTAATTCTTTACTTGTCGTCTGAGCAGTTGGGGCCTCGCGACACTCAATCTCAACGGGCGGGAAGGATCGAAAGGCAGAATAGCATCTGCACGCATCGAGGCAAGTCGCCTTTTCAAAAACCGTCGCTGGCTATCTAGAGAAATTCGAGTTAGAAACTGTAATCTATTGATTTACATCAATAATGTGCTACAGAGTATTTTTAACATATCAACAGAGGAGCCACCGGCCAGCCCCGCAGACGCCCCAGCTAACGGGTGGGCTCGAGGGACTTGGCCCTGCGCCTGCTGGCACCGGCGCGGCGCGCGATCAGCATGGCCAATTCCAATGCCTGTTCGGCGTTCAGCCGCGGGTCGACTTGCGACCGATACGCACGGGCGAGGTCGGCCTCCGCCAGGCCCCGCGCACCGCCGATGCACTCGGTGACATCCTCGCCGGTGAGTTCAATATGGACTCCGCCCAGCATGGACCCCACCTCCTCATGGATGCGGAAGGCAGCCTCCACCTCTCCTAAAATATTGTCGAAGCGGCGCGTCTTCACGCCGCCCGCAGTGACCTCCGTATTACCGTGCATGGGATCGCAAACCCACAGCACCTGGGAACCCGTGGCGCGCACTGCCTGGATCATGGCGGGAAGCCGCTGTTCGATGTCCTTGACGCCGAACCGATGCACCAGCGTCAACCGGCCCGGCTCGTTCTGCGGGTTCAGCACTTGCACGAGTTCTTGCAGCCATTCGGCGCTCATTGCGGCGCCGACTTTCACGCCGATGGGATTGGAGATGCCGCGAAAATATTCGACGTGCGCGCCGTCGATATTGGCCGTGCGCATGCCGATCCACGGCATGTGCGTGGACAGGTTGTACCAGTGCTTCTGACGCTCGATATAACGCGTCTGCGCCTGCTCGGACAGCAAATGCAGCCCTTCGTGGCTGGTGTAGAAGTCGACGCGCGTCGCGGCGTGCACCCGCTGTCCGCTCACGGACTCGAAGAATTCCAGCGACTCGGCAATCGAATCGACGATCTTTCGATAGGCATCGTGCAGCGGCGCGTGGCGCAGAAAGCTCAGGTCCCAATATTCCGGGTGATGAAGATCGGCGAAGCCGCCGTCGATCAAGGCGCGCACGAAATTCAAGGTGAGCGAGGCACGCTCATAGCCGCGCAGCAGGAGCTCCGGATCCGGTTCGCGCTCCGCCGCGGTGAATCCCGGCCGATTGACGTTGTCGCCCCGGTAGCACGGCAGCGTCAGCCCGTCGCGCGTTTCGGTATCGGCCGAGCGCGGCTTCGCATACTGCCCGGCAAAACGGCCGACGCGAACGATGGGTTTCTTCAAGCCTTGCAACAGCACCAGACTCATCTGCAGCAGGATCTTCAGGCGCCGGGCAATATTGTCGGATTCACAATCCTCAAAGCTCTCGGCGCAGTCGCCCCCCTGCAGCAGGAATTGTTCCCCGCGCTGCGCCTGGGCGAGCTTCCCCCGCAGCGCCTCGATCTCCCAGGACACCACCAAGGGCGGCAGCCGGCTCAACGAGCCCACCGCGCGCTCCAGCGCTTGTGGGTCGGAGTACTTGGGTTGCTGCGTCGCCGGGCGGCTCTGCCAACTGGCGGGGTGCCAGTTCGTCAAGACGGGAGATTTCGACATGATCTTAGGATGCTAGCGTTGTCGGCACTCCCAAGTCAAAATGCGCCCCCTTATGAATGGGCGGGAATTTCATCATGCAGCACACCACTGAAGCCTTGCAGGCGCTGGGACTTCGCGACATCAACCCGGGTACTTGGTCCGGCAGCCGGGGCTGGAGCACGCACACCGGCGGCGCGATCATCGACTCCATCAATCCGGCCACGGGTCAGCGATTGGCCCAAGTTCGCGGCGCAACGCCGCAGGACTATGAGGACGTAATGGCGTCGGCCGTTGCCGCGGCCGCGGCCTGGCGGCTGGTGCCGGCGCCGAAGCGCGGCGAGGCCGTGCGCCTCATGGGCGAGGAGCTGCGCAAGTACAAAGACGCGCTCGGAAGCCTCGTGTCGATGGAAAACGGCAAGATCAAGGCCGAGGGCGTGGGCGAGGTCCAGGAGATGATCGATATCGCCGATTTCGCCGTCGGCCAATCGCGCATGCTGTACGGCCTCACCATGCATTCCGAACGGCCCCAGCACCGCATGTACGAGCAATGGCATCCGCTCGGCGTGGTCGGTGTGATTTCCGCATTCAACTTTCCGGTGGCCGTGTGGTCCTGGAACGCATTCCTGGCGGCCATCAGCGGCAATGCCACCGTATGGAAGCCCTCGCCCAAAACCGCGCTGTGCTCCCTCGCCGTACAGCACATCTGCAACCGAGTGCTGGAACGCCACGCATTGCCGGCGATTTTCCAGATCTTCATCGACGCCGGCACCGAGCTCGCGACGCGCTTCGTCGCAGACCGCCGGGTGGCGCTGGTGTCTTTTACCGGCTCGACCCATGTGGGACGGCAAATCGGCGTAAGGGTTGCCGAGCGGCTCGGCAAGAGTCTGCTGGAGCTGGGAGGCAACAACGCCATCATCGTCGATGAAACCGCGAATCTCGACCTGGCGGTGCCCGGCATCGTTTTCGGGGCCGTGGGAACGGCCGGTCAACGCTGCACCACGACGCGACGCGTGCTGGTGCATCGCTCACGCGCCGCCGAGCTCGAGCGGCGGCTGATCGGGGCCTTCGGGCAGGTACGCATCGGCGACCCATTGGCGGATGACACGCTGATGGGACCTCTGATCGATTCGGCGGCCGTCGCGCGCTACTCGGCGGCCATCGCCGCCGCACAGGCCGAAGGAGGAGAGCTGCTGTGCGGCGGAAAGGTCTTACCGCGGCCCGGCAATTTCGTGGAACCGACCATCATTCGCGCCAACGCCGGCATGAGCGTGGTTCGTACCGAAACCTTTGCGCCGATTCTGTACGTGATTGCCTACGACACCCTGGACGAGGCGGTGGCCATCCAAAACTCCGTGCCCTACGGCCTGTCTTCGGCGGTCTTCACCGACCGATTGCAAGTGGCGGAGCGCTTCCTCTCCGCCGAGGGCAGCGATTGCGGTATCGCCAACGTCAATCTCGGCACTTCGGGGGCCGAAATCGGCGGCGCCTTCGGCGGCGAGAAAGACACGGGCGGCGGCCGCGAGGCGGGCTCGGATTCCTGGAAGGCGTACATGCGGCGCCAGACGAACACCATCAACTGGAGCTCGGAGCTGCCGCTGGCTCAGGGAATTCGGTTCAACGTCTAAACGAGAAGGCCTGGGGGGAGAGGAAGCGTCCAGGCAACGAAGAAGCAGTTGCCTGGGCGCTTCCTCTCCCCCCTGGCCCTTCACGCTCGGCCCGTGAATATTCCAGTACCATTGGCACCGTGATGCTGACCGGTACGAGTCCTCGCCAGGGAGGGTAAGAAGCCTCAAGGCAACTGCTTCTTCGTTGCCTTGAGGCTTCTTACCCTACCGGGCGAGATAGATGCCTACGCCAACCGGTCAAAATC
>WNFP01001310.1_pt1 | contig 19460 bp, 24 predicted proteins | sample 5400201 | NCBI WGS metagenome assembly WNFP01 (sample SAMN13153355, study PRJNA577476) | soil metagenome | isolation source: 115 cm saprolite under Madrone tree | place: USA:California | collected 2016-06-14 | reverse complement strand
GTAATCACGCCGTTGGTCATATCGCAGGTCCGGGCACTCAAGGAGTGCGTTGCGGTCGCGTTCCACCCTGGTGGCGGACCGGCAACGGTCACTGCGACGATGGTTACATTCTGCGACGGCGTGAACCCCTGGAGAGGCGCAGCCATCGTTGCGGTTCCACCGAAGTATGCGCCACCAGCGTCGGCAGAATACTGTTCTTCGTAGGTCGCGAGGTTGCGCAGATCAGACTTCATCTGCGCGAGGTAAGCCTTGTCCTTCGTATTAGCAAACTTCGGAATCGCGATCGAGGCAAGAATGCCGATGATCACGACGACGATGAGTAGCTCGATAAGTGTGAAGCCTTTTTTGTTGCGCATCTCAAAATCTCCTGATCGTTTGGCGACGGCGAAGACGCTGGCGTCAACATTAAGAGACCGGGCGTTTCGCGGTACGGCAACCGGTATTAAAGCAAGCATTTTGCCAGATAGTCGCTTAACTCTAACCACTTATCCACCAGCTTGTTACACACTTTAGCTGATCCACTTTAGTAACTCGATTTGCCGCAAATTGCGAGGCCAATAGCAATCTGCTGGCGGTCATTTTGGAGCCCGTTTTTGGGCTCATTCTAGACAAGAAAGGACGTTCTGGATGCGTGCCAGTAGCCATCCCATACCGGGAAACGTTCGATTTCAGCGATGCGCACGGCGCTTGCGACTCATCGCCGAGGCTGGAATGCACAATTGCGAATTGGAGGGCGGGTGCGGTCGAGCAAGATCACGGCAGATGTGCGCGCATTTTTCACATCCTATTGCACGGCCTTCATTCGGCAGGATGCCCCTGCCATAGCCAGGCATTTCGCGGATCTGGTGCATGTAGCAAGCGACGGTGGCGACGACGTAAGCGTCCATGTCGCGAAAACAGCCGAGTGGCGGAAGGAGATCGATCGAATTCTGGAGATGTATCGTGCGATCGATGTAGGGTCCGTGGAGGCGACGGGCCTCGCCACCGATGCACTCTCCTCCCGGCTGGTTCAGGCGCGCTTGCGCTGGGCTCTGAGCGATCGAGCGGCCCGCCCGCTTTACGAGTTCGACGCGATGTACACGCTCGCGAGACACACGGAGACGTTTCGTATCACGGCCTTGGCGCACAACGAAATCCCCGAATACCGTCGTTGCCTGGCGAGACTCGGCCAGGCCGAGGCGGTCAAGTCGGGGACGGACAAGCGCCGATAACGAGCAGGAGCATTGGACTACTTGAGCGCATCCAGACACGAAATCTCGCGGGCCTGGGTTTCATATCTAAGCTCGGACAGGAGCGTCTTGAATTCCCCGTTTAGGCGGAGCAGCTGAGCGCCGGCGTCGCGTACGCGCCTCACCGTGGCCACCGGCAACGAGAACGACGTCGGTACTGAAAGCAGGAACTGACGCTGAATCGGGTCTTCAACTTCCGCAAACGTAACATGGATGACCTGAAGGGGCACCGGCCTCGGCGGAATGATTCCCCCGTTGCGTTGTTCACTCGTCCTGCCCATGCAGAACCCCGTGAATCGGGCGTTCAATCTCTGCCACCCGAGACTATTTAGCAGGGCAATGGATTCATAGGCGAAGTTGTCAAACGGAGTGCCGGCAGCGGCGCGCACGACATCAAGGACGCCAGGAGGGTTCGGATTCTTGTCGATTGACGACAAGTCCGAGGTTCGTGCATCGACCACGATTATCACCACTCGCCGCAGCCGTCCGTTTTCCTGCAGACGTAAAAGGCTGAAGTCGGGGCTTGTGTTCTCAAGCGACTCGATGATCGGGCGCACACCGAGGTTGTCCGACCCGCCTCCGTCAAAAAGATGGATGTAAGGCCGTTCGTTCGCCTCGGCATACGTCGAGTATCGCCAGGCCTCGTGGTAATCGTCGCTGCTCCGTTCCCTAGCCAAACCGGCCGTTACCCATTCCGGTAGTTGGAACGCGCAGGTGCCCGCGCGATTCTGGAGTGTGATCGGAGTAAGCAAGACTGGTACAGCCGACGACGCTGCGACAGCGCGGGCGATCGTGAACCGGGAGAGGTCCGCGCAGAGAGGATCGAACTGCGCTTGCGTGAAAGAAAACTGTGCGCCCAGCCCGACATCTGTGGCGTTTATCAACAGGTAGGGACGTCTCCGGCGCTCGAGGAGCGTCCCGAAAGTTGCTCCGTGAAAAATTCGCCGTTCCCAGGTATCAGTCGCTATGTCGCTCCGACTGAAGGCGGGAGCAACGAGCCTCATAAGGTCCGTCGAAAGCATCCTCTTCTTGAGAGTGCTCTCGGCATTCCAGGTAAGAAAGCGTGACTCAAAGGCCTCGAGCGAATCCGGTCCGTAGAGAGCGTAAAACGCGCCCGTGAAAGAGCCGCCCGAAACTGTCGAGACTACATCGACTTCTTCGAGCAATGACCTCGTTCGGCTCCCGGTATCAATGGGGGTGTGAGCGAGCTCTCTCAGAACCCCATACGCGAGCGCAGCCGCGCGGGTGCCACCGCCGGAGAAAGTCAGGATTATGAATAGGCTGTCGCTGTTCCTGTCCCCGGGTGGAAAATTCTCGAACCGATAACCTTGAGACGGGGCTCGGCCGGGGACTCCCAGTGGAGTAGGAGCAGTGGGCGGGTAGTGTGCGCACGCTCCCATAATCAAGACGAGCGGTATGAAATACCGATGAGTCATTCCCCGGTCCTTAGTCAGCCTGGGCCTGCAATTGTAGTTCGCCACGAGGCCTCGCCGCCCAACGATTTCGTCGTCCCAAAGCGTATGACTAAACCGTCACGTTGCATTCATAAGACTGTGTACGGTGAGGAATAGCTTTCGTGTGCCCCCCGAAAGTGGGGCGATTCCCCACCCAGGAGAGCCCGTTGACGGTCGCGTTCCGCAGCATTGTAGTGACACTGGCCATCGCCATGTTCGTCGTGTCGCGACCCATGTTCGCACAGTCGGCATCGACCAGCCTAACGCACACGGTTTCGGTAACGGTCCAACCCCGGGTCAAAGTCGTTGTTCGAAATGTAGCGACGCAAACAGCCGCCCAAGTTGCAGGCTCCGCGAGTGCTTCCGGCGCTGAAGGACTCGCTCTAAGCGTAACTGCTACGCGTCCCTGGATGTTGTTGATCGGTGCGGCTGCCGAAAACGGCGCGCACTCGAGACAGATATTAGTTGGCCAGCGGGACACGGCCTCGTCAGCTCAGGCTGGGGCGTTCACGGTCGCATCGGGATCCGGCATCGGCTCTGTGGTCGACGCGAGCATTTCCATCGCCGGGGCCGACACACCAGCAGGTAAGCGCGGAAGTCAGAACGACGGTGCGCTCGCTTTGACTATTGTGGCGCCATGATCGACGACGTCAGCTTCGAATTGCATTAGGAACCAATCTGTGAGTCGGCTTTTTGACTGTGGGACGCAACTTGATTGGATAGGAACTGACAATCAGGTGCTTCGAGTTCGACCTCTCCGTTGGACAAACAAGAGAAACCTTTTAGGGGGACAAGATGCCGCGCAAATACAAGGGAAACATGAACGGGCAGCGTTACGTCGCCCATATGAATCCATACAGGCGGGATGTGCACGACCTGGATAATGAGAACAGGCACTGCCTGATCGACGAGATCATTCGAGCGGGACAGGACAGGCCGTATACCTCGCTCCTCGATGCAAAGCGAGATGACTACAATCCGTGCGGCATTTGCTTGCACGACCCTACTCGCTAGTCCAAAGGAAAAACCCCGGCAACAAAGCGATAGTTGCCGGGGCTGATGTTAGCTGAGTCGGGGCGCCCGGATTTGAACCGGGGACCTCCTGCTCCCAAAGCAGGCGCGATACCGGGCTACGCTACGCCCCGAAGTGAGCGCAAGTTACTATACCCGGCCTTGGGCGCGCAACGCGCTCAACAACGCGCGGAATGCACGACTGCGATGACTTCCTGCTGCCGTGTTCCTGATGGATGATTCGGCAAACGTGCCTCCCAATTCGGGCGCCTCGAAATACGGATCGTAACCGAATCCCCCCGTGCCGCGCGGACTGGTTAGCACTCTGCCCTCGATTTCCCCGCGACGCGTCAGCTCACCCGCTTCGTCCTTGAATGCGGCAACAGAGATGTAGCGCGCGGCATCAGTAAACCGATCTCCCTGCGCCGCTCTTGCCTCTTTCATGCGGGCCGTCAACTTCGCGTTGTTAGCCCCGTCGAGCGCTTCGCGGTCGAGATCCTCGCGTCCCGACCAGCGCTTGCTGTACACACCGGGTTCGCCGCCGAGCGCGTCGACGCACATTCCGGAGTCGTCGCCGAAAGTGGGGATTCCGCCCGACAGCTGAAAGAAGTAGCGCGCCTTGGCGAGCGCATTTTCCTCGAATGTCTCGAACTTCTCGAGGTCGTCTTCGGCCGCGCTCTCAGGAATCCCGAGCGTCACGAGGTCCACGACCTGGAGCCCGAAATCCGAGAAGATATGCCGCAGCTCGCGCAGCTTCCCTTCGCTCCGGGTCGCGAGAAGAAAACGCCCACTACTCACTCCGATAGCGCTTTCATCTGAGCGGTGTCTAGAGAACGGATCCCGGAAATCGCCAGCTCGAGAAGCTGGTCCAGCTGCGCACGATCGAACGTACCGTGTTCACCCGTCCCCTGCACTTCCACGAATTGTCCCGCGCTGCTCATCACGACATTCATGTCTACCTCGGCTCTCACATCCTCCTCGTAGTCGAGATCGAGCCGCACTTCTCCATCGACGACGCCCACGCTCACCGCGGCCACGCGTCGCTTGACCGGCGTTGTGGCGAGCTTTCCCGTCTCCACCATCCAGTCGAACGCATCCACGATTGCAACCGATGCACCGGTGATCGCGGCGGTGCGAGTTCCTCCGTCGGCAACGAGCACGTCGCAATCGAGCTTCACCGTGAACTCACCGAACTTGAAATCGTCGAGCATGGCACGGACGCTTCGTCCGATCAGACGTTGAATTTCCTGAGTGCGTCCGCCAAGCTGCGCCCGCTCACGAGACGTGCGCGTCCGGGTCGCCCGTGGAAGCATCGCGTACTCGGCGGTGAGCCACCCCTCGCCACTGCCCCGCTTCCAGCCGGGAACTCCCTCCTCGACGGACGCTGTGCACAGCACGCGTGTCGCGCCGAACGTTATGAGGCACGAGCCTTCGGCGTACGGTGCGACTCCACGCTCGAATGTGATCGGCCTGAGATCCGATGTGGAGCGTCCAACGCGCTTCGATTTACCTGGTTTCACTGAGCTTCCGAATAATGGCAGTGGTTGAATGTCCGGGTGTGAGCGGCACTACCAGCACCCGCCCGCCCCAGCTTTTCACTTCCTTCGCACCGACGATCGTATCTTCGGAATAATCGCCGCCTTTGACGATCACGTCGGGCTTCAGATGTCGGACAAGATTGAGCGGCGTGTCCTCGGGGAAAATTACAACGAGGTCCACGCACTCGAGCGCAGCGAGCACGTACGCGCGCTCCGCGTCGCTGCGCACCGGCCGCGTGAGACCCTTGAGGCGGCGCACCGACTCATCGCTGTTGACGCCGACGACGAGCGCGTCGGCGCTGTCGCGCGCAGCAGTGAGTATGTCGATGTGCCCGGGATGAAGCAGGTCGAACACGCCATTGGTGAATGCTACCCGACCCTTTCTTCCAGCTTTCCAACGCCCGGCCTCGGCCCACGTCGCAATCTTTGTCGCGGGGTCTCGAGGCTTCAGGGTCTGCTCACCACAGCGGGATGGAAATGAAGAACCTTCTCTTTATTCAACGGAAGCCTGAACACTTCGTCGTAATCACTCGATATGGCGATCTGGGCTGGAGTCCGCTCGATGGTGATCAGCTCCGCGCCGGGGGGAAGCTGGAGAGTATCCGCCAGCGCTGAAAGCCGAGCGGTGATCTGGGCGTCCGTCTTGTCGGCCGCAAACCTCGCCTCCTGCCCCATTGCATCCTTGAACTGATAGAAGCGAAAATAGGCTTCGCCAAAACCAAGGCCGAAGTAAGCTGCCACCGCGAGAATCAGCAGAGGAAGCAGGCAGCCCATCCTGCTTACCCCGCGCCGGTTCACCACTGTGATTGCGCCCCCTCGATCACGCTGTTCACAATCCGGTCGATCGCCTGCTTTCTTCCGGTGGGTTCGCCGCGCTCCTCGTACTGACCTTCGGCGAGCAGGCCTTTCCGCTGCCACAGCGTCTTTCCTGTCACCTGATCGATCATCTCGATGTCGACGACGAGCTGGAGCATTCGCGACGCCGTCGTCGCCTGCTTGTTGTTGGCGCTGAAACCGATGGGGATGTCGGTTTCGTACCGTTGGATCGTGCCACGGACGATCGCATTCGCCTTTGCCTCAGACGCGTCGTGCAACCCGAGCCGGTCATGAAGCTGGGTACGAAGGGCGTCGGTGAGTTGGCGTGGAAGCTCTGCTGTCGGCGTCTGGTTCTCGAAAGGAACGATTGCCACTGTCCTTATGTGAGAGGGCAGCCCACCTCCCGTAAATCCGTACGGGATGCAGGAAGTCAGCGCAACCAGGACAACACTATAAGCTCCAAATCGATGCATCGAAAGATCCAGGTTCATCTCGCAGAATCGTCAGGTCCAAACGACGCCTTGCTCCAGGTGCGCGGTACGTGACCACTCCGTCCGCTCCGCGAGCAATACTTTCAGTGATCTTTCCACCCGAGATGTGTTCGAGCGCTACCAGCGTGTCACCACGAATGGTAACTCTCCACTGCGCCGGATGCCCGACATCGGCGCGGAGCAGGTCCCCGTCGATGCGAACCACTGTGTCTGGAAGCGATGGAATCGCAAGACGGCCGAGCGCGGCCCACATCATCGGCGACGGAGGAATGTAGCGACGCGCGAGCTCGGCGTGCGGCGAACGCAACGAGTCACGGATGAGAACCGCGGCTCCCGCACCAAGTCCTCCGCCGAGAAAAAAGTCGAGTCGCGCGCTGTCGGGCGCGGCGGTGCGCACGGAGCCATCACCCCGGGCAGCGATGTCGCCTTCCTGATAATCCCATTTGAAAACCAGGTGTCGGTGACCGGATGGCAGCGAAAGAGCAGGAAGCGAGCGATCCGGCGCGAGAACACCTTTGAGCGGCGCTGCCGATGGTACGCAACCAAGAGCCGCGCCGAGAATGAGGACGGCGAACCGTTTCATTTTGGATCGACGCGCGTAATCAGATCGCCCTGAACGAGCTTGTCCAATACGTCGTAGCCGCGAACTACTCTGCCGAAGACGGTGTAGTGACCGTCGAGATGCGGCTGTGGAGAGTGAGTTATGAAATACTGGCTGCCGCCGGTATCCGGTCCGGAGAGCGCCATCCCGACGGCTCCGCGCTCGTAACGGTGGCGGTTCATCTCGTCGCGTATCGCGTAGCCGGGCCCGCCGTTTCCATCATCGCGTGGATCGCCATCCTGAGCAACAAAGTTTGGAACGACTCGGTGGAAGCGCGTATTCCGATAGTATCCAGACCGCGCGAGGCTGAGAAAGTTCCAGACGGTGATCGGGGCGTCAGTGCCGAAGAGCTCGATACGAATGGGTCCGCGCACCGTGTAGATGGTCGCGTTCACGGCCTTGCCGACGTACGTCGGCATCACGATTGCCCGCACCACTCCTTCGTACCATCCAATCGGCCTCGGTTTGGGCGCTACATGTCCCCAACTGGACCAGACGGGTATCGCCTTTCCAGCAGCCCGCTCGAGCGGATCGGCCGGCATCGGCGTACGAGCGAGCTGAGCTTGCCACGTCGCGTTGAGAGAGCTGCTGTCCCTTTTCCACAGACTCCCCACGTACTGAATCGCCGCGAGCCTGGCGTCATTCGCCGAATCACGGCCGGCCTGACTGTAACTTGCGAGAACGGCCGCGAGATCTGCAGTGGACGGCCGATCCGCCAGCGCACCGATTACCGTTGCACGCACGTAGAAATCGGGATCCCTTAGACCGTTCACGAGAATGCCATGCACGCTGTTCTCGAGAGCCATCCCCGGCGGCGGGGCAATCGCGGCGTACGCTACCTCGCGCACCCTCGGATCGGGATCTCGGGCCAGCGAAGCGCACCGTGAGATGGCAAATGCACGATCGAGCGTGTCTCCGGCGGCTGACGCCACGGCCGCCCTGAGTCGCCAGTCCGTGCTGGATGTCCACTGTCTCAGCTCTGGTGGTCTCAGACCAGCTCGTGCGGCAGACGCCAACAGCGACGAGCGATACACGATCGAGGTGTCGGCTGACCATAGCGCCGGAAAGTCGGTAGCCTCCTTCGAAAGGACTGTCCCGAAGCTCTGTGCCGCCGCGATCCTCACATTGGGATCGTAGTCGCGTGTCGCGTAGACGAGCGACGCCTTGGCCTGCAGACCATATGTGCCGAGAGATCGAACGGCATTAATGCGGACGTGTGGATCGACATCGCCAACGAGCCGCGCGAGAACAGCGAAAGCTTTCGGTCCGAGCGAATCGCCGGTCGCGGATCTGGCGAGCCCGCGCGCGATCTCCGCGCGCGTGAGTTGATTTCCGCTCTGCGCGTCCGCGTACGGCGCAGGCATGTCTGCCGACCGATTTGGATTCTGTCTCGCGCGCAGGGATGGTGACCCCTCGAGGTCGATCAGCTCCCGTACGCCGCCGGCCGCTCGCGTGCGCGCGATTGCGTAGGCTGCGGCCCACACCACCGAGGGGTGACCCTCGTGCAAGTATCGCTTGACGTCCGTGAGTGGAATGGGACGCAGCTTCGCCGCTGCGAGCAAGAGCTGGATCGCTATGTCGTGATCATGGTCAAGCTTCAGTCCATTCACGATTGCGGTGCGCGCTGGAGCGCCCATCTCGCCCAAGGCCCACGCCGCTTCGCGCGCGACTTCATGATTGAGCGCGAGCGTCGCGCCGAGATCGGTGATCGACGCTGTATCGCGAAGCAGTCCGAGCGCATAGGCAGCGTTGGCCGCGACGGCAAGGTCATGATCCCTGAGCAGCGCGCGAAGGCGGGGCGCGCCCGCAATTCCGGATTCGGTTCCGACCTGTCCAATGGCGAGGGTTGCCGCCGCGCGCACCGGACCCCATTTGCTCGCCAGAGCGCGATCGACAAGCGACATGTCGAGCTGCCGTGTGTCCGTCATCGCCAGCAGGCGGGCGAAGAGATTTACTTCACTTGCACCGATCGCCGGCGGCAGCTCCTGCCCAGCAGCAGTTACGGCAACTCCAACAAATGTGGCAAAGACAAGCAGATACTTACGAAGCCGCATTCTTTAGTACCTTCCTAAGTGAGTCAGGCAAAGTGGTAAGGCGAGAATCACGCGTGAGCGAAGCCAGCTTGGTGGAAGCCGTTGCGAAGCGCTCTCCGGTTTCCGCGTTGCTGATGATGTAATCGAATGTGATCGTGCGCGACCTTACATCACTGATGGTGGTGGTCACGCGAATCAGATTGTCGTAACGGGCGGCGGAGTGGAAGCGAAGACTCGCTTCGACTACGGCCAGCGTGACATTCTGTTTTTCCAGCTCGGCGTATGGCGTTCCCAGCGCGCGAATGAATTCGGTGCGTCCAATCTCGCACCAGATCAGATAGTTGGAATGATACACCACCTGCATCTGATCGGTCTCGGCGTAACGGACCCGGAACTCGACGGTGTGAGCCGTCCCACGGTTGGAATGGGATGTCATGTGAAAGGGCGAGGCGAAAATGTCCCGCTCGCGATGCTTTGTAAAGCCTGCGTCGCCGCGCTAACTTGAGCGGTGCTCAACGCCCCCTGCTACATCGTGTCGGACGCGCACCTGGGAGTCGCAAGTCCCGAGATCGAGCGATCCTTCGTCTCGTTTCTCCGCGGACTGGCCGGAGACGCAGGCTCGCTGATAATCAACGGCGATCTTTTCGACTTCTGGTTCGAGTGGAAAACGGTGATTCCACGCCGCAGCTTTCGCGCGCTGGCAGCACTTGCCGAGCTCAAGGACGCCGGTGTAGACATCCTCTGGGTCGCCGGCAACCACGACTGCTGGGGAGGCGAGATACTTCGCGACGACGTCGGAGTCAGCTATGTCGTCGGTCCATGGGACGGGACAGTCGCGGGATGGAGAGTAAGGATCGAGCACGGAGACGGACTGCGCGATCGCGAGGATCGCGGCTACCGCATGATCCGTCCCATTATGCGCCACCCTCTCGCCATCAAGGCATTTCGAATGCTGCACCCCGATCTGGCGAGCAAGCTCGCGCAGGGAAGCTCCAACGCGAGCAGAACCTATCGCGCCAGAGACGAGGGTCGGGGGCTTCGGGCCTACGCGAAGCAACAGCTGGCGGGCGCGAAAGATCTCGACCTGCTCGTGTACGGTCATTCGCACGTCGCAGCGCTCGAGAAAATGGACAGCGGCGGGATTTTCGGAAACGCGGGCTCGTGGCTCGACGCACCGACCTTCCTTAAACTGACCGGCGTGGCCATCGAGCTGCGCGAATGGGACGGATCAGCCCAGGGTAACCTTCTCAACTCGATCGATCGGTGACCCGAGGAAGCGCTCACCAAGACCCAGAAAAGTATCGGGGGCGTCGGATGCGATGAAGCGGTAGCGCGCGCCATCGGGCGTTTGATTCTCGAGGCCGTGCTCCCGCAGCATTTCTCCCGCCTGGCGTGCCGTCTCCTGCGCACTGTCGATCAATCTCACATCGCGACCAACCACATTCCCGATCACCGTTTTCATGAGCGGATAGTGGGTGCAGCCCAGCACCAGCGTATCGACCTCCGCCGACACGATCGATGCGAGATAGTTGCGAGCGACCGCATGGGTCACCTCGCTGTCGAGCCAGCCTTCCTCGACCAACGGCACGAAGAGCGCACACGCCTGCGCCGTGACTTCAACGTCGGGGAGAAGCTTTCTTATTTCCTTCTCGTACGCGCGCGACTTGATCGTTCCGGCCGTTCCGATCACACCTACCCGTTTTGTTTTGGTCGCTGTTGCGGCCGCGCGGGCTCCGGGCTCGATCACGCCGACGATCGGCATGTCAAACTCCCGCCGAAGCGCCGGCAGGGCGTGCGCTGTCGCGGTGTTACACGCGACGACGAGGGTCTTCACTCCTTCGTCCCTGAGATAAGACGTGATTTCCCGACTATATCTCAGCACCGTATCCGGACTCTTGGGTCCGTATGGGACGCGGGCGGTATCGCCGAAGTAGATGATGCTTTCGTTGGGAAGCTGGAGCATCAACTCACGGACAACCGTAAGACCACCCATTCCGGAATCGAAAACCCCAATGGCAGCGGCGTTGCTCATCTCAGTCTCACCGCGGCATAAACGCCGGCGGAACGCGGAACGGCCACGACGCCGATATTCGCCTTGAAGTCCCAGAGGTTGGCGGCGACGTAGGCGTCGGCGCCGGAGAAGAGATGGTTGAACACGATCGCCGCTATCCAGTCCTCGTAGTGGGTGCGCCGCGCTTTTACCCGATCGGGAGTGAATCGACTCGCAATGTAGGTGTCGGGAATCGGCAATCCCGTTTTCGGATCGATTATCGCCAGTCCGGTGTTGGGATCCGTCTGATACGTCGCGACGATGCTGTCCTTGGCGAGCGCCTTCGCCTCGGCGAGGTCCAGCGCGGATTTGCGGGCCATTCCGATCGAACCGACTTCGATCACGGCGAACAGCATCGCGGCGTGGTCGCGACCGAAGACCGTTTGCGCGTAGCCGGGAACGAGAAGTGAACTGAGGAATGCGCGACGCGGCGTCATCGGTGGCTTCGGCGTATCTGTTGCGGCGGGCTGTGGCGCTGCCGTTTTTTTTGGGGCGGAGACTCCTGCCCGGGCACTATCCCGTTGCTGCGCAACGGAGGCGCGGGGAAGGAACAGCACGAGGCAGAAGAAGAACGCCGCGGCACTGAGTGTGGCGGGAGAGTGTGGGAATCGAACCCACCCGACCCTACGAAGTAGGGTCACAGTGATTTTGAAGATCACGGAAGCCACCAGGCCCCATCCACCCCCACGCATCTCAATGAACTTCGATCGCAACTTCTCCCCGTTCGGTGACCTCACCAACGACTGTCGATCCCTCGACGCGTGAAAGATAGTTAGCGACGCGGCCGGGACTGACGCATACGACGAGTCCGCCCGATGTCTGAGGATCGTGTAGAATCGCCCGATCTTCCTCGGTTCCCTTCTCCCAGCGGACTAGATCGCGGAGGTACTCCGCGTTTCGCTTCGCGCCATCGGTGACGAATCGTGCTCGCACAGCCTCACGGACTCCGTGGAAAACAGGAATTGCATCGAGGTCGACGCGCAGAGTGACTTTGCTCGCACGCGCGATGTGCGACATGTGGCCCAGCAACCCGAAGCCCGTGACGTCGGTGGCACAGCGCGATCCCACGGCGAGCGCGGCACGACTCGCCACGCCGTTGAGCATTTTCATCGCCCCGAGCATCGCGCGCTGTGCCTCCGGCGAGAGCTGGCCCCGTTTTCCCGCCGTGGCGAGAATCCCGTTGCCGATCGGCTTCGTGAGAATGAGCTGGTCGCCCGGTCGCGCTCCCGCGTTAGTGAGCAGAAAATCGGGGTGCGCGCGACCCGTCACCGCCAAGCCGTATTTGAGCTCGGTATCCACTACGGTGTGTCCCCCGACGATGAACGCACCGGCCTCGTGAACCTTGTCCTGGCCTCCCGCCAGGATTCCGGTCAGGATGTCGAGCGGCAGGTCACTCGTGGGAAATGCGACAATGTTCATCGCGGTGAGCGGTTGGCCGCCCATAGCGTACACGTCCGAAAGGGCGTTCGCGGCCGCGATCTGTCCGAAGTCGAACGGGTCATCGACAATGGGCGCGAAAAAATCCACCGTCTGGACGAGCGCGAGATCATCGGAAAGGCGGAAGACTCCGGCGTCGTCGAAGGTCTCTCTTCCGACCAGCAGCCGTGGATCTGAAATCACAGGAAGCGCGGCCAGCGCGCGGGATAGGTCACCCGGACCCATTTTTGACGCTCAACCGGCGCACCGCGCGAATTCAGTCAGCCTGAAGATCTCCTCGCGCGTTTTTGAGGTGCTCATTCGTGCAGCATGGCGGTTACTTCGAGCCGACCACGGCTACGGCGTCGATCTCGACCAGAGCGCCCCGGGGAAGGGCTGACACCTGGACGGTAGACCGGGCGGGACGTGCATCGCCGAGTGACTTGCCGTAGACCTCGTTGACGGTGGGAAAGTGCGCGAGATCCTGCAGGTACACAGTCGTCTTCACGACATCTCCCCAGGATGCTCCGGCCGCCCGCAGCACTTCCTGAAGATTCCGCATGACCTGTTCGGTCTGCTCGACGATTCCGCCTTCGACGATCTTGCCGGCGGCGGGATCAAGCGGAATCTGTCCTGCAGTGAACAGAAAGCCATTGGTGACGATTCCCTGTGAATAGGGACCGATCGCCGATGGCGCTTTGTCGGTGCTGATCTTCTTGAGTGGCATTCAGTTCTCCGTCGGGTGCCTTGAAACGGCAGAGTCAGCGTGAAGCGCGAATGTTACACATTATGCGGCCGCGAGGGCCAGACCAAAGAGACGCTCTGCGTTCGCCGCGGTGATCCGTCCCAGCTCGAGAGAATGCACGCCGCGAGCCGCTGCGATTTTGGAGAGCGTATGTGCGACCCAAGCTGGTTCGTTGCGTTTGCCCCTGAAGGGAACGGGTGCGAGATACGGAGAATCCGACTCTACGAGCAGGCGATCCTGCGGAACCAGACGAATCAAGTCGTCGTCCGTCCATTTTTTGAAAGTGACGATGCCGCTGAACGAAACGTACCATCCCGCGTCCAGGGCGAACTCTGCCAGTGAATGGGAGCCCGTGTAGCAGTGCAGGACTCCGAGGACGCCCGCAACCCGGGCATCGCGGATGATAGACCGGGTGTCGTCTTCCGCATCCCTCGTGTGGACGACGACAGGCTTGCCCAGGTCGGCAGCGAGCGCGATCTGAGCCGAGAACGCGGCACGCTGGGATTCGCGTGGCGAATTGTCGTAATGATAATCGAGTCCGCACTCGCCGACCGCCACAGCCGAACCGCTAAGCAGCTGGCGCAATTCCGGAACATCGCGCGACGCGTCGAATGTGGCTGCGTCGTGGGGATGGATGCCGGCAGTAGCAAACACGAACCGCGGGTTGTCCGCCGCATACTGGGCAGCGATCGCCGCGGTGGCGAGCGATTCCCCGATGCAGACGATCGCCCGCGCGCCCGCATCGCGGGCGCGCGAGATTACCGCGTCGCGGTCGCCGGTGAACGCCGCGTCCGCGAGGTGGGCGTGGCTGTCGATGAAGATTGACGCGCGCCCGTCGTGCGAGGCCATTTGCGTTCGATCCAGAGGAGAACCGGAGCTGCCACGTAAATCGAGCTGAAGGTTCCGGTAACGACACCGAACGCCATCACCCACGCGAAGGGACGGATGACTTCTCCCGCAAAAATCAGCAGCGAGAGAGTGGCGGCGAGAACGGTGGCGTGGGTCAACACCGATCTCGGCAGCGTCTCGTTGATGGAGCGATTGAGGGTCTCGTAGAGTGTCTCCTTCCTTCCCTTCCGCAGGTTCTCACGCACGCGGTCAAAGATGATGATCGTATCGTTGAGAGAATAACCGAGAACGGTCAGGAGTCCCGCGACGACGGTCAGAGAGATCTCGAGGTGCATCAGTTTGAGAAACGCGATCGTCGTGAACACGTCGTGACTCGTCGCGATGACGGCGGCGGTGGCAAAGCGCCACTCGAACCGGATCGACAGGTACACGAGTGTAATCAGGAACGACAGCAGGATCGCGATGATCGCTCCCCGCTTCAATTCGCTTCCGACGCGGGGACCGACTGCTTCCGTCCGAATGACCTTGAGATTGTTCTCGCCAAACTTCTGCTTCAGTACCCTCTCGATGGTAATCGCGATGGCCTCAGCGCCCCTCGATTGCGAGGCGACCGCGGCCGGATCCTGTGCCCTGACCGTGAACTCGCGGTTCGTGCCGAACTGCTGGATCTCCGCCCCATGAATTCCCGCCTGGTCGAGAGTCGAGCGAATTGCGCCAACGTCGGGCGGCTGCGTGAACTCCAGCTGCAGCAGAGTTCCGCCGGTGAACTCGATACTGAGGTTGAGGGGTTTGATGGCGAGGGAGCCGAGTCCGAGGACGATGAAGGCGACGGTGATCGCCGCCATCACCTTCCACCAACGGATGAAATCGTAGTTCGTGTCGTGAAGAATTCGAAGCATCAGATGCTCAGGCTTGTCTGGACGTCGCGCGAGCGATTCAGCCAGATCATGTAGAAAGTGCGTACAACGAAGATCGACGTGATCATCGAGGCGGCGATACCCGCCAGAAGAGTGACCGCGAATCCGCGAACGGGGCCGGTGCCGTATTGATAGAGGACGGCGGCGGTCAGCGCCGTAGAGACGTTCGAGTCGACGATCGCGCTCATGGCGTGACGGAATCCCTCGTCGATCGCGGTTCGAACCGTCTTGCCGTGGTTCAGTTCCTCCCGTATTCGCTCGAAGATCAGGACGTTGGCGTCAACCGCTATTCCGATCGAGAGCACAAAACCAGCGAGTCCCGGCAGCGTAAGCACCGCCTGGAATCCGGCGAGCGCGGCCAACGTGTAGAGGATGTATAGAGCCAGACCGGCTACGGCGAGCGCGCCGGAGAACCGGTAGTAACCCAGCATGATGATGACGACGAGAGCCACCGCTATAACGCCGGCGGTGACGCTCTTGTGGATGGAGTCCTGACCGAGACTCGCGCCGATCACCCGCACATCCGCGACCTTGAGCGGGACGGGGAGCGAGCCCGCTCTCAGGACAAGTGCGAGATCCTGGGCCGCCTGAAGATCCTTGCCGCCCATGGTGATCTGGCCGTTGGCGCCGATTGCGCTCTGTATCACGGGTGGACGCCCCATCACGCGCTGATCGAGCACGATCGCCATGAAGTCCTTGATGTGCCGCGAAGTCTCGGTCCGGAAACGGCGCGCGCCCTCGTTGTTCATCGTGAACTGAACGAGGTTGCCCTCGGTCGGCGACGTGTTCGGTTTGGCGTCGGTAAGGTACTCCCCCGTGATGATGGGCTTGGCGTCGAGCACATAAAGAGGCCGGTAAACGCGATTACCGAGGGAGACCGTGTCGCTGCTCCAGCGAATTACCTTCGCGGGAGGAAGCGCCGCCAAGACCTGGGGCATGCCGAGGTATTGCGTTACAAGTCCAACATCACTCTGGGCGACGTAGTATTCGCCTGGCATCTGACCTTGCTGGATCAGTTTCGAGAAAGCGCCCGGACCTCCGACCGTTCCTGTTGCAGCCTTGGCGCTATCGGTCCTGGCGGTATCAGCCTTCTTGGAGGTATCCGCCGTGAAGAGTGATTGCAGACCGGCGTTGGTGGTGTCTTTCTTCCCCGTGGACGGCGCAGCCGCAACCGCCACCTTCGCATCCTTGAGCGCAGCGTCGAGCCTTGGCAGCGCTTTCTCGAGGGCCTGCGTTTTGTCCGTTATCTGGAATTCCAGAAAAGCCGACTTCTGAACGACGTCCTGGGCGCGAAGCGGATCGTCGATGCCTGGAAGTTCCACGATGATGCGGTCGCTGCCGGCCTTCTGCACCACCGGCTCGGAGACACCGAATTCGTCGATACGGTTGCGTACGACCTTGAGCGCGTTGTCGATCGCCTTGCTCTTGTCGGGGACGAGACCCTTTGACTCATCGACCTCGAGCGCGAGGTACATTCCGCCCTGAAGATCGAGGCCACGCTTCAGCGGAACGCGCCGCACCGTGTCGTAAACGAACTCGCCATTGCGCTTGACACGCTCGACTACCGTGCGCGGAAACAGCGTCCAGATGGACGCTGCGATGAGAGCCAGAATGATGGCAATCCGATACTTCAGATTCATGCTGCTGAATTGGTGAAAGGTGCGCTTCCAGACTAGCCGATAAGGTTACCGGGAACGTTAAGGAGAGTCAACGCGTTCCTCGCCTCGCGCTCGTCGTGCGCGAGCTGCTTCGACAGCAGCTCCGCCGAGGCAAACTTTCGCGTTTCGCGAAGCCTCGCCACGAAATCGATTCGAACGTACGCACCATAGAAATCGCCGCTCGTGTCGAACAGATGCGCCTCCAGCGACGTCGCTGAATCCCCAAATGTCGGTCGCGGTCCGAGATTCATCATTCCGCCTACAGGCCCGACCGGTGTTTGAACCCGCACTGCATATACACCTTCGGGCGGAAGAAGCTTCCTCGACGGCGGAGGTCCAAGGTTCAGGGTGGGGAATCCGATCCTGCGGCCGCGCTGTTCCCCCTCGATGACGCGGCCGCTCACGGAGTAGAGGCGTCCCAGCGCTTCGGCCGCGCGATGCAGATCACCGCCCGCCACCGCGCGCCGGATCGAGGTTGAGGACACCGAGAGACCTTCCGCCGTCGAGACCGGATCCACGACCTCAACTCGGAAGCCGTCTCGTTCTCCGAGCGTGCGCAGAACGTTGACGTTGCCCGCCCGCTGTCGGCCGAAGCCGTGATCGTAGCCGATCAGCAAATCGCGCATCCGGAAGCAACGCCTGAGGATGAGCTCGACGAAATCCTCGGCGGAATAAGCGGCGAGCTGTGCGGTAAACGGAAGCACCGCGAGATAATCGATACCAGTCTCGGCCAGGACCTCCTGCTTTTCGTCGTGGGTCGTGAGCAGTAACGGAGCCGCCGCCGGGTTCACGATCTCGAGCGGGTGCGGCTCGAACGTCACGAGGACGCTCGGAATCTTGAGATGTCGCGAGCGCGCTACCAACCGCTCGACGACGTCGCGATGGCCGCGATGAACCCCGTCGAACGTCCCGACGGTGAGCACGGTGCCCGTCACGTACGGTGGCAGGCCCGACTCGTCCGAAGCGTCGATTTGCCTAGGCATCCGGTACGACACGCAGCGCTCTCACTCGCGCTGGATTGTCGGCGAGGCTGTCCAGCGTCGCGGCATCGCGCACATCGAACGTGCCAGCGCGGATCCGGCGGAGCGATTCAAGGTGCGCCGCGGAAGAGGTCAGGCGTCCGAGGTCACGGGCAAGAGCGCGAATGTACGTCCCGCCGCTGCAGGTGATGACGGCCGAAAACGAATCGTCCGTGAGTTTCCCGAGCTCCCAACCGTGAACGGTGACACTCACGGCAGCGAGCTCGAGCGGCTCTCCGCGGCGCGCCGCGTCGTAGGCCCGCGTGCCATCGACGCTCTTTGCCGAGTAAGCAGGGGGAACCTGCGAGATGGTGCCGGTGAGAGACTTTATCGCCGATTTGATATCGGCCTGGCGCGGAACGGTGGCGGTACGGATGACCGTCCCCGTTGAATCATCGGTGTCAGTCTCTTCCCCGAATTTGATCGTCGCTTCGTAAACCTTGGGTTCGGCCTCGATAAAGGTTGCGAGCCGCGTGGCACGACCGAGCAGAAGGACGAGCAGCCCGGTAGCGAAAGGATCGAGTGTGCCGAGGTGGCCAATGCTGCGCTCACCATAAACCCGTCGCACGTGCTGTACGACATCGTGCGACGTCATTCCCGCGGGCTTGTCGACTAGCAGCAGACCCTGAGGCGCCGAGATCTCGTTGGCGCGGTCAGTCTCTCTTGGCGTGGAGAACTCCGACCCGAGGTCAGTCTTCTTCGCGACCACGGCCCGCTGCGGCATCCTGCTTCTTCACGTCAGCGAGTAGCGATTCGATGCGGGCCGCCCGAGCGATGGTGTCGTCTTCCTTGAACTGAATATCGGGAGCGACGCGTAACTGGAGCTCGCGCGCCACGCGTGAGCGAAGGTGCGAGGCAACGCTCTCGAGCCCGTCAAAGGTTGCCTTCTTCTCGGTATCGCTCCCGAGCACGCTCACGTAGACGCGGGCGTGGCGCAGGTCCGGGCTGACCTCGGCCCCGGTGACGGTGACGAAGCCGACGATCCGCGGATCCTTTACCGATTCGGTGAGGAATGTCGCCACCTCGACGCGGACCGCTTCGGCGACGCGGTCCGCTCGACGTGTGTTACGCAGAAGCGCCCGCCACCGAGGTCAGTGTCCGCGCAACCTGCTCTTTCTTGTAGCATTCGAGCACGTCGCCCACCTTGATGTCGTTGAAGTTCTCGACTCCAATTCCGCACTCGAACCCTTCGCGCACTTCCTTGACATCGTCCTTGAACCGCCGCAACGAGGAGATGGCTCCGTCGTAGACCTCGACCCCGTCGCGAATAACCCGAACGCGGCCCTGGCGGTTGATGACGCCGCTGCGAACCGAGCAACCGGCAATGACGCCCATTTTAGGAACCTTGAACAGCTCGCGAACCTGTGCTTCGCCGAGCACGACTTCCTTCTCCTCGGGGCGAAGCATGCCTTCGAGCGCGGCCCGAACGTCTTCGACCGCCTCGTAAATGACCTTGTAAAGCTTGATCTCCACGCCCTCACGCTCGGCCGCTGCGCGCGCGTTATTGTCGGGCCGCACGTGGAACCCGACGATGATCGCGCCCGATGCGCGCGCGAGCAGGATGTCGCTTTCGGTGATGGCACCCACACCGCGGTGGATGACGTCGACCGAGACTTCCTCGTTTGACAGCTGA
>WNFP01002419.1_pt1 | contig 19465 bp, 11 predicted proteins | sample 5400201 | NCBI WGS metagenome assembly WNFP01 (sample SAMN13153355, study PRJNA577476) | soil metagenome | isolation source: 115 cm saprolite under Madrone tree | place: USA:California | collected 2016-06-14 | reverse complement strand
CGCCCTGGGCGCGAGCTCGGTTCGTGTGGCGCGGCAGATCCTCTCTGAAACTTTGCTGCTGGCACTCACAGGAGGCGTGCTAGGACTCATTTTTGCGCACTACGGAGTGAAGCTGATTGTCGCTTTCCTGGCTCAAAGCCTCCCACGCGCGACGGACATTGCCGTGGATGGCTGGGTGCTGGCGTTCACTCTTGCAGTTTCAATGTTTAGCGGTGTAGTAGCGGGGTTGGTGCCGGCCGTACGCGCGAGTAAAGCGAACCTGAACGATTCATTGAAGCAAGGGTTGGGCCGGACCGACGCAGATTCCGGCGGCAACCGGACTCGCGGTGTGCTTGTGGTTTCTGAAGTTGCGTTGTCGCTGGTGTTGCTGATCGGCGCGGGATTGATGATCCGCAGCTTGTCGCGATTGCGAAACGTTGACCCAGGTCTGGATTCCCATAACGTCCTCACCATGTCATTCTCGCTTTCTTCGACCAAATATGGAAAACCTTCACAGCAGACCACTTTCTTCGATGAGCTTTTGCGGCGTGTGCGTGCGTTGCCCGGGGTGGCATCTGCGGGCACGATTGATACCTTGCCGTTGGGGGACGGAGGTTCCACCCAGCCGATTGCAGTCGAGGGGCATCCCCTGCTCGCGATGTCGGAACAGCCGGAAGTGGCGGTTCGCGCCGTTGAACCTGGATTCTTTGAAACGATGCGAATCCCAATTTTGCAAGGGCGTCCGTTGAGTAGTGCGGATGTTGCCGACCGCCCCGCGGTGACCCTGATCAGCGAATCGATGGCCAAGCGTTTCTGGCCGAACGAGAATCCGATTGGCAAGCGCCTGAAGATGACTTTCTTTCCGGAAAAGTCGCGAGAAGTGGTCGGGGTAGTCGGAGATGTCAAAGCGTACGGCCTGGACGTAATCGAGCCGGTTGCAACGTTGTACTTGCCGCTGGCCCAACAGCCGATGCCTTACATGTCGCTGGTGGTGCGTACGACTTCGCCACCCAACACGCTCGCTTCAGCGATTTCAAACGCTGTGCACGAAGTGGATCGCGAGCAACCCATGGTGGACGTGATCACTATGGATGACATTGTGGCCGACTCTCTTTCCCATCAGCGCTTCAACATGTTGCTGCTGTCGGCCTTCTCAGGTCTGGCTCTGTTGCTGGCCGCAATCGGGATCTATAGCGTATTGGCTTATTCCGTAAGACGGCGCATGCGTGAGATTGGCGTCCGCATGGCGCTGGGAGCGCAGCGCGGTGACATTTTGCGCATGATCCTGGGCCAGGGAACGAAGCTCGCCCTCATCGGCACGGGTATTGGGATTGCCGTTGCCTTCGCGCTCACGCGTCTAATGGCCAGCCAGTTGTTTGGTGTGACGGCTACCGATCCGGTCACATTTCTGAGCGTGGCGGCGTTGATCATTCTGGTGGCGCTGTCTGCCTGTTACATTCCAGCGCGCCGTGCCACGAAAGTGGATCCCGTCGTGGCGTTGCAGTACGAGTGAGGAATAAACCATGACTGGACTGATCCAAGATGTCCGTTACGGATTGCGCCTGCTGTGGAGGCGTCCCGGTTTCACTGCGGTCGCGGTGATTACTCTTGCGCTCGGTATCGGCGCCAATACGACCACTTTCAGTACGGTCAATGCAATGCTGCTCCGGCCGTTCCCATTTCCGAACCTCAATCGGATTGTCACGGTCTGGGAAACGGCGCCTAAGCAGGATGACAACCACTTGAGTCCGGCTCCTGCCAATTTCCGCGAGTGGAGCGAGCAGAGCACGCAAATCGACCAGCTTGCGGCCGTCCGCGGCTGGGACGCGAATTTGACTGGCGGCAGTGTGGCGGAGCATGTCGAAGGTTCGCAGGTAACTGCAAACTTCTTTTCGTTGCTGGGAATGCGTCCGCAACTGGGGCGTTACATTGGGAGCGCAGATTTCCAGGGTGGGGTTGCGCCAGTGGTTGTAATCAGCCACCGGTTTTGGCAGCAGCATTTGGGTGCTGACCCTGGGCTTGTCGGCAGGCAACTGCTGTTGAACGGTCAGAAGTTCATCGTGATTGGAATTACCTCCGCAGATTTTGATTTCCCGACGGGATCAAAGGTTTGGACTCCGCTCGACCTGAATGGCACTGCGAAAGAAGACCGCGAGAATCACTATTTGACAGTCTTCGGACGGCTGAAGGATGGCGTTTCCATATCTCAGGTTCAGGCGAACCTTGAGACGATTGCGGCGAGCCTGGGCAAACAGTATCCCAAAACCAATGCCAGCCACGGAGTCAGGGTCATAAATACGGTCGAAGATCTCACCTTCGGTTCGCGACAGTTTGTTCTGATGCTGATGGGCGCAGCCGTCTTTGTTCTCCTGCTGGCCTGTGCCAATGTTGCCAACCTGCAGTTGGCCCGCGCTTCTGGGCGTCAAAGGGAGATCGCCCTTCGTGTAGCGCTCGGGGCCAGCCGCTGGCACGTTGGACGGCAGCTGCTGGTGGAGAGCGTCTTGCTCGCACTGCTCGGGAGCGGAGGGGCGCTCTTCTTGTCTAGTTGGTGGCTCAACATCGTGCGCCGCACCATCCCCCCCTTTATTGTCGAGCACATTGCCGGACTAAAGCACTTGCAGATTGACTCACGAGTGTTCTTGTTCACACTTCTGGTGGCCATGATCACCGGCATCGTCGCAGGTCTTGCGCCCGCATGGCATTTTTCACGTCCTAATGTGAATGACACCCTGAAGGAAGGCTCCCGCGGCGGCAGTCCCACTGCCAGCCGTCGGCGCTTTCGCACTTTGCTGGTCGTCTCCGAAATGGCACTCTCTTTGGTTTTGCTTGTAGGCGCAGGTTTGATGGTGAAGGGATTCCGCACTCTCGTAACCAATGATATGGGCTTTGATCGTGGCAACGTCCTCACTTTCCATATCGTGTTGCCGGAGGCTAAGTACCGCGACAAAGACCGCATCCGCGGGTTTTACGAACAGGTCCTGCGAAATATTCAAGCCCTGCCAGGTGTTGAATCTGCGGCGTGTGTGACCAGCCTGCCCTCGGGATGGACGTGGAACTGGGTCGATTTCAGGGCGGAGGGCAAGCCTCCAGCCTCTCCCGCAGATATGCCGTCGGTCATCTCGCAAGTCGTGGCTCCAGGATTCTTCCCAGCATTGCGTGTTCCCCTGCGGCAAGGGCGGCTGCTTTCGGATCAGGATGGACCCAACGCTCCTCCGGTCGTGGTCATTAGCGAGACGATGGCCCGGCAAAACTGGCCAGACCAGAACCCACTGGGAAAGCATATCCAATTGGGACGGCCCCAAGCTGCCCAGCCGTTCCGAACGGTTGTGGGAGTCGTGGGTGATGTGCAGCCGGTTCCCTTGGATCATGACCCCGCTCCGACTGCGTACGTGCCGTTCGCGCAACAGCCCGAATCCGCATCCGCATTCGTGGTGCGAACGTCGGGAAATCCCCTGACATTTGCCGGGCCTGTCAACGCGCAATTGCACGCCATGGACGCGGACCAACCCGCGTATGACATTCGCAGCCTGGAGCAGGTTGTTTCCGATGGTCTCAGCGGCATCGAGTCGTCCGCTCAGATGATGCTTACTTTCGCTGTCTGCGCGCTTATCTTGGCAGCAGCCGGGATCTTCGCAGTCATGGCGTACTCCGTCACCCAACGCACCCATGAAATCGGAGTGCGCGTAGCACTGGGAGCGCGACGTTTCGACATGCTCAGTCTCGTAGTCGGTGGGGCGATGAAAATGGCCGCCATTGGGCTGGGCATCGGCTTGGTACTCGCATTGCTCTTGACCCGCGCACTTTCGAGTGTGCTCTTCGGAGTGGTGCAGATCGACATTGTGACATTCGCTTTGCTCACGTCCCTACTGGCTTTGGTAGCAGCTCTGGCGGCCTACATACCCGCTCGCTGGGCGATGAGAGTGGATCCCATGGTGGCGCTGCGACACGAGTAGGAGGACGAAAGAAAAAGAAGATGAGTGCAATGTTCAAGAACCTTCAATACGCTTTGCGGCTCCTACGCAAGAGTCCTGGCTTCACCGCCGTGGCGATCGTCACGCTGGCGCTGGGCATTGGCGCCACGACCGCAATCTACAGCGTACTCTATGCAACGCTGCTGGCGCCTATGCCGTATCCAGACCCCAACCAGCCGGTCATGGTGTGGTCGAAACCGGGCGAGGGGCGAAACTCGGTTTCCGCCGGCGACTTTCTCGATTGGAAAGCGCAGAACACAGTCTTCCAGGACTTGAATGCCTGGACCGGCGCCGCTTTTAACTTGGCCACCGCGGAGCACCCTGAACAGATCAACGGCCAGCTCACCACGCCCGGCTTTTACACAATGATGGGAGTGCGTTTCGAACTAGGGCGCGACTTCCTGCCGGAAGAAGGCCAGCCCGGCAAAGATCATGTCGTCATTCTTGTGCACAGCCTTTGGCAGCGGCTGGGCGGAAAGCGCAACATCATCGGCCAGCAGATTCGCATGAATGGCGAGCCTTACACGGTGGTCGGCGTGATGGCGGCAGGCCCTCCCGACCGGCTGTGGAGCAAGTTGGTTGTACCGCTGGCCTTCAAGCCGGAACAAATTAATCACAGTTTTCACTGGCTCCTGATCATGGGAGAAGCCGGGCGTGTCGCCGGCAACGGCGCAGGCCGACATGGATTTGTTGACACGCCGCATTGCGCAGGACCATCCCGATACGAACAAGACCTGGGGAGCCAGGGTCGAGGACCTCAAGAACGATTTCCTGCCGAATCGCACTCGCTCGACACTTTGGTTGCTCATGGGAGCAGTGGGTTTTGTGCTGTTGATCGCCTGCGTGAACGTGGCGAATTTGTTGCTGGGGAAGAGCACGGTGCGGCGCAAGGAAGTCGCGGTGCGAGCCTCTCTGGGTGCGACACGGCGGCAATTGTTCGCGCAGTTCCTGACCGAAAGCCTGGCCCTGGCCACCGTGGGAGGAGTGGCGGGCATTGGTTTGAGCGGGTTTCTGGTGAAAGTGCTGCTGGCGATTATGCCCCCGCTCACCCTGCCTTCAGAAGCGGATGTAACGCTCAGCGTGCCGGTCCTGCTGTTCACTTTGGTCGCGACTTTGTTGGCTGCCATTCTGTTCGGTTGCGTTCCGGCGTGGCAAGCCTCGGGCGTGGACCCTAACGAGGCGCTGAAAGAAGGAGGCCGCGCCGGAACCGGCGCGGGACATCACCGCCTGCGCCGGACATTGGTGGTGATGGAATTTGCCCTAGCCCTAACATTACTGGCTGGCGCCGGACTCGCGATCCACAGCTTCTGGAATCTCTCCCGGATCGATCTCGGCGTCGACACCGATCACATTTTGACTTTCAATCTTCCCGTTCCGGAGGGCCGGCTTAAGCAACCGCCAGAGATTGTCGCGTTTTATCGCGAACTGCTGGAGAAGTTGCGGGCGGTGCCTGGAATCGTTCAATCGGAGGCTGCCACCGGCACGCCCCTGTTGGGCACCGACAATGGCATGGGGTTCACGATTGTGGGGCAGCCGGCGGTCGAGCATTCCGCGCGGCCGGACTCCCCCTTTCAGGCGGTGACGCCAGGATATTTTCAGACTTTCGGAGTTCGCGTAGTCAAAGGGCGCAGCTTTACCGACCAGGACACGGCGAGTTCCGTCCGCGTGGCCATGGTGAATGAGAACTTCGCCAGGCGTTATCTGCCAGGAGTGGATCCGATCGGCCAGCGCATCGCGATCGACCAATTGATCCCGGGCGTGACCCGAGTAGGTCCAAGCGTGGAATGGCAGATTGTGGGGGTATTTCATAACGTGCGGAGTTTTGGTCCGCGGGACGAGGACCATCCTGAGATCGACGTTCCGTTTTCGCAGAGCCCGTGGCCCCAGACGCACATGGCGATTCGTACTACCGGCGATCCCGCCGCCATGAGCCGGAGCATCGCTGCCGTGGTGAACTCCATCGACGCCGATCTGGCACTGGCCGACGTCAAAACCATGGACCAGGTGGCGGATGAAAATCTTTCCTCCGATCGCCTTGCCAGCGTGCTATACGGAACCTTCGCCGGGGTGGCGTTGCTGCTCGCCACCATCGGCATCTACGGCGTGATGGCTTTTGCCGTCGCGCAGCGGACCCATGAGATCGGACTGCGCATGGCATTAGGCGCCGGCCGGGAGCAAGTGCTCCGCCTGGTTTTGACGGAAGGAATGATGATGGCCCTCGCCGGGCTAGCGCTAGGCCTCATTGGCGCGTGCTTTATAGGGCGGGCGATGCAAAGCATGTTGTATGGGGTTGGCACGATTGACCCATTTGCCTTCAGCTTGGTCGCGCTGATGTTACTGACATCGGCGACATTAGCGTGCTTCATCCCTGCCCGCCGGGCATCGAAGGTCGATCCCATGGTGGCTTTGCGATACGAGTAGGAAGAGAACGAGTGATGACTGGATTTCTCCAAGACGTCCGCTACGCATTGCGGCAGATGCGCAAGAGCCCTGGCTTCACGTTGGTTGCGGTGCTCACTTTAGCGCTGGGAATCGGCGCCAACACCGGCATTTTTACTTTGGTCAATGCGGTTCTCTTGAAGTCACTGCCCGTGCCAGACCCTGAACAGCTCTTCCTGGTCAGGATGAGCGACAGGCTGGCCGAGAACACGCGTTTTTCGTATCCCCAATTCCGGGACATGCGTGCCGCTCTCCCACAGGCTGCAAGTGTGGCGGCTATGACGTGGCCTTCTGACTTCTACGCCAACTTCGGAAATCGTCAGCCCGAGATGGTCAGAGGGCAGCTTGTTTCAGGAAATTATTTCCAAACTATCGAAACCTACCCGGCACTGGGACGCCTCTTGACCGTGGACGATGACCGCACAGTGGGTGGCAGTCCAGTCGCCGTGATCAGTTATGGCTGCTGGCAGCGTCGTTTCGGGCAGGATCGCAACCTGATTGGTCGCAAGATAATCGTGAACGGAATGCCGCTCGAGATCGTTGGAGTGGCCGCTCCCGGCTTCTTCGGCGCAAAAGCGGGAACGGCGCCAGAGTTTTGGCTTCCGACAATGATGCAGTCAGCCGTCCATTATGCTCAACATTACAGCCAGACCGAGGCGGCTGAATTCGACAAGCCCTGGATTGCTCAGCAAGACATTAGCTGGCTGCAATTGATCGTGCGCGTGAAGAGTCCTCAGGCCCTTCCTCAGGCAGACGCCGCGCTCAACCAACTCTTTCGACAGGATTTTGAGCGCGCGGTTCTGAAACTGACAGATCCTCAGGAGCGTCGAGCTTTTCTCCGAACTCGGCTTGAACTCGAACCCGGAGGCCGGGGGTTGCCCAGTTTGCGGCGAAGCTTTTCGCAGTCGTTGACGGTTTTGATGGGCACTGTTGGACTTGTGCTCCTGATCGCCTGCGCCAATCTTGCCAATCTTCTGTTGGCGCGGGCGGCCGTGCGCGAACGTGAAATCGCCGTGCGTCTTTCGTTGGGAGCAACCCGGGCACGGTTAGTCCGTCAGCTTCTGACTGAGTGCGTACTCATGTCTGGTTTCGGCGCAGTGCTTGGTGTCGGGGTCGCCTATTGGTGCAGCGCCGTCTTGCCGTAGTGGGCATCCAGCGGAGCCACGCCGATCTCGCTAAATCTTGCGCCGGATGCACGCGTTCTCTTCTTCAGCACGGCTGTCGCGTTGCTGACTGGATTTCTGTTTGGCTTGGCTCCGGCAGTGCAGGGTACACGAGTGGAGCCGGCCCGCGCTCTGAAGGCCAGCGCGCGCGGGTTCGCGGGCAGCGGCCGCGGTTGGTCGTTGAAACAGACGCTGGTGGCCTCGCAAGTCGCGCTCTCTCTCGTTCTTCTGGTTGGGGCAGGCTTGTTTCTTCGTACTCTCCGGAATTTCTCCGAGTTGGATCCTGGTTTTGACCGGGACCACATCCTGACGGTGTGGCTGGACACGCACATGGCGGGTTACAAGCAGGAACAATTATCTGCCTTATACGAGCGGCTCATCGAGCGGGTGGAGGCGATCCCGGGTGTGCGCTCGGCATCTCTGGCCAGTTGCGGCCTCGCGATAGGTTGTGGTGACTCGAGCGCCATCTACCTTCCCGGAATCCCACATACAAATGGCGAAACAGATGCCCAGGAGCGCCGTGTCAGCCACCACTTCTTCGATACGGTTGGAATTCCGCTCGTCGAAGGCAGGGATTTCGCAACGACTGACAACGAAAAAACTCTCGCCGTTACGATCGTAAACCAGACTTTCGTTCGCGAGTTCCTGAAAGACAAGAACCCGATTGGCCAGTACTTCGGCTACGACACGGCAAACGATCACCGCTTCCAGATAGTCGGGGTCGTCAAAGATGCGCGTGTGAATGACATCCGCGAAAGCGCGCCGCCCATGATCTATCACTCCATCGCGCAGGATGCCATCGACGTGGAAAGTCTCGACGTGCGTACGTTCGCTGATCCAAGCCGGTTGATTTCACAAGTCAGGCAAGCGGTCCGCAGCGTCGACCCGAATCTGCCGATCGGCGGCATCGCCACATTGGCCGAGCAGGTGAGCAGCAACCTGGCGCAGCAACGGCTCATTGCTCGCCTCACCACGATATTCGGAGTCTTGGCTCTGGGTCTGGCTTGCCTTGGCCTTTATGGAGTGATGTCTTACACCGTCGCTCGGCGTACGAGCGAACTAGGGATTCGATTGGCATTGGGATCGACGCGCTGGAGCGCGCTGTGGGTCGTGCTGCGTGAAAGTTTTATCGTGATCGGAGCCGGAATACTTGTTGGAGCGTGTTTGTCTCTGGCCGGAACGCGTCTCGTGAGCAGCATGCTCTTTGGCTTGAGCCCTCACGACCCTTTGACATTGGCCGCCGCTGCCATGCTGCTCCTATTGGTGTCAGTCGCGTCAGGCCTGTTGCCGGCGTGGCGAGCGGCGCAAGTCGATCCCATGGCTGCGCTGAGGCACGAGTAGTGGGACGGGAATAATCATGACTGGATTACTCCAAGATTTTCGCTACACGGTACGCCAGCTTCATAGAAGTCCGGGGTTCCCCGCCGTAGTGGTGCTGACTCTGGCCGTGGGCATTGGGGCGAACTCTGCAATTTTTAGTGTGATCGAGGCCGTTTTCCTGCGTTCTCTCTCGTATCGGAATCCAGAACAACTCCTGATTTTGACCGATGCCCAGGATTCCGACATTCAGGGTGAGGACGGTGGAATCCTCTACAAAGACTTCAGTGCTTGGAAGGCCCAAGGCCGGACCTTCGAAGATATTGCCGTTTTCTACCGGAATAGCGGATGGTCGCGAGTCACCCTCACCAACAGCGGTGAGCCCGAATCTGTCCAAGGAGCATTTGTCTCCGCGAACGTTTTCCCCATGATGGGAATCCGTCCCTCTCTCGGCCGCTGGTTCACGTCCGATGAGGAACTGCGCCGGGAACGAGTCGTCATCTTGAGTCTCAGTCTCTGGGTTCGGCGGTTTGGCGCTTCTCGCGACGTAGTCGGAAAGACTTTACAGATCAACGGGGCGAACTCACAGATTATCGGAGTCATGCCAGCGGACTTTCGGTTTCCAGCCAAGGATGCGCAATTTTGGGCACCCATTACCACCAATTCAAACTGGGGAGATCCCGGACTGACAAAGATTGATCCGCAACAGGGAAGAGGTTTCTACGCGAGATGGAAGGCTGTGGGCCGGTTGAGATCCGGTGTCAGTCTGGCGCAGGCACAGACGGAAATAAGCGCAATCGGCGCACGTCTGGAGTTGGTTGATCACGATCCGCAACGAGGTAAGGTTAAAGCGCTTCCTCTTCGGACAAGCGTTAGCGGTAACACAAAACTGGCCCTCTCCGTACTCTCTGGCGCGGTCTTCTTGGTTTTGTTGATCGCGTGCATCAATGTGGCGAATCTAATCTTGGCCCGTGGGGCGGCGCGGGAGCGTGAAATGGCGATACGAACAGCGCTCGGAGCGGGCCGACCTAGATTGGTTCGCCAACTATTCATGGAAAGTGGACTGCTGGCGGTGGCTTCCACGTCCTTAGGGGTTGGCTTTGCTGCCCTCGGTGTGCGGGTCCTGGCCACTTTTGGTCCTAAAGACATACCCAGACTGGAGGAGGCTGGCATCGACATTCGGGTCCTGGCATTCACGTTAGCAGTCTCCCTTTTTGCCGCGATTTTATTTGGGCTCATCCCGGCGTGGAAAATCTCTCGGAGTGGCCCCGGTGAATCGTTGAAGTTAGGAACCCAGGTAATGTCGTCATCCATCGGTCTGAAGAAGACCCACGGCATGCTTGTGGTGATGGAGTTCGCGCTTGCGGTCATGTTGCTGATCGGCGCTGGACTATTGGTCCACAGCTTTCTCGCAGTCGAAGCGGTTGATCCTGGGTTTGAGCCAGGGCACGTTTTCACGATGGAAATCGCGGCACCGTGGGGAAGGCCTGAGCCACGAACGCGTGCTCTCTATCAGTCCACGCTGGAGAGGGTAAGGGCGCTGCCCGGGGTTAAGGCAGCGGGGGGAATCAATGGTTTGTTTGACATCGGTCCCCCTTTTCTTTTGGGACTCCGGGCAATCGAAGGACGCGCCCCCGAGGCCAAAGAAAAATGGACGCCCCTTATTTGGGGCACAGTCAGCGGGGATTATTTTGTGGCGATGGGCATTCCGTTGTTGCGAGGCAGACCTTTCTCCGACCAGGATGCGCCTAATTCTCCCCTGGTGGCCATCATTGACGAAAATATGGCCCGCCGCTACTGGCCCGATGAAGACCCGATTGGCCAGCGGATCAAAGGGCAGGACCGGCGGGGAAGTAACGATGACTGGGTGACGGTAATCGGTGTAGTCGGGAACGTGCGCACCCATGGATTGGACAAACAGTCCACGCCCCATGTCTATGAGTGGTACAAGCAATCAGGAGAATTGACTCAGGACCTGATTGTTCGCACAACCACTGCCGCCGATGCATTTGCCGCGGCGCTCCGCGCAGCGGTCCGTGAGGTCGATCAAAGCGCAGTTCTCTCTCCTGTCAACACCCTGGACCAGCAACTCGCAGAACAACTTTCGCCGCGGCGATTTCACGTTTGGCTCCTCGGACTATTTTCTTTCATTGCTCTGTTGCTGGCCTGCGTGGGCATTTACAGCATGATCAGCTACTCTGTGGCGCAGCGAACCCGCGAAATTGGTATCCGGATGGCTTTAGGGGCGCGCCCGCGCGATGTGATGAAGCTGGTCATGGGCGACGGGGCAAAATTTGCAATGGCTGGGCTTGCCATAGGAACTATTGCCGCTACCGGTCTTACGAAATTCATGGCTAGCCTGCTCTTCGGAGTGACCGCGACCGACCCGGTGACATTTGCGGGGGTTGCAATTCTGCTCATGGCGGTGGCGCTTCTTGCCAGCTACTTCCCCGCGCGCCGCGCGGCAAAAGTGGATCCCATGGTGGTGCTCCGATATGAGTGATTGTTTAGTCTGAGGAAAATTAGTTCAGGGGAATTATGATCCAACTCAAAAATCTAGAACGCAGCTACAAAACACCCGCCGGACACACCTGGGTTTTACGCCGCATCAATTTGGACATTCGCCAAGGCGAGTTCATCACCATCATGGGCCCCTCCGGAGCGGGGAAGTCTTCCCTTTTGAATGTGCTTGCCTTGCTCGACGATCAGTGGCAAGGCGAGTACTGGTTTCGCGAGCAGGCGGTCCATGAGATGAAACGCAAACAGCGTGGCGAGCTGGCCAAACGCAACATCGGGATGGTGTTTCAGAGCTATCACTTGCTTGACGATCTGACCGTGCGCGAGAACATTGATCTACCGCTCTCCTATAAGGACGTCCCACGTGGCCAGCGCCAGAGCCTGGTGGCTGACACATTGGACCGGTTTCAGATCGTCGCCAAGAAGGACTTGTTTCCCAGCCAGCTTTCCGGCGGACAGCAACAGCTGGTGGGAGTTGCCCGCGCGGTAATCCACAAGCCCGCGCTGTTGCTTGCCGACGAGCCCACGGGAAACTTGCACTCCTCACAGGCCAAGGAAATCATGGAACTCTTTCGTGAACTGAACCAGCAAGGAACGACGATTGTTCAAGTAACGCACTCCGAGGTTAATGCAGCCTACGGTACTCGCACCATTCAACTGCGTGATGGCTGGATGGTGGGCGACACGGCAAACCCGGATTTACAGCCGTATGAGGCGGTGCAGCAATGAGCGAGATTGCTCGCCGGCCTAACTTCTTGGTGCGGTGTGTGTCTGGGTTCCTGGTCGCAGTGACGGCGACAGCCTACGGACAAACAAACGCGTCTGTGCGCTTTGACATGCCTAAATCGCGCCGTCCTCTCAGCGCTTATTCGGCAGACCAAGTTCCTCGGCCAGACCTCACGAATTCTCCGCTGCTCGGGCAATTGATTCGCGACGGCAAGCTGTACCTGTCTCTCAAGGACGCTATCCGGCTGGCACTGGAGAACAATCTCGATTTGGCCATCGCCCGCTACAATCTGCCCATTGCCAACATGGATATATTACGCACTCGCGCCGGCGGAATTTTTCGGGGCGTGAATGCCGGCGTGGTGCAAGGAACTCCCGGCGGCGGCGTTGGTGGTTTCGGCACAGGAGCCCCGGGAGCTGGCGCTGGTGGCACGACCGGCGGTGCCGGTGGAGCGGGCGCGGGCGCGTCCGGATTGGTGCAATCTACTTTGGGCGTGGGCACCGCAGTTGCCTCGTACGATCCAACGATCCTCGGCTCGGTTGGCGCGGAGCACCAGACCACGCCTTTGGCCAATCGGCAGATCTACGGTGTGCCGTCGCTGCAATCGAACACGGGACAGACCAGCGTTACATACTCTCAGGCCTTTCCAACCGGGACGAGTTTTTCCATCGAGTTCAACAACAGCCGCCAGACTACGAACAGTCCGTTCTTCAATTTGTCTCCTGTCCTGAATTCGACGTACCGCTTCTCCTTCCAGCAGCAGTTGCTGGCGGGATTCGGTTTTGGGCCCAATCTGCGCTATCTAACAATCGCCAAGAACAATAAGAAGATCTCTGACATCGGATTTAAGGATCAGGTGATCGCAACGGTCACGCAGATCAAGAACATTTATTGGGACCTGGTAAACGCCTATGAACAGGCACAGGTCAATGAGCAATCTCTGGCGTTTGCCCAGCAATCACTGGACAACGCGAAGAAACAACTTCAGCTGCAGAGCGTTCCCGCCATGGACGTGATGCGCGCAGAAGCCGAAGTTTCAAAACGCGATCAGGACTTGACGGTAGCGCGCACCAGCCTGCAACTTCAGGAGTTGCTCATTAAGAACGCACTAACTAAGAGTCTTGATGATCCTGTGCTTGAAGCCGTGCCGGTGATTCCTACGGACCGCCTCGAGTCCGTCGAAACGCCGGCTGCTCAGGCAGTTCAGGACCTTATCGCCCAGGCATTGCGCGATCGTCCTGAACTTACCGAGTCTGACGTTGACCTGGCGAGCCGGCAGATCAGCGGCAAAGCGGCGCGCAACGCCTTGTTGCCGTCGCTGGCCTTGGTTGGCTTCTATGGAGGGTCGGGATTGGCCGGGCCACTGAATCCAATCTATAACCTTCCGATTCCGAATTCTTCCGGCGTGCCCACGGATTTCCCAGGAGCCCTGGAGAATGCGTTCAACAATTCCTCTCCTGACTATTACATCGGGTTAAGTCTTAATATCCCCATACGAAATCGGGTGGCCAAGGCAGATCAATACCGCTCGGAGTTGGAATATCGGCAGGCCGAGCTGCGCCGGGAGCAATTGAGAAAGCAAATCCGCATCGAGGTACGTAACGCACAGTATGCCCTGGAGCAGACAGGGGCGCGGGTTGGGGCCGCTCGAAAGGCGCGAGACCTGGCACAGCGCACCTTCGAGATCATGCAGAAGGAGCAGAGGCTGGGGGCGGGATCGACTTACCAGACCATGACGGCCCAGCGGGACCTCTCCGTCGCGGAACTGGATATGGTCACCGCCATGACGACTTACGAAAAGGCGAAAGTTGAACTCGATCGTGCAACTGGAAGTACTTTGGAACATAATGGAATACAGGTTCAAGACGCGGTAAATGGCACCATCGCCGGTCAGAGTCCATAACGAATGCCAAGCTCGACCAAGCCGGAAGAGACTAGGCTTTCCGCCGCATTGGCGCAGAGCGGATCCAGGTTTCCCCGCATTCTTGCTGCCGACGATCAGCAGCATATTCTCCAGGCTCTTGAACTTCTCCTGAAACCGCAGGGCTACGAAGTTGACGTCGTGCGCTCTCCGGAGCTTGTCCGCGAGGCGCTCGCGAGTTCTTCCTACGACGCGGTGTTGATCGATCTGAACTACACGCGAGACACCACCTCGGGGCGGGAAGGTCTGGATCTCCTTTCAGAAATTGTCGCCATTGACAGTACGCTCCCAGTGATCGTCATGACTGCATGGGGCAATGTGGAACTAGCGGTTGAAGCGATGCGCCGGGGTGCGCGGGATTTTATTCAGAAGCCTTGGGAGAACGAGCGGCTCCTCGCCATTCTGCGAACACAAATCGAACTCCATCGTGCACTGCAGCGGGCTGAACGGCTGGCCGCTGAGAATCGTCTGCTGAGTGTGCAGGGCCGGCCGGAGTTCATCGCCACAGCGCCGTCAATGGTCCCAGTACTGGAAGCCGTCACTCGTTTCGCTCCGTCCGACGCGAATGTCTTGATTACCGGCGAGCATGGGACCGGCAAGGAAGTAGTCGCTCGGACAATCCATGTCCTGTCACTGCGAGCTTCGCGTCAGTTGATCGCCGTGAATACCGGCGGCTTAGCCGAAGGCGTTTTTGAGAGTGAACTCTTCGGCCACGTGAAGGGCGCTTTCACGGATGCCCGGACGGACCGCATCGGCCGCTTCGAACTTGCCGATGGCGGCACGATTTTTCTTGACGAGATCGGCAACGTACCGGTGCGCCAGCAATCCAAGTTGCTGCGCGTGCTGGAGTCGGGAGAGGTCGAACGGGTGGGATCGTCCCGCTCCAAGCGCGTTGATGTGCGCCTCATCTCCGCCACGAATTCGGATCTTCAAGCTGCCTGTCAGACCGGCCAATTTCGCGAAGATCTATTGTTCCGCCTTAATACGGTTGAAATCCATTTGCCCTCCTTGCGCGAGCGCCGCGAAGATATCCCTGTTCTTGCCCTGCATTTCTTGTCGCATTACGCCTCCCGCTACCGTCGCGCCATTCGAGGGCTTGATCCCTCGGCCTTGCAATCGCTAATGCAATATTCCTGGCCCGGCAACGTTCGCGAGTTGGAGCACACGCTGGAGCGAGCTGTGCTCATGTGCCGCAGCGAACAAATCCAGCCCTCCGACCTTGGCCTGGGCCCGCAGCGATCACAGGCGCAGAATCTGGAGGAACTGAGCCTCGAATCGGTGGAGAGTATCCTGATCCGGAAGGCGCTGCAGCGCTTCCAGGGCAATGTGAGCCAGGCCGCCGAAGCGCTCGGCCTGAGCCGCGGTGCGCTGTATCGCCGAATGGAAAAGTATGGGCTTTAGCCCGCGCGACACTGAAACACCCAAGCGCAAAAAACTACGGCGAGCCCCTTTTGAGCGCCGCATCATTCGTTCGTCGTTGTGGCTCGCCGTTCCCGGATTGGTAGTCAGCGTCATCTTGATCTGGCTTCAAGACTGGGCCCTCGAGTCGAAGCTGGCATTGCTTCTCGCCCAGTTGCTTATCTGCGGGTTGATCGTCGCCGCTCTTCACGATCAAATTGTTCGTCCGCTGCAGACCTTGGCAAATGTGGTCGGCGCTCTGCGGGAAGAGGACTATTCCTTTCGCGCGCGCATGGCGGTTCCCGACGATGCTCTCGGGGAGCTCTCTCTCGAAGTCAACATGTTGGCCGATCTGCTGGCAGAACATCGCACCGGGGCGATCGAAGCGGCCGCCCTGCTCCAGCGGGTCGTCGAAGAAGTGGATATTCCGCTCTTTGCATTCGATCCGAACGAAGTGCTGCGGCTCGTAAACTCTGCCGGTGAAAGAATCCTGCAACAGGCTTCTCCGAGGCTGCTCGGCAGGACGGCCGCGGAGTTGGGCCTAAGAGCATGTCTTTCTGCCGAGAATGCGTCCGTGGTTCCCTTACGCTTCACCAGCCATGCGCGCTGGTTTGTTCGGCGAAGTTCATTCCGGCAGCGGGGAGTGCCGCACACCCTGGTCGTGCTCTCCGATGTGAGCCGGGCTTTGCGGGAAGAAGAAAGGCGTGCCTGGCAGCGATTGATTCGCGTAATGGGCCATGAATTGAATAACTCGTTGGCGCCCATTAAGTCCATCGCTGGGAGTCTGAATGCGCGCCTCTCCGGAACTACGCTGGCCCCGGAGGAGCGTCAGGATTTCGAGCGCGGGCTGGGCATCATCGAAGCTCGAGCCGCATCGCTTAACCGCTTCTTGCAAGCCTATCGGCAATTGGCGCTGATGCCAGCGCCCATCCTCAAGAAATCGACCCTGTCGCCATTGGTGACGCGTGTCGCTGTATTGGAGACCCGCATAGAAGTCAAAGTGATTCCCGGACCTGAGGTCACCGTGATGGCAGACCCGGATCAACTCGAGCAGATGCTTATTAATCTGGTGCGCAACGCGGCCGAAGCTGCGCTGGAAGGCCTGCCCTCCACAAGAGACCCAAGCAAAGCTGATTCCCTCCCAACCAACGGGTTCCAGCCGAGCGTTATCATTAGCTGGAAGCTGCTCGAAAAAGCTGTGGACTTGACCATCGAAGATAACGGCCCAGGCCTGCTGAATCCGAGCAACGCGTTTGTTCCCTTCTACACAACAAAACCTTCGGGCAGCGGTATCGGTCTGGTTCTTTCCCGTCAGATCGCGGAAGCACACGGCGGCTCTCTCGAACTCACAAACCGTCCTGACAAGCGCGGCTGCAGAGTGAAAGTTATTCTGCCCCGACCGGCGTCGTAACGGCAAGCCGTGGCCAGCGCGAGTTAACGATGCTGGTATTGGTAGTTCGGACGCCAAGGACACTCCGCCTCTAAGCTATAGTTTCAGAGTGAATAGTCAGCCTAAAACTTTTTTCGAACTCCATCCGATTGCCAGTTACTTCGCGCTAACCTTCGCAATCTCTTGGATGGGTGCCCTAGCCGTTGCCGCACCCCACCTCTTAGGTCACGAACCTCTGCCGAACATAACCGGGATTTTGATGTTTCCGGCGATGCTTCTCGGTCCAAGCCTGGTCGGCATGGTTCTGACGCGGATGGTAGATTGAAGAAGCGGATTGCGGGATCTCTTCCCCCGATTGTTTCGGTGGCGGGTTCCCGCGCACTGGTACGCGGCGTTGCTCATTCCGCCCATCCTGGTCCTGGCCGTTCTGTTCTGTCTAAAAACATTTGTCTCCCCGGTTTACGCCCCCAACCACTTTCTGCCCGGCATCTTGTTTGGCCTTCCTGCCGGCTTTCTGGAAGAAATTGGGTGGATGGGCTATGCGTTTCCAAAAATGCGGTCGCAGAACAACGCGTTGGCCCCAAGTATCTTGTTGGGGCTGGTGTGGTCCATTTGGCACCTACCAGTCATCGATTATCTGGGGACGGCTACGCCGCACGGCGCCTACTGGTTCCCCTTTCTTCTTTCGTTCACGCTGGCCATGACGGCCATGCGAGTGCTGATCTGCTGGATCGACACGAACACGAAAAGCCTGTTGATGGCCCAGTTCATGCATGTAAGTTCCACCGGCTCCCTGGTCATTTTCAGTGCCCCACGGGTTACAGCGGCGCAAGAAGTAATGTGGTACGGACTCTATGGAGTTTCATTGTGGCTCGTGGTCACGGTCGTCGCCACGAGATATGGCAACCGCATGAGTCGAGAGATTGTTTAGCGCCAACAAACGTCATTCAGCGTACCGGGCTCACCCGGGCGGCGTTTCGCGGCCCTTCCTCTCCCCAGTTGCAAACTCGCCTTCTCGCAGCGACAATCTTCTGTGCAGCTTACCGATCCGCTCGACGCCATGTTTGGCCGCGCCGCAAATCATCTCGACCTATCCGGGGAGCAGAAGTGAAGCTTTCCCAATTGCTCACTGCGCCCAACCAGCTGACCCTGATGCGCATGGGGTTCGTGCCGTTCATCGTGATCAATCTGGTCGCCGGCCATTACAAATGGGCGCTGATCTTGTTTGTGCTGGCTGGGTTCAGCGACGGTCTCGATGGACTGCTTGCTCGCACCCTGAAGCAGCAGACCGTGCTCGGCCAGTATCTCGATCCCATTGCCGACAAGCTCCTGCTCAGCACCATGTTCATGGTGCTTGCCGTCCTGCACAAGATTGCCTGGAAGTACACGGTGCTGGTGTTCAGTCGCGACATCTCCATTCTGTGCGCCAGCGCCGTGCTCTATGCCATTGCCGGCCTGCGTGATTTCCGCCCCAGCATCTTTGGCAAGGCCAATACGTTTGCCCAGGTAGCTGCGGTTTTTTTTGTCCTTCTGTTTCAGATCGAACATACGCGCTGGGTCTGGATCACGCAGACCACGTTTCTTCATGCCACGGTTGGGTTCACGGTGGTCTCGGCGATGCACTATGTGATGCTTGTTGGCCAGCGGCTGCACGCCGCCAGTCATGCTCCGGCGGAAGACAAGCCGGCGAGCTCGATTTGACCCTTTTTCTGGTGTCCCCCTAAAATTAAAGGTTCTGTCTGCAACCCCCCCTTCTCATGGCGCTACGCCTCTACAACACGCTGTCCGGCAAGATCGAAGAGTTCCACCCGTTGCAAGGCAATGAAGTTCGCATGTACGCCTGTGGACCCACGGTTTACGACTACGGTCACATCGGCAACTTTCGCACCTTTGTGGCGGTAGACATTTTGCGGCGCTTTTTGCTGCAGCGCGGATTCTCCGTGCGTCACGTCATGAACATCACCGACGTGGACGACAAGATTATCCACAACTCTGCCCAGGAGCGCCTGAGCGTTAAAGATTACACGGCCAAGTATGAGAAAGCCTTTCTTGAAGATAGTTCCACTCTGAACATCGAGCAGCCCATTCTCGCCCGCGCCACCGATCACATCCAGGAGATGGCCCAGTTCGTCGCTGAACTTGAACAAAAGGGATTCGCCTACCGCACCGACGACGGCTCCTACTACTTCCGCATTGCGAAGTTCCCCGGCTACGGCAAGCTTTCGAAGAAGGATTTCGCCGGCATGGAAGACGGCGCCCGCGTGGATGTGGACGAGTACGAAAAAGACAACGCTCGCGACTTCGCCCTGTGGAAGGCGCCCAAAAAGGGCGAGGCGTTTTGGGAAAGTCCGATCGGGCGCGGGCGGCCGGGCTGGCATATCGAATGCTCCGCCATGTCCATGGGGGAGCTCGGCGAGACTTTCGACTTGCACGCGGGCGGCGAGGATCTCATTTTCCCGCATCACGAAAACGAAATCGCGCAATCCGAGGCGCTGACGGGAAAACCGTTCGTGCGATTCTGGTTTCACGCCCGCTTTCTGCTGGTTGAAGGGGAGAAGATGTCCAAGAGCGCGGGTAACTTCTTCACCTTGCGCGATCTGGCGCTGAAAGGATTCAAGCCTTCTTCCATCCGTCTGCTGCTGG
>WNFP01001899.1_pt1 | contig 19467 bp, 15 predicted proteins | sample 5400201 | NCBI WGS metagenome assembly WNFP01 (sample SAMN13153355, study PRJNA577476) | soil metagenome | isolation source: 115 cm saprolite under Madrone tree | place: USA:California | collected 2016-06-14 | reverse complement strand
AGACTGCATGACACCACGTGTCGATAGTTTCATGCTGCCAGATGATTTGACGAATGAAGACGCCATCACGCGCTTAAAAGAGAAGCGCCATCGTCGGGTCCCGGTTTATGCAGATACGCCTGATCAAGTTCTCGGGATCATCGATGTGAAACTGTTCCTGCTCGATGCGTCGGAACATTACACCGAAAAACTCATAGCTCCCTCGTTTGTCTCCGAAACGATGCATGCGCTCGAGTTGCTCAAGCTCTTTGTAACTCATCCTCAGGGAATGGCAGTGGTGGTTGACGAGTTTGGCGGCACCGAGGGCATCATCACCATGGACGATATTGTCGAAGAAATTCTTAGCGACGCGTTGCCCCGGGACGATGTCGCCCTTTATATCGAGGCACTCGGGAACGGTAAATTTCTCGTTAGCGGCAACGCGCGCCTCGACGATTTGAGCAAGCATCTCGGTTTTCGAATCGACGCGGACGGGATAGACACGATTGGCGGATTTGTTTTTACCCGGCTGGGTTATTTGCCGCCTTCCGGCACAAAACTCGAGATTCCGCGTCTTGCCATCACCGTGCGTCGCTCCGGGCGCAAACGAATCGAGGAAGTTCTGCTTGAGAAAACAACAGCGTTCGAGGCTGCGGCATGATCGAGTGGTTCATCATTGTCTGTTGCTGGATTGTTTCCTTTTTCTTCAACGGAATTGAGAGCGGACTGCTCTCAATCGATCCAGTTCGGTTTCGCCAGAATCTAAAGCGCGGCGTACCAGCGGCTCGGCAGCTGGATCGTCTGCTCAAACACCCGGAACGGTTGCTGGCGACCGTTCTGCTCTGCACGAATGCGGCGGACATACTTGCTCTGCTCCTGCTGACACGCCAACTGGTTCGGTCGTTCGGCTACGCCGGCTACTTTTTCTCTCTAGTAATCGCGCTTCCGGTTTATCTATTTCTGCTCTCTGTGTTGCCCAAATCGCTGTTCCGGCGATTTCCTTTTCGCGCGTTAGCCCAGCTTGCCGGTGTACTCGAGTTCGCGTCAATGTTGTTTTCACCTCTGCTCGAAATCGGTTCACGGCTTGGAAAACTGATCCTGCCAGCGCGTGCCGCGAAACACGCGCGGCTGTTTGCCGCGCGCGAAGAGCTAAAGCAGATCACAACGGAAAGCGAGCGCGAGGGCTCTCTCACTCCGACCGAGCGAGCGATGATTCATAACGTCGTTGACTTTCGCGCCGTTAAAGTTCGCGAAGTAATGCTGCCCTGGGCGAAGGTGGTCGCATTGCAACCGAGCGCCTCAACTCAGGAGGCGTTGGAGCTGGGCGCCGCTTCCGGTCTCGATCGCCTTCCTGTGCTTCGGCCGGAAGATCAACCTGCTGGACTGGTCAACATTCTCGACATCCTGCTAGACCAGAACGGAAACAGGCCGCTGGGCGATTATGTTCGCCGTATTGTAACCACTACGGAGGAGGAGCCTGCATACCGCATTGTGCAGCAGCTGCGTGCTGCCCGGCTTGGCCTTGCCGTTGTCGTGGACCAAAAGAGAAATTTCAGCGGAATCGTTACGCTAGAGGATTTGATTCGGCGGCTCGTTTCTTCGGGTAGCATTTAGCGCCAAAGGCCGCTGCCTCATAGCGTAGCCTGGGGCATCGCCCCAGGGAATTGATTATGCGGGTGAACAAGCGCTGAAAGCGCGACTCAGTTCAGCGGCCGCTCTCAATCCCAAACATATCGTCCGCCGAAATCAATGCCGTGCCAGTGATTTCAACGAAATACCGCCAGAACTGAATCGCGCCTTCAGCGCTGGTGCTTGTAGAGCTGCGATCTACTCTGGTGCGCCGCCCCAGCCTGGTGGTGAATGCAGCGCCTTTGGCGCTCAACAAGTTTCCGCGAGCGAGGCGTGCGTTTAACTCCCTCGAGCCAGCAACTTATCCTCATCGCTTAGAACTCGGGCGCAACTTACCAGCGCGACGTGCGAGAATGCCTGAGGAAAATTTCCCAGCTGGCGCTTGTTGCGTGGATCGTACTCCTCGGCGAGCAATCCGAGATCGTTGCGCAGATCGAGCAAGCGCTCGAATAATTCTCGCGCTTCTTTCTTCCGCCCGAGCAGATGCCAGCAATCGGCCAGCCAAAACGAGCAGGGAAGAAATACTCCTTCCGTGCCTGGCAATCCGTCGACGCCGGTTTCCTGTGGTCGATAGCGTAGCACCAGGCCGTCTTGCATTAGTTCGCGTTCAATCGCTTCGACAGTACTCTTGACGCGCTCGTCACTGACCGGGAGAAACCCGACAAGCGGCATTGTAAGGAGGCTCGCGTCCAAGGCATCAGAGCCATAAAACTGGGTGAAAGCCTTCTTCTTCTTGTTATATCCGCGATCGCAAACTTCTGCATGAATTTGATCCCGAATTTTTTGCCACCGACCAAAGTGCTCGCTTGCTGCGCAGTCGCAGTCCTCAACCAGTTTGATCGCACGGTCGAACGCCAGCCACGCCATTATTTTCGAGTGCGTAAACTGCTGACGAGGGCCACGGACTTCCCAAATTCCTTCGTCCGGATCCTGCCAGTGTGACTCTAGGAATTTCATAAGCGCGACCATCAGCGACCAATCGGGTTCGGTCATTTTGATCCCTGCATGATCAGCCTGCCAGATCGCAGCCAGCACCTCGCCGTAAACATCGAGCTGAAACTGCTTTGACGCCGCGTTGCCAATGCGCACCGGCCTGGAGTTTTCATAACCGGATAGCCACGGGATCTCGTACTCATCGAGACGGCGTTCGCCCCGCACGCCGTAGATCGTTTGCATTTGTGCAGGGCTCCCCGCGATGGCGCGCAGCAGCCATTGGCGCCAGGACGTCGCTTCCTCACGATAGCCCGCGCGCAGCAACACGAGCAAAATGAGCGCCGCATCTCGCAACCAGCAGTAGCGATAATCCCAGTTGCGTACGCCTCCTATTTGTTCCGGCAACGAAGTCGTAAGCGCCGCAACCAAGCCGCCGGTAGGAGCGTAGGTCAGGCCTTTCAGAGTGACGAGTGAGCGCACTACTGCGTCGCGCCATTTCCCTTCGCTTAGACGGCAACGGTGGTCAAATCTTTCCCGCACGTTTCAACCGGCGTTCGTAAGATCAACCCATCGGGCCCGGCAATTGCTTCGAGTCCGTCAAAACGCTTACGCCTCCGCACCCAAGGCACGATGTGCCCGTAATCGAAGCGGACGATCAGCTCCATCTGCATCGGCATTTTGCCGCGCAACCCTTCAACGATGCGGATGATGTCTGGGTTCTCGCCTCGCGGCGGCATGAAATCGATCAGGCGGACCGCGCCGCTCTTAGTTTCGATTTCCGTTTCGAGAATCAGCGTCTCACCACGGTAGCGGCGGCGGGTCGCCTCAACTTTTTCGCGAGGATAAAAACGCCAATGCCCATTTGCGTCGTTGCCCAGCAGCGAAGCAAAACATGCCGGTGAATCGAACCGGGGAAAGCAAAGCCAATCAACACAGCCGTCGCGGCTCACCAGCGCGCCCGTTTGCGTGTCGCTGAGAAAAGCGTAGTCCTCAATCTTCGTAGTTTCCTTCGCCACTTAATTACCTTCCTTCCTTCTACCGACTTGCATTTTCTAGTGACATCGAAGTGAAAGCGATGCGAGGACTCATCGCACTCCGAAAGCACTTCGTGCAAAAAATGCACCGGATGGCGTGTTCTGTTTCGCGGAGCTTTGGAGTGCGCACAGCCTGTCCGCCCGTGTGCGGGCGTCCTCACGTCGCTTTTTGGAGCGATCACTATATTCGGCGAAGATCAATAATGTTTTTCGTATTCTGTGGTGGCAGCCGTGTCGGCTGCGCTCGCGAGCCTCGCGATCTCATCACCCGTTAATCGGAATACCGTCCATTCATGCATTGGCCTGGCGCCGAGCGCGCGATAAAACTTGATCGCCGGTTCATTCCAATCGAGCACGGCCCATTCCATCCGGCCGCAGCCGCGATCACGCGCAATCTTTGCAAGCTCGACAAGTAATGCGCGACCATAACCCTTCCCGCGCCTATCCGGCTTCACGAATAAATCTTCGAGGTAAAGCCCGGGCCGCCCAAGCCACGTGGAAAAATTGTAAAAGTAAACAGCGAAGCCGACCGCTGATTGTCCTTCAAACGCGAGAAGAACTTCTGCTGCAGGCCGTTCCCCGAACAAAACATCGAGAAGCTGTTCTTCCGTCGCGGTGACTTCATCTGGCGCACGTTCGTAGGTTGCCAGATCGCGGATGAGTTCCAAGATTATCGGCACATCCTCTACGCGCGCCGAACGAATCTGAAAATCAGCAACCTCCTTCATGCTAGTTCTGATTGTCTTCAACACGCGAACGGAAGCAAACTCGTGTGAAATCCGCGCCGGTAATTTAACTTGAGTAGAAGTCTCAGCTGTCTAAACGCAGGCACGATCCCCGGTCGGGCTAGGTGCTCCAATCTTGGATTCTCGGTATTCGAGGAATCCAAGCCAAAACGGGGTGGGCCGAACTTTTGTTGCATATGCGACATAGAGTCGGTAACAGCATGAAGAGACCCTTTCAGCGACGCGGTCAGTCTGTCATTCGCGAGCAAGTGCGCGGCTGATGCGGTTCAGGCCTTCACCAAACATTTCCGAATTCACGCCCATCCCAATGCGAAAATGATCAGGCATTTCAAAGAAACGACCCGGCACGGCCGAGGTTTCGAACTCCGATCGCAGGCTGTGAAGAAAAATATCCGCGTCTCTCCGGCGGCTGCCGGACAATCGCAGGAATGAGGTGGTGCCCCACTCGGTTCGCACGGCAGAAACGGACGACTGCTGCGCGAGAAAATCTCGAAGCAATTTCCGATCGGCCTCCAGGATACGGCGCGCTCTTTCGCGGAGCAGATCGAGATGCTGAAATGCCGTTACGCTGAGCAGCTCGGCAGGATAAACAGCCGTCGCGCTATAAAGATCATTCAGGCGGCGCATCTTCCACGCGAGATTGGGCTGCGCCAGAATCCATCCACATCGGAGACCGCTGACACCGTAAACTTTCGTCAAACTGCTGGTCACCACAAACTCCGGCCCGAGATGAAACGATGTGCGCGGCTTCCCCTCGTAAACGGCATCGAGATAAACCTCATCCACCAGCACGAGCGCGCCGATGCTCCGCGCGATATCACCGATTTCGCGCAGAACTGATTCGGAAGTAAGCGCACTCGTTGGATTATGAAGATTCGTGATCACGATCAGGCGCGCCTTCGGCGTAATGCAACGAAGAACTTCCCTCGCATCGATCGCCCAGCCACTTTCTTCGGCGCGCGAGAAACGTCGCACGTTTGCTTGCAGATAATGGGCTATATCCAAAATCGGTCCATATGTTGGATGCTCGATCAAAACTTCGTCGCCCGGTTCGATGATCGCTGCCATGGCCAGATGATTCGCCATGGATGTGCCCGCGGATTCCACCACGCACTCGGGATCAACTGCGTAATGCGCAGCAATGGCCTCTTGCAACGGCGCGTAGCCGTAGCTGTTGTCGCCGTTAATTTCGAGCTTCTCCAAATTGATTGGCAGATCGCGAACAGGAAACGACGCGACGCCACTCGTTGCGAGATTGAACGGTGCGCGGCTTTGCGTCTTAGACCAATGCATGTAATCGGAATGCTTGTGTCTCATGAATCGTAGCGTTCGCTGGTTGTCAGTTTCGGAGAAACTTACGGTAACCCGTCGGCCTTGCCCGCCTCTCCCCTGAGGCTAGGGGAGAGGATTAAGGTGAGGGGGTTTTTGAGCCTGAAGAACACCCTCACCCTCCCCTCTCCCTGGAAGGGCGAGGCGTCCCCATTCGCACGCAGCGTATCTCATCCGCTGAACCACGCGAACTAACAATCGACCAATACATGTAATCCGAATACTTGTGTATCACGACTGCGCTCGTCTGAATGTAATCCAAAAATAATAAACCGGCAGAGCAGCCAGCATGATGCCCAGCGCAATGGCGCTATTGCGAGGCGAAGCAACGATCGCGCTCACGACAATTCCCGCACAGGATAAGACAAAGATCGCAGTCGTTACTGGATGACCCGGAGTCTGGTAAACCCCGAAAGCGTTCGGGGATCCTATCTGACGCCGGCGCAGTTTGAATAGAGATGCGGCCGTCATAGCGAAGAAAATAAAATCGACGGTTACTTCGAAGTTCAAAATCTCGCCATAAGTTCCGGAACAGGCGATGATGATTGCCGCCACGCCCTGAAGAATAATCGCCACCACTGGCGCGCCCGATTGTCGCGAAAGTTTCCCCACACTTGCAAAGAAAAGACCGTCACGCGCCATCGCGTAGTACACGCGCGGAGCCGTGAGCATGCTTTGGCTGAGGAATCCGAGAGTGGAAATTGTGATTGCGATGGCAATCCATTCCGCGCCGCGCTCGCCGAATGCAATTCGCATGACATCGGAAGCGGGAGTTGTTGTCGCATCGAGGCCGGTCGGACCGAGCACACGCAAACACGCAATATTAACTGCGAGGTAAAGAGTCACAACGCCACCGACGCCGATCAGCAGTCCGCGCGATAAATCGCGCCGCGCATCGCGTATTTCACCCGCCACAAAAGTGGCGGTTTGCCATCCACCGTAGGCAAAAGCGACGGGAACCATCGCCGCGCCGACACTTTTCAAAAGACCAAATGAAGCCGGTTGTCCGAGCAATGCTCCCGATTTCAGTCCCGTGGTCGCGGGATGGCCAACCATAAATCCGATTGTTACGAGTGCCGCGATCGCACCAATTTTTAGCAACATGAGAGCGCTCTGCACATTGCTGCCTGCGCGCGCGCCCAAACAGTTAATGCCTGTCAACGCGAGCAGGGCGGTCGCAGCGATCGCGCTGTTGTTCCAATCCGCTCCCGTGAGCGCGCGAAAGTAAGAGGCGAAAATCACTGCCACTGCAGCCATGCCGCCAGTCTGTGTAATGAGAAGCAGTCCCCACCCGTACATGAATGCGACTGCAGGATGGTATGCCTCGCGCAAATAAACATATTGGCCGCCCTCCACTGCTGGTAGGCGCGTCGCGAGCTCCGCCCAGATGAATGCGCCACACATCGCAAACAGACCACCCAGCACCCAGACGCCGAGGATCAGGAAAGGGGTGTGAACGCGGTGCGCCACCTCGGAAGGATTCGCGAAGATTCCCGCGCCCACGATGCCGCCCATGACGATCATCGTCGCATCGAATAATCCAAGCTGACGGCGCGGCTTCGTAGATTCCAAGTCTGTCATTCCGACTGAAGTGGAGGAATCTCTTGACCTCATCTTCGGAGGATGATTCGGCAGCAAATGTTCGGAGTCGAGAATTCTGTAGGGCGTCTGTGCCAGCCCCGAAAACTTTCGGGGTTCACACAAACGCCCTGCAAAATTTGTTCGAGTCCGCTCGGTATAAAACATCAGAGGAACCTGAAACGCTTTGCGTTTTCACCTCGCGATGTGATTCAGGCTGTATGTCTTGAATTCTGGCGTCTCCCTGATCAGCGTTGCGTTTTCGCTGAGATGTTGTGCGAATTCTGGATAGTAATCCAACCACCAGAAAGTATTCGTGGTGAAAACAGCGTGTGTGGCGCCGCGGTGGCGCAGATTTTCAAGATCAGCAATCGCCTCCTGACTGTCACTAGGGTTACCGGCGTAAATGCCGTCTGTTTCCAGAAAATGCCAGCCCTTGCGCTGCGCATAATAAAATATCGTCGGGTCGCCGGTATCTGCGGCGACGATTAAGGCATCAGGCGCGGTGATCTTGTTTAGTTTAAAACCAGCATCGCGAAGTTGGGCAGCGGACGATTCGTAAAGTGGTCGCACGTACACGTATGAACGAATTGCAAAAGAACTCGCGAGCAGGATTGCCAATGCTATCGCGGCGAGACGCGAAGAGATTTTCGATCCGAAAAAAGCGCAAGCGGCCCCGGCGAAGCCAGCCGCGATGGGTACGAGAGGAAGTTGGTACCATGGATGGCGATTGCCGTAACCGACCGCTAAAACGAACAAAACCATGGCGGCCACCCACCAATCAAAGAGGCCGCCGTGTTTTCCTCGCGGCGCTACGAACAAACCGATGAGCGCCATGATAGCCAGAACCGCTGTCAGACTCGATGTCGCAATTTGTCGTGCGATGCCCCAGTACCACCCCAAACTCTCGATCCAGACGCCTCCGGCACCGAAGAAATGATGAGGATAAAATCTCTCCGCGATTTGATGCGCATGCCAGTACCAGATAGCAGATGGCGACAACGCGATCGCCGCGAAGAGAGCGAATTGTAATTGTAGCGGCGCTCTCTGAGCGCCGAAATTCAAGGAAGGGCGATCTCCAGATCGCCCCGGCGGTTTTGGAAACCGCCGCTCCTTGTTTTGTCGTCGGTGATAGAATGCAGCTACGGCCAAATATGCCAGCGGCGCGAAGATCACAGCGCTCGTAACTTTGATTAAGATCGATAGCGAAACTGCTATTGCCGCCACAAAAAACGGCCCCCACTTGCGATCGTCGGTCCAACGCAGGAAAAAATATAAGCCGATGATTGCGAGGCTAAGCGATGGGACGTCCGGCATGAACGAGCGGCCAGCAAAAATATTTAACGGCGCAAAACTAAAGAAAAACGTCGCCCAAAGCGCTGCTGTGCTGCCGAAGATTTCCCGAACGAGCAAAAAGAAAAACGGCAGCGAGACAGCGAAGAAAATTACGGCCTGGCTGCGTCCAATCCACTCGTGAATCCCAGCGAACTTGTAACAAATTGCCGCAGCAAATGGCAAAATCGGAAATTCCGTTCCAATATAGCCGGTCGCATCACCGGCCCAATCGATCTGCGGATAAGCAAAACGAAAACCTCCGCCGTAAAAGTTCCGCGCAATCGCTGCGACGTCGCTCTGCCGCCAGCTCCAATGATCAATGTAAGGTTGATTGATGAAAATCAGCCGAGCCGCCACGGCCAGAATGCACAGAGCCACCAATAGCCCGCTTACTTGATAGGGATACCGCGCGGCGCTGAAAGCCTTCGGCACTCGGCGCGAGAGGATGCTTCGGACTAAACCGCCTCCCCCCTCAGGCGAGGGGAGAGGATTGCTTGCCGCGCCGTAGCCCGGCGTAGGCGGGAGGTGAGGGGTCTTTGGCATAGCGTGAGTTCGAAAATCAACCCTCACCCTACCCTCTCCCCTGACAAGAGAGAGGCGAAAAACAATGAAAGTTCCAGGTTAATCGCTGACGTACGCCTACCGTAGGCCTATCACGCAAGCGTCTTGACAGCCGCAGTAAAGTCAATCGGGTACGGTAATCCCAAATTGCACAGGAAAGGGTAGAATGAAATCAGTGACTCGCGTTTGTTCTCCGGCACATGCCGGATTTTTCGTGCTGACATTGCTTATTAGTCTTGCGCTCGGGATGGCGCATGCACAGAACGAACCGATTCTCGTGCCTGAAGCGGTCGATTATCAGAAATTGCTTCCGATATTACCGGAAGCGCCGCAGGGCTGGGCCGGTGAGAAACCCGAGGGTTCAACCGAAGACGTGGGTGGATTCAGAATCACAAACGTGCATCGCGACTACCACAAGGGCGAAGGGGACAAAGTACCGACCGCGGCGATTAGCATTCTCGATTCGGTTGCCAATCCAGATTATGTCAGTGCCACCACCGCTGCGTGGAATAGCAACAGCGAAAGCAGCGAAGGTTACGGCAAATCCGTCACCATCGACGGCAACCCTGGATTCGAAACGTTCGAAAAAGAAAGCAAACACGCCACTTTGTGGGTGATGATTGCGAATCGTTATTTTGTTCAAGTCGAGTTGCAGAACCAGGATCCCGGCGAATTACAGGAGTGGGCCAAGCGCGTCGATTTGAAAAAACTGGCCGAGGTTAAATGAATGTGATCGGTGAACAGTGATCAGTGATCGGCCAATCAGCCAGGCCGCAGATTGCGCACACTGTTCACTGCTCACTGATCACTGATCACTTCTGCTTCGCCCCCTCACCTGCCATTGGCACGAAGCGAACGGGCAAGGTAACACTTTTTTTCAGCTGACCGTTTTTCTTTTCGAGTAGGTACAGCTGCTGAGCGAATCGGTCACCGACGGGAATGATCATGCGCCCGCCCTCTTTGAGTTGATCGGTAAGCGGTTGCGGAACCTTATCGGGCGCGCATGTCACAATGATTGCATCGAATGGCGCGTATTCCGGCCAACCTTTGTACCCGTCACCCACCTTCAAGTGCACGTTTTTGTACCCGAGGCGCTGCAACGTCGCTTCTGCATTTTTCGCAAGTGCCTCGACAATTTCAATCGTGTAAACCTCTCCCGCGAGTTCGGCCAGAATCGCAGCCTGATAACCTGAGCCGGTGCCAATTTCCAACACCCGATCTTTCGGCGATAGTCGCAATTGCTCGGTCATAAACGCCACGATGTATGGCTGCGAAATGGTTTGACCATGACCAATCGGCAACGGCCCATCTTCATAAGTTGCAGCGCGGGAATCTGCCGGGACGAATTCTTCCCGCTGAACTTTTGCCATGGCCGCAAGCACTCGTCCGTCCTTGATCCCGCGCGGAACCAGTTGCTCCTGCACCATTTTCTGTCGTTCGCGTGCGAGATCGCCGACCGGCGCAGGCGCTTGTCCGCATCCGGTCGCTGCAACGAGAGCAAGAATCAGCAGTCCCGAAACTCCTCGCACTCCGGAAAATAATGCCAACTGCGCTGCTGCGAAAGCAACATGCGCTGTGTGGTTATCGAGACTCCCTATCGCATCGCCGCTGCGTTCATGTGACGCAGACGATCAGCGAGCTCTTTCATCACGTGCGTTGCGAACTGCGGGTGCTGTTGAATCAGAAAATGGAAGCGCCGCTTATCGATTGTCGCCAGTCGGCAGGGGGTCTTCGCCACAGCGTTGGCAGCACGCGGACTGTCATCGATCAACGCCATCTCGCCGATCAGCGCGCCTGGCCGTGCAGTCTCGACCACATAATCACCAAGCCGGATGTCCATTTCCCCTTCCAATAACACGTACATCTTGTCACGCTTGTCGCCTTCCCGGAAAAGGAAATCTCCGGGCGCGAGTTGCAACGCGTCAGCATCTTGACGAAAAAGGTCCGCAGGATTCGTGAGTCCAATGTAATTGGCGACAGAGACTACAAAAACGTCACGATTACTGCCAAGTTACGATTGTGTGACAACCGGGCCGTGCCGCTGCGAAGACAAATTCTTCGTGTTCTTCGTAAGCATCGTGGTTAATTTCACCGGCTTTTCATGAATGAGGAACGCAAAACTTTAGATGAGCGCGTGCAAATGACGGACCTCGCGCGTCTTCGGCATTCGGCGTCTCACGTACTGCCGTTTTGTCATTCCGAGCCCCGAAAGCCTTCGGCGTCGAAAATGGAGCTGCCGGGGCAACCGCGACATGGACGGGCGGGCCGAGAGGCCGAGCGAGCGGGCGCGAGCGAGTCAAATCTCTCGATTTATGTCTGACGAACGAAAAACTTTGGAGGAACGCACGCAGATGACGGATCTCGAACGTCTCCGCCACTCGGCGTCGCACGTACTGGCGACGGCCATTTTGAAAATCTGGCCGGAAGCGCAATTCGCTGCAGGGCCGCCTGTGGAAAACGGTTTTTACTACGATGTCGATCTTCCGCACCGGATATCACCTGAGGATTTCGAGAAAATCGAGGCTGAGATGAAAAAGGAGATCAAAGCGAATCATCCTTTCGAGCGGGTGGAGGTTTCGAGGGACGAAGCGCTGGCGCTCGGGAAAAAAGGGCGCCTCGCGGCGCTGAACGAGCGGTCCGAGCCGAGCAAATTCAAGCTCGACATCATCGAAAACATTCCGGCAGATGAAAAAATTTCGCTCTATCGCAACGGCGATTTTATCGATCTCTGCGCCGGGCCGCACGTGATGCGCACGGGAAACATCGGCGCGTTTAAGCTGACGAACGTAGCGAGCGCTTACTACAAAGGCGACGAAAAGAATCCGCAACTCCAGCGTGTTTACGGCACCGCGTTCAAAACCAAGAAGGAACTCGATGATTACTTCGCCATGCTCGAGGAAGCAAAGAAGCGCGATCATCGCAAGCTTGGCCGAGAACTGGAACTATTCGTTTTCGACGACGACGTCGGCCCCGGTCTGCCGATGTTTCTGCCGCGCGGCGCAGTTATCGCCGAAGAACTCGAGAAGCTTGCGAAAGAAACTGAGTTCGCCGCCGGTTATCAACGCGTCCGCACACCGCATATCGCACGCGAAAGTCTGTATTGGAAGAGCGGACATCTTCCATACTACGCAGAATCAATGTTTCCGCCGATGGAACTGGAAGACAAGCTTCCCAGCTTGTCTCGGCCGGCCGGCTGCCAGCCGGCCGAAGAAGAGGGCGAGCAAGATGCTCGTCAGCCGAGTCAGCCTGGAAGCCTGACTTCCGATCGCTACTACCTCAAAGCGATGAACTGCCCGCATCATCACAAGTTGTTTGCAGCGGTGCCACGCAGTTATCGCGATCTGCCGTTGCGACTCGCTGAGTACGGGACGTGTTATCGCTACGAGAAAAGTGGTGAGTTGTTCGGCCTTATGCGAGTGCGCTCGCTGCAGATGAATGATGCCCACCTCTACATGACGCCGGAGCAGTTCGAAGCGGAGTTCAATGCCGTCAACGAGATGTATCTGAACTATTTCAAGCTTTTTGGAATCGACAAATATCTGATGCGTTTCTCTACGCACGATCCATCCAAGCTCGGCCAGAAATTCGTCGATGAACCAGAGCTTTGGAAAAAGACCGAAGAGATGACGCGCAATGTGTTAAAAAACTCCGGGATCAACTACGTCGAGGTACCGAACGAAGCGGCGTTTTACGGACCAAAGATCGACGTGCAAGCGTGGAGCGTGATCGGACGCGAGTTTTCGATCGCGACGAACCAGGTCGATTTTTCCCAGCCGCGCAATTTTGATCTTCGCTACAAGGACCGCGACAACATCGATAAGATTCCGCTTTGCATTCATCGCGCGCCGCTCGGAACGCATGAACGGTTTATCGGATTTTTGATCGAGCATTACGCCGGCAATTTCCCCCTCTGGCTCTCGCCTGAACAGGTACGCATTCTCACGATTGGCGACGAACCGAAACTAATCGATTACGCGCGATCGATTCTGAAGGAATTGCGCGCTCATCAAGTCCGCGCGGAAATCGATGACAGCACCGACAAGATCAACGGCAAGATCCAGCGCGCCGAACAAATGAAAGTTCACACCATGTTCGTAATCGGAAAACGCGACATGGACGCCGACGCCGTCAGCGTCCGCGTTCACGGTAAAGGAAATCTCGGCGCGAGACCACGCAGCGAAGCAATTAGTGAGGTGTTGTCTGCGGTTCGCGAACGCCGCGCGTAAGACGTGTTTAAAATTGCTCGCTGGCTCGGGCGCGCTCTGCTCGGCACGCTCTTAGTAGGGCTCTTGCTCGTGTTAAGTTATGTTGCGCTTGTTGCACACGCGTGGTTTGCGGGTCATAAATCTTCGCTGCCCGAACCACTAGCGGGACAAAGCGACTTTAGTCGCTTAAGCCGCGTCGAACCTGCTGCGACAATTACCGTAGACCACGATCCAGCGAAGGCGGTCGAACAACTGCGCGACCTTGTCCGCCAAACCGCATCGCAACATAGGAAGATCACGATCGCAGGCTCACGTCACTCAATGGGCGGGCACACGTTGCTTAATGGAAGCCTATGTATCGACATGCGTTGCGATGCATTCCGTCGCATTGATCCGGTAAGGGTCCGCGATTCCGTTCCGATCGTTCATGTGGGTGCAGGCGCAACATGGCACGAACTATTAACAGCCCTTGATCGCGAAGGCTGGTCAGTCGCAGTCATGCAGTCCAATGATGATTTCACCGTCGGTGGGTCAATCTCGGTGAACTGCCACGGCTGGCAGCCGAACTCACCGCCGATCGCGAGCACGGTACAAGCGTTCAGAATTCTTCTCGCGGACGGCTCTGTGCGCGAATGTCGGCATGAGATTGCAGAGGACCGTGAATTATTCGACGCCGTATGCGGCGGATACGGGCTATTTGGTGTTATTCTCGATGTCGATTTGCGAGTCGTGCCGAACGTCTTGTATCGGGCTGAGGAATTTCCTGCGACGTCTAGAAATTTTATCGATCGTTTTGCTCTTCTGGTCACGCAATCGAAAGAGCGGATCGGCCTGGCTTACGGGCGTGTCAGCATTGCGCCTGGCCCATGGTTTCTTCGAGACGCGCGAATTATTCGGTTCGTTGCGACGCAGACGAACCAGTCGCCCAGTGATGTTGCAAACACATTGGATAATCCAGCGCGTCCATTCGCTCCACGGCCATGGGAGATCAGCCTTGCACGCGCAGCCTTTCGTGCGTCGGTTGGCAGCGACTTTGGGAAACTCGACCGATGGACAATTGAGCGGTTGCACGGACAAACTCACCGCATCGTGTCCCGCAATGGAATATTGAGAACCCCTTCGGATTGGTTCGCTAATCGAGATCCGGGGTTTACCGAGATTTTGCACGAGTACTTTGTTCCGCCAGACAAGCTAGCTGAATTCCTTGGTAACATCCGACCGGTTCTAGGTAAGACCGGCGCCATAGACCTGCTAAACATCACACTTCGGTCCGTGCGACGGGACGATGATGCAATTCTTGCCTATGCTCCACAGGACGAGATTGGATTGGTGATGCTATTTCGCTATACCGCAACGCTTGAATCCGATGCGCGGATGCGGGCTATTACAGAACGACTTATTGATGCTGCGCTCGGATGCGGTGGTAGTTACTATGTTCCTTATCGTCCACACGCCACAGTGGAGCAATTTCGCCGCGCGTATCCGCGCTACGAAGAATTCTATAAGGTTAAACGCAAATACGACCCGACACAGCTTTTCCAAAACTCCTTCTATCGCGATTATTTCGAGCCTGCAGCCAAGTAAGGTCGATCCTGGTGAGCGAGCACACCGAATTGTGTTGTCGATCAAACATCGACTGCAATAATGCGACCGTGAAACTTGTTCGTTTAATTATCGCACTCAGCGTCTTATCGATCTGTGGAAAGGCAACGATTGCGGCCGAGCTCCATCCAATTGTGGAGGTCCAAAGCGGGTATCTGTTCGGTGCTACTGCCGACGGTAAATGGATCAAAGCGGAGGAAGCCGCGAAGGCGCTACCTGATGAAACCAAGTATCGGGTCTATGGACTGACTCAGGCGTTCGGCGAAGCCAAAGGCGGCAAGCCGGAACCATCAAAAGACGATGTGTGTTTAGACGTGCTGGCGGTTTCGCTTTCGCCAAAGCCGGAGAAGGGCGTGATCGCACTGGCCGCGCCATGGAATGCACTGCCGCGCAAGCCGCGGGCCAGCGATACGACTCAACAGGTTTACTCCGATGCGGTGCGCGATTTTTTGAAAACGAAAGGGATCGAGCAACCGAAAGTGAAAATCGAGAACATCCTTCGCGTCGATTTGGACGGCGATGGCGAAGACGAAGTGTTAATCAGTGCCACGAACTATTTCAGCAAAGACGATCGGGTGCCGATGAGATCGCCCGCTGGGAGTTATTCGATGGTGCTCTTGCGGCGAGTCGTTGCGGGGAAAGTCGAAACACAGCTGGTCGATGGCGAGTTTCACCCGAAAGCCTACGTAAGAAAGGAAGATAGCTTCGACGCGCCGAATGCTTACAAGGTGATCGCGACGCTGGATCTGGACGGTGACGGAAAGATGGAGGTCGTGGTGGACTCGAACTATTACGAAGGCGAAGCCATCACGATTTATCACTGCGATCCGAAAAAGGTTGAAGCTGTGCTGTCGGTCGGTTGCGGCGCATGACAGCGATTGGTTTTCCTCATGACTTCTGCCGGGTGAAATGAAAAGTTCCGCGCGGCTCTTCACCTTCCAAGCATGCGCAAGTCTCTTCGCGTTCAGCCACACAGCCATCGCTGCTGAGAGTAGCGCCTTCGGCAACAATGTGGCGGCGCAACGCGATGGAAAGATTGTAGTCGCGGGATCTGCCGAAGTCGGCCGTGGCGATCAATTTGCGCTCGTGCGCTATAACTCGGACGGCAGCCTGGACACGACTCTGAATGGCAGCGGCAAAGTGACTACTGCGGTAGGCACAGGTACCTGCAAGGGTCAAGGCGTGGCGTTGCAAAGCGATGGGAAAATTGTTGTCGTCGGATATTCCTTTAACGCCGGCGGCCAGTCCTGCTTCACGGTGTTACGATACCGCACAGACGGAAGCCTCGACACAAGCTTCGCCGACTCCGGAAAGGTAACAACCACCGTCGCCAAGGATAGCAATGCAGACAGTGTGGCGATGCAGAGCGATGGAAAGATTGTCGTGGCAGGCAACGCGTTCATCGACCGCAACAACAATGATTTTGGGATCGTCCGCTACAACGCAAATGGGACTCTCGATACGACATTTAACGAAACTGGGAAGGCGACTGCCGACTTCGGCGCTCACGACCTTGGCCACAGCGTGGCCGTGCATGGCGACGGGAGAATCGTCGTCGCCGGTTACAGCACTAATGAAAGCAAAAAACAATGCGCGCTGGCCTGCTTTAAAGCGAGTGGGAATCTGGACGCGAGTTTCAATGGAACCGGCAAGATCATTACGAACTTCGGCGGCGACGGAGATGCTGAGGGACAAGGTGTGGCAGCGCAGAGCGATGGAAAAACCGTTGTTGTGGGCTACGCGACTGTTGGCGGCGTTCAACGGTTCGCAATTGCGCGATATAAGACCGATGGAGCTCTCGACACCAGTTTCGGCGGCACTGGTCGCGTATTAACTGCTGTTGGCATTAGCGGCAGTAACGCGACGGGAGTGGCACTGCAGAAGGATGGCAAAATTTTGGTTGCTGGGTATGCCGTCAACAACAGTGGCAGGATTTATGACTTTGCGTGTCTGCGCTATAACGCTGATGGGAGTCTTGACCAAAGTTTCGGCGATCACGGCAAGGTCACGACCGACGTTGGCGATGGCAAGGCCACCTCCCTAGCAGTGCAAGATAACAAAATCATAGTCGCTGGGTCTGCGTACGACGGCGATAACAATGAGTTTGCCGTGGTCCGCTACAATGCGAGCGGCAAACTCGACACGAGCTTCAATAGCGCTGGCAGCGTCCTGACCGCTGTCGGGAGCAAGTCTTCTGAATCGGAGGATACCAAGCCGCGTGTATCGATGGCCGTAATTAACGATCCGGATGGGTACACCAACGTCAGAGATTACGATCGCAAAGTTATCGCTAAGGTGAAAGCGGGCGAACGTTTCGTTGCCGCAAAGCCATGGAGTCAGTCTGACGACCCGAAATGGAATGTTCGCCTGAAGTCAGGAATCACGGGCTTCATGGATAAAAACCGTATTCACCTTCTGCCGGACGAGCCACTGATGAGGTTGAACTATGACGCTCGCAAAAAGGAATGGCGAAAATTGCAGTCCAAGCGCGTCACAGAAAACGACGAAATTGCATCGCAAGCAAAGGGTCACGGCGTCGATTACAACAAAACTCTCTTGCGAGCGAGCGAAGGGAATCTCAAAGCGCTCACACAGTTTTTCTCTCTCGCTCAATTCATGGATGGAGCCGCAGCCGAGGGCTATTTCCCGGAAGCGTGGGAACTTTTTCACGTTGTTGGCGACAAGACTCTTGCGAAATTTCTGCGCGGCTTGCCATTAGGTGATCAAGTCGGTGTAAGAGGAACTCTGATCGGGGGAATGTCTGAAGAAGAATTCGCCAACGGGGCCGACGTGGATTATCTCCAGCGCTATTTTCCCGAGACGACGAAGATTCTCTTTCGAGGCGAGATCGTTGATTGGACTTCGCGGGATGGGCGCTACAGCATTCGCAAAACTTTTACCGACCCGCTTGACCTGGCGGAATCAAAGGTCAGTCACGCAGAACTAATCGAGAAAGCGACGGGTCAAACGTTGTGCGATCTGACTAACGCCGACATTGGCGTCGGCGGTGCTCGTGAGGGCAGTGTGCTTTGGTCCCCAGATTCGAAGCGTTTTGCCTATGTGGCGTCTGACCTAAGCCACGCCGGGGGTCTTTTTCGTAAGGCAGCAGTTCCTCCACAAAAGACACAAACAACCGTTTATCAGAATTCAGACAAATCATTTACCAAAATTGATCTGCCATTCGACCAGCCTCCCGGCAAAGAAAATGATCCAGAGATCAAAGGCGCAGTTATGGGTCACGAATTTGTAACGCCTGTCCGATGGGCGGATGCCAATACGCTTATTCTCGAAAGACATGACTACTACGAAAGGCTGATGCCACCGTCGGGATCCATTCACGGCCTTGCTCGTCTCTACCAAATCACGGTCTCTTTCAAGGACGATGGGACTGCTAATACATCGTGGAAGCTTCGCGAGGATCGGTAATTGGCAATGTTCTTTGCTGAGAAAAAGCCGCGTGATCGACGTGCGCTGAGAAAAGACAAAGGAGATTTCGCACAGGTTCTGCCATGAACAGCGGAAACAAGCTCGCACGGATATGAAAGCGAGTCGGTTGATATTCACGCTTCTGTTGGCGTCGAGTGTCGCTGTCGTTCAATTGGCCGGCCAACAAACCAAGGCCGATCAAAAACCGATTGAGGAAGTGAAGGCGAAGGCAGAAGCAGGCGACGCAGAGTCCGAGGTGGAGTTCGGTCTTCGCTACGAACAGGGCAAAGGCGTGGCGAAGGATCAGGTGGAGGCGGTGAAGTGGTACCTCAAAGCCGCCGAGGAAAATTACGCCGAGGCGCAAAATAGCCTGGGCGTCTGCTACGAACAGGGCGAAGGCGTGACGAAGGACCAGGCTGAGGCGGTGAAATGGTTTCGTAGGGCCGCCGAACAGAATTACGCCAAGGCTCAATACAACCTGGGTGTCTGCTACGCACACGGCGAAGGTGTGGCGAAGGATGAGGCGCAAAGGCTGTTCGGCGGGGCGGAGGATCAGGTGGAGGCGGTGAAGTGGTATCGCAAAGCCGCCGAGCAGAATTTCGCCCAGGCTCAGTACAACCTGGGCATCTGCTACGCAGACGGCGAAGGCGTGAAGAAGGATCAGGTGGAGGCGGTGAAATGGTATCGCAAAGCCGCAGAGCAGAATGACGCCGCGGCTCAACTCCATCTAGGCATCTCCTATGTCAAGGGGGAAGGCGTGGCGGAGGATCTTGTGGAGGCTTACAAATGGGTGTTGCTGGCGGCGAGGCAAGGCGATGAGGATGCAAAGGGCTTGTTGACCGTGCTGGAACACAGTCTAGGGCCGGAGCAGATTGCGCAGGGACAAAAGCGGGCGCGCGAGTTTAAGCCGCGCTAGGTGCGGTTGCTCACGGCCGCTGGCACATCATCTTGTGCGCCAGCGCTGGCTGCTTGTTTACGAACCGGCCAAGCGTTGCGCCTGAGGAATACACGAGCGCCCGAAAGCGGTGAAAAGCGAGTCGTATCTCGCCAGATTCTGCCAAACAAGTTCGCTAAAAAACAGCAGCTTCTTCATCACGCTAAGTCGAGATA
>WNFP01001305.1_pt1 | contig 19473 bp, 18 predicted proteins | sample 5400201 | NCBI WGS metagenome assembly WNFP01 (sample SAMN13153355, study PRJNA577476) | soil metagenome | isolation source: 115 cm saprolite under Madrone tree | place: USA:California | collected 2016-06-14 | reverse complement strand
ACGCCGCGCGCGAGACCGCGGAGCTTGCCGAGATCGACGCCGCGCTGGAGCGGCTTTACAAGAGGCCGGAGGAGTACGGGCGGTGCGAGCGCAGCGGGAAGCCGATCCCGTTCAAGCGACTCGACCTGGTGCCATGGACCCGGACGTGCGACTAGCTGCTCCAAGCAGCGCACCACCAATACGGGACAGTCGTGGGCTCCCACCCCTCCCCCGGCGAATGTAAGTTCAAGCGCCACAACCTCGGCGGCGTAGCTCAGCTGGTTAGAGCAGCGGAATCATAATCCGCGGGTCGTCGGTTCGAGTCCGACCGCCGCTATTTCTTGACCTCCCCTTGACCGACTCACTCCAGGTTCACACCATCTCTGACCTGGGGTCGGAATGCGCCACACCACGCCGCTGCTGGTTGCACTCTGTGCCCTCGCGCCTGCGGTCGTCGCCCAGGACACTCTGAAGATCGACCCGGGCGAGCGCGTGCGTCTCACGCTTGAGTCCGGCCGCAGCACCGTGGGAGTGCTCGTGACCCAGGACCGTGATTCGTTGCGCATCCGGCCGCGGCCGGATGCGCCACCCGCCGCCTTCTCTCGAAGCCGGATCGCCGGCGTCGAAGCCAGCCTGGGCCGCCATGGCCACGCCGGAACCGGCGCGCTCGTGGGGCTGGTGGCCGGGGGCGCGGCTGGTGCGGCCTTGGGGGGGAGCTGCTCGGGAGACTTCCTTTGCCCCGGCGCGGGCGGCGGCGCCTTACTGCTCGGCGGAACCGGCCTCCTGTTCGGCGCCCTCGTCGGCGTCTTCGTCCGCAGCGAGCGGTGGGAGCAAGTCTACGAAAACCCAGTCCAGGTCGGCTTCGCGGCGCCCGGAAGGGGACTCGGCGTAAGGGTATCCATCAGGCTGTGAGCCGCGGCCCGCGTGCCTAGCCGCCCTCGAGTCCCTTCCACACCACCGGCCGGATGTCGCGCGAGCGCTCCGCGGCGTAAGTCTGCGCAGCGCGCAGCAGCGCTTCGTACTCGCCCCGCCACTCCGGCGGCATGTTGGCGCGAAAATGAGCGGCCGTCATGACCGCGCCCGTCGCGCGGCTCGCGGCTCCGTGACCCACCTCGACCACGTCGCCCAGGAAGCAGGTGGAGCTCCCGGTATCCATGACGTTCGCCACGCGGCACTCGAAGTGCGCGTAACACTCGTCGAGCACGGGCACGCCCAATGTGCCCAGCCGGTGCGGGACGCCGGCGAGCTTGTCGCGCGTGCGCCCGCTCGCGAAGCCCAGGCGGTGGATCAGCTCGAACTGGTCGTCGCGTAGCAGGTGCAGCACGAAGCGGCCGGTCTCGAAGATCAGGTCGTGGCTGTAGTTGAACTTGTGGATGTAGACCGACACGCGCGGGATCGTGGGCACGATCGACGCGCGCACGGCGCTGTCGGCGATCATGGCGTTGCGCTTGCCACCGCGCTCGGAGGTGATCGCCACGACGGGCGAGGTCAAGTTGCGCAGCAGCTGGTAGATCTGGTCGGGCTGCAGGATTGGCATGGCCATAATTACGGCCGTGCCGGAGCGGCGGGCAAGGCGCGCGCCCGCAGCCGATCCGCCAATCATTTATACTACAGGATGACGTCGCTGCTGTCGCGCCTCCGCCATCACCTCTCGCGCACCCGCCTCCTCGCGGAGCCCGGGACCGCGGTGCTGGCGGTGTCAGGCGGCGCCGACTCCGTCGCATTGCTCGATCTGCTGCACGCCCTTGCCCCCGAGCTCGGCCTGAAGCTCGTCGTCGCCCACGTCGATCACGGCATTCGATCGGATAGCGGGGTTGTCGCTGGGGTGGTCGCACAGCTGGCCGAGCGCTACAAGCTGCCGTGCGAGGTGGGGCGGCTGAGTCTCGGTCCTGACGCCACGGAGACGGTAGCACGCCGCGCGCGCTACGCCTGGCTCGGTGAGGTGCAGCGCCGACACGGCGCACGCTACCTGCTCACCGCGCATCACCGCGACGATCAGGTCGAGACGATTCTGCTCCGGGTCCTGAAGGGGAGCGCACCGGCGGGTCTGGCCGGGATCCCCGCACGTGGGCGCGGCGGCCTGGTGCGGCCGTTGCTTCCGTTTGCGAAGGCGCGGCTCGTGGCGCACGTCGCCGAGCTCGGTCTCCCGGTGCACGACGATCCCGCGAATCGCGACCCGCGACACGTGCGCAGCTGGGTGCGCGGCGTGCTGCTGCCGCTCGTCGCGCAGCGGCTGGGGCCGCGCGCGAGCGACGACGTGCTGCGCGCGGGGCATGCCGCGGCGCGCGAGCGGCACGCCTGGGACAGCGTCCTCGACCATCTGCCCGATCTTGGACTGCGCGTCGAGCCGCACCGCATCGAAGTTGCCCGGGGGGGTTTGGCCCGCTATGATGACGTCCTGTCCGCGGTGCTGCTGCGGGCCGCGGCGCGGCGTGCCGGACTCGTGCTTGGGGTGCGGCGCGCGCGTCAGCTGGTCGAGTTGGCGCGCCGCCCATCCGGGCGGCGGCTGTCCTTGGCGGACGGCTGGATGGCGGAGGTGGCGTTCGATCGCCTGCGGGTGACCCGCGCGGTCACCGACGCCGCCGTGGAAGTCGTCCCCACCGGGGAGCGGGGCAGTGCGGTGTTCGGCGAGTTTCGCGTGGTGTGGACTCCCGATCCGGCGCCGGCCCGGCTGCCGCGAACGGACTGGACGACGTGGATCGCGGGAGCGAACTGGGAAGTGCGGCCGCCCCGTCCGGGCGACCGGCTGGTTCCGCTCGGCGGCATCGGGCGACGGCCGCTGCGGCGGATGTTGATGGAAGCGCGAGTGCCGCGCAGCGACCGGTCCGCTTATCCGATCGTTGCCCGCGGCGAAACCATTCTGTGGGTGCCGGGCATCTGCCGGAGTGCTGACGATCTCCCGCGGCCCGGAACCCGGGCGGTACGGGTGGATGTTACCAAGCACGGCGAGCCTCAAGCAGACGGGCGGACGTGAGCTCAAGCGGATCGTCTTCGACGAGGAGACGATCGCGCGCAGGGTGCGCGAGCTCGGCCAGGAGATCACTGCGGCGTACCCCGACGGTGAGCTGCTGGTGCTCGGTCTCCTCAAGGGAAGCTTCATTTTCCTGAGCGATCTCGTGCGGCGCATCGAGCGGCCCCTCCAGGTGGACTTCCTGGTGGCGGCGAGCTACGGCAACGATACGATCTCGAGCGGGAATGTCCGCCTGTTGTACGATCCTGAGACCGAGTTGCGGGGTAAGCATATCCTCCTGGTGGAGGATATCGTCGATACGGGAAAGACCCTCAACCGACTGGTGGCGCTGCTGCGCGAGCGAGCGCCACGGAGCCTGGAAATCTGTGCCTTGTTGCATAAGCATCTGGCCGAGCATCTCGAGCTCGAGCCGGCGTTCATCGGATTCGACGCTCCGCGAGTGTTCCTCGTGGGGTACGGGCTCGATCACGCCGAAAACTTCCGGCACCTGCCGTACGTAGCGAGTTTGACCTGATGGCCAACCGCATCCCGCCGCCGCGCGAGTTCAGCTGGACCCGGACGCTCCGCACGCTCTCGTTTTGGGCGCTGCTGATCGTGGGCTCTATCGCGCTGGTTCAGTTCGCGGCGAACCGGCGACAGGAGACGGCGGAGATCTCCTACTCGCAATTCACCGAGCAGCTCGACAAGGCCAACGTCGACACCGTCGAGATCACCGAGCGGCAGCAGGTGAAGGGCGGCTTCAAGACCCCCGTGCCCGTCCGCGGGCGGAACTACGACCACTTCACGACGCTCTTGCCGTTCGAGTCGAACGAAACTTGGGTCGCCACGCTGCGCAACAAGGGCGTAGACGTGCGCGCCCGCGAGGAAAAGCAGTCGTTCGGCGTATTCCTCTTCAGCTTCCTCCCGTACCTGCTGATCTTCGGCCTGCTGATTTTCATGCTGCGCCAGATGCAGCAGGGCGGGAACCGCGCCTTCGCCTTCGGCAAGTCGAAGGCGAAGCTGCTCGCGGGCGACACGCCCAAGGTGACCTTCGCCGACGTCGCCGGCGCGGACGAGGCGAAGCAGGAGCTCGAGGAGATCATCGACTTCCTGAAAGACCCCCAGAAATTCCAGCGGCTGGGCGGGCGCCTCCCCAAGGGCGCGCTGCTCGTCGGCCCGCCGGGAACGGGGAAGACGCTGCTCGCCAAGGCGGTCGCGGGCGAGGCGGGCCGGCCGTTCTTCTCGATGTCGGGGTCGGACTTCGTGGAGATGTTCGTGGGGGTGGGCGCCTCGCGGGTGCGCGACCTGTTCGAGCAAGGCAAGGCGCACGCGCCGTGCATCATCTTCATCGACGAGATCGACGCAGTCGGGCGGCACCGCGGCGCCGGGCTGGGCGGCGGGCACGACGAGCGCGAGCAGACCCTCAACCAGCTGCTGGTGGAGATGGACGGCTTCGAGTCGAACGACGGGGTCATCCTGCTCGCGGCCACCAACCGGCCGGACATCCTCGACCCGGCGCTGTTGCGGCCAGGACGCTTCGACCGCCAGATCGTGGTCGATATGCCGGACGTGAAGGGGCGGGAGCAGATCCTGCGCGTGCACACGCGGAAGATTCCCCTCGCGCCGGGCGTGGACCTGGAGCGCATCGCGCGCGGTACGGCCGGTCTGGCCGGCGCCGAGCTTGCGAACATCGTGAACGAGGCCGCGCTGCTCGCCGCCCGCCGCAACAAGGCCGTCGTGGACATGCGGGATCTCGAGGATGCCAAGGACAAGGTGATGCTCGGGCTGGAGCGCCGCAGTCGGGTCTTGTCCGACGAGGAGCGGCGCCTCATCGCTTACCACGAGGCGGGACATGCCCTGGTGTCGCTAAGCGTCCCGGGTTCGGATCCACTGCACAAGGTCACGATCATCCCGCGCGGCCGCGCGCTGGGAATTACGGCGTACCTCGCCGAGGAGGAGTTGCACAAGTACACCAAGCAGTCCATCCTGTCGCGCCTCGCCATGGCCTACGGGGGGCGCGTCGCCGAGGAGCTGGTGTTCGGCCCGGAGAAGGTCACGACCGGTGCCGCGCAGGACATCCAGCACGCGACCGACGTCGCGCGCCGCATGGTGACGCAATACGGCATGAGCGACACGATCGGGCCGATTGCGATCGGCGACCGGGAGGCGGAGATCTTCCTGGGTCGCGAGGTGGTGCAGCGGCGCGAGATCTCCGAGCGGACCGCGGAGCTGGTGGACACCGAAGTCAAGCGCATCCTGGGCGACGCGTACGAGCGCGCCAAGACGGTGCTGCTCGAGCGCCGCGACGCGCTCGACCGCCTCGCCGCCGCCCTGCTCGAGCGCGAGACGCTCGACCGGGAAGAGGTCGAGATGGTCGTGGCCGGCAAGCCGTTGCCGCCGGTGCCGCCGCCTCCGGCCGCGCCCGCCGCGCCCTCGGCCGAGGGAGCCACGCGCGAGAAGACGCCGGCACGCGGTCCTGTGCTGGGCAGCCCGCCCCCCGAACCCGCCGGGGCGTAGTCCCCACAAGTCCCCAAGACAACAGCTCCGCCGCCCTCACCGGCGGCCCTACCTGGCGTTGCCGGACGTGTTAGGATTGAGGCCTATGGAAGCGAAGAACGCGGACCTCGCGGCTCTGCGGATCAACCGCTCGCCCGAGGCCACGGAGGCCGGGCCGGCGGGGCAGGTCCGGCGCTGGCTCCTGATCGGGTTGCCCACGGCTGCCATCCTGGTGGTCGGTGGGGTCTTCGTGATTACCGGGGGCGCCCTCAGAGCGGCGCTGCCCGTGCGCCTGACACCCGCGACCATGGTGTCTCCGATGCGTGCCGGCGCCGTCCTCGTCGCGAGTGGATACGTCGTGGCGCAGCGGAAGGCCGCCGTCGCTTCGAAGGGCACGGGTCGGCTGGTCTACCTCGGCGTCGTGGAAGGCGACCGTGTCCGGACGGGGCAGGTGATCGCCCGGATCGAAGACGCCGACGTCAACGCCCAGCTCGCGCAGGCCCAGGCCAACCTCCAGGTCAGTCGCGCGGAGCTGCACGATGCGCAACGGTCGCTGGCGCGGGAGCGGCTCCTCGCCGACAGCGGGGCCTCGTCGCAGGCGAGTGTGGACGCAGCGGAGGCTCGGTACGAACGGGTGAAAGCCAGCATCGCCGCCGCAGAGGCCGCGGTGCTCGCCGCGCAAGTGTCGCTCGAGAATACGGTGATCCGCGCGCCCTTCGATGGCACGGTGCTGACGAAGAACGCCGACATCGGGGAGGTGGTGGCGCCGCTCGCCGCAAGCGCGTTCTCCAAGAGCGCCGTGGTCACGATCGCCGACCTGCGCTCGCTCCAGGTCGAGGCGGACGTGGCCGAATCGAACCTCGAAGCCATCAGCGCGGGGCAGCCCTGCGAGATCGTCCTCGACGCCTATCCCGACGAGCGGTACGCGGGGGTCGTGGCCAAGATCGTGCCGACCGCGGATCGCGCCAAAGCGACCGTGCAGGTCAAAGTGGCCTTCCGCTCCTATGACGCGCGGGTACTGCCCGAGATGAGTGCCAAGGTCCATTTCCAGCCCCGCCCGTCGCGCGCCGCCGTGGACACTCAGCCGGTCCTGGTGGTCCCGAGCACCGCGGTCGCCGAGCGAAACGGACGCAGTGTCGTGTTCGTTGTGGAGAGCGGCCGGGCGTTGGAGGTGCCGGTGGTGGTGGGCCGGAGTGTAGGGGCGTCCGTGGCCATCCGCGAAGGATTGCGTCCCGGGGTTCAGGTGGTCGACAGCGTGAGCGCCCGCCTGCGTGGCGGCGCCAAAGTCACCGTGCAGTAGAGGAGTCAATGCCCAATCCGATCGTGCAGGTCCGCGGTGTTTCCAAGTCCTATCGACGCGACAGCATGGCGATTCCCGTGCTACGCGACATCTCGCTCGACGTGCCCGAAGGGGAGTTCCTCGGCTTGATGGGCCCCTCGGGGTCCGGCAAGACCACACTGCTGAATCTGATCGCGGGGATCGATCGTCCCGACGCGGGGTCGGTGGCGGTCGCCGGCACGGACGTCACCAAATTGAGCGAATCAGAGGCGGCCCGCTGGCGCGCCACGCACATTGGGTTCGTGTTCCAGTTTTACAACCTGCTGCCCGTGCTCACCGCCTTTGAGAACGTCGAACTGCCGCTGCTCCTGGCGCCGCTGTCCAGGGCCGAGCGCAAGGAGCACGTCGAGACGGCGCTCGCCCTGGTCGGCCTCACCGACCGGATGCGCCACTATCCGCGCCAGCTCTCGGGCGGCCAGGAGCAGCGCGTGGCGATCGCGCGGGCCATCGCCAGCGATCCCACGATCCTCGTGGCCGACGAGCCGACGGGGGACCTCGATCGCAAGTCCGCCGAAGAGGTGCTCACGCTGCTCGAGCGGTTGAACAAGGAATTCAAGAAGACCGTCGTGATGGTGACGCACGACCCGCACGCCGCCGAGCGCGCGCACCTGGTGCGCCACCTCGACAAAGGCGAACTGCAATGAGGGACCGGCCGTGAAGCTGCTGCGACTCGTCTTCAAGAACCTATTCCGGCATCGCCTCCGCACTGCGCTCACGATGCTCGGGATCGCCACCGCGGTGATGGCGTTCGGCCTGATTCGCACCATCGTGGGCGCCTGGAACGCGGGCGTCACGGGAGCGGCCGCCAACCGCATGATCACCCGCCATCGGGTGTCACTCATTTTTCCGATTCCCCTGCCGTACCGGAACGAGATCGCTAGGGTCCCGGGCGTCACGGCGGTCTCGTGGGCCAACTGGTTCGGGGGCGTGTACGGGGACGCGAACGACTTCAAGAACTTCTGGCCCCGGTTCGCGGTCGACCCCGAGACCTATTTCAGCCTCTACCCGGAGTTCCAGCTGCCGCCGGACCAGTTGGCGGCGTTCAAGAAGGAGCGCAACGCCTGCGTCATCGGGCGCAAGCTGGCGCAGCAGCACGGCTTCAAGCTCGGTGACGTCATCACGATGGAAGGGGATATCTATCCCGGCAGCTGGCAGTGGGTCGTCCGCGGGATCTATACCGGTCGGGACCCGTCGACGGATGAGACCCAAATGTTCTTCCAGTACGACTACCTCTACGAGCAGGTCCGCCAGCGGGAGCCCGGCCGGCCGGTGGCCGCCGGGTTTTACGTCATGAGCGTCGGATCGCCCGACGCAATGGCGCGGGTCGCGGCGGCGGTGGACACGCAGTTCGTGAACTCGCGCTCGCCGACGAAGACGGAGAGTGAGCGCGAATTCCAGCAGAGCTTCGTCCAGATGTCGTCGGCGATCATTACGTCGCTGCAGGTGATCTCGGTCGTGATCGTCGGGATCATCCTACTCGTCCTCGCCAACACGATCATCATGTCGGTCCGGGAGCGGACCCGCGAGTACGCGGTCCTGAAGACCCTTGGCTTCTCGGGTCGCCACCTCGCGGGCTTCGTGCTCGGCGAAGCGCTCGTGATCTCGCTTTCGGGAGGCGTGCTCGGGCTGCTGCTCACGTTCCCGATTGTGAAAGGGTTCGCAAAGGCGCTCCCGACCTTCTTCCCGGTGATCAACGTCGCGCCCCTCACCATGGCGCTCGGAATCGGCGCGGCCCTTCTCGCCGGGCTCGCCGCCGGGGCCATCCCGGCCAACCGTGTCATGCGCATGCCGATCGTGGTCGGCCTGCGGACGGTGGGATAGGCCGCCTGATGCGGATCCCGTTCTCGTATATCTGGCGGAGCCTCTGGGCACGTCGCCTCACCACGGCGCTCACGGTCGGCGGCGTAGCGCTCGTCGTATTCGTGTTCGCCGGGGTGCTCATGCTCGCCCGCGGCCTGGAGGCGGCCCTGATCGAGACAGGCTCGCCCGACAACGTGATCGTGCTCAGGCGCTCGGCCACCTCTGAGCTCTCGAGTCAGGTCGACCGGGCCACGGCGGACGTCCTCGAAGCCGAGAGTGGCGTGGCGCGGGGGAGTGAAGGTCGCGCGCTCTTGTCGCGGGAGGTGGTTCTCGTCATCGACCTGTACAAGAAGAAGAGCAACGCCCTCGGGAACGTATCGATTCGGGGCGTCTCGCCCCGGGCGTCGGAGCTCCGGCCCGGGGTCCATATCGTCCAGGGACGGCCCTTTCAGTTCGGCACTCACGAAGTCGTGGTGGGGAAGGGCATCGCGACGCTGTTCAAGGGCGTGGCCCTCGGCGGGGAGCTCGCCTTCGGGGGCGACCGCTGGACGATAGTCGGCATCGCCGACGCGGGCGGCACGGCCTTCGACTCGGAGATCTGGGGTGACGCCGACCAGTTCATGCAGGCGTTCGGACGCCCGGTATACTCGTCCCTGACCTTCCGCCTCGCCCAGCCCGGTGGCTTCGACCAGCTCAAAGCCCGACTCCAGGCCGACCCTCGCATGCAGTACGTGGAGCTCAAGCACGAGCGGGATTACTACCAGGAACAGTCGAAGACGCTCGCGACGTTCATTCGGACGCTCGGAATCGTCGTGACCACGATCTTCAGCTTCGGCGCCATGATCGGGGCGATGATCACGATGTACGCGGCGGTCGCGAACCGTACGGTCGAAGTGGGCACTCTTCGAGCCCTCGGGTTCAGGCGACGCAGCGTCCTGGGAGCGTTCCTGGTCGAGTCCGTGGTGCTCGCGCTCGTAGGCGGTGCCCTCGGGGTCGCGCTGGCCGCGCTGCTGTCCTTCGAGCGGATTTCGGTCGTCAATTTCCAGAGTTTCTCGGAGATCGGGTTCGGGTTCGCACTGTCGCCCGGCGTGGTCGCGCGCGCCCTGGTCTTCGCCGTGGTGATGGGGGTGGTCGGCGGCTTCCTCCCGGCAGTCCGGGCCGCGCGACTCAACATCGTCAACGCGCTGCGGGCCTCGTAGCCCGCGAGGCTCGGATGCGACTTGCACGCCACCTGAGGCGCGCCCCGCGGTGAAACTGACCGCGCTCGCCGTGCACACCCCGGAAGCGGTGCGCGCGGCGCTCGCGGCCCGCGGCTGGGAAACGCAGCCCGCCTGGTTCGCCGCAACCGGCATGCAGGCGCTGGTCGTCCTGCTCGAAGAGATCACCGAAGCAGAACGCGAAGGCCTGGTGCGCTGGGGTGCCAAGGCCGGCGCCGACGTGCTCACGGGCACTGGATGGGCGCTGGTGGGGGCCCCCGCCAGCCGGCTGGCGCCGCTCGCGCGCCCCGACCGCCTGCCGCCCGGGCTCGAGCGGTTGGCGCCGGAGCTGGGCCGCTTCCTCGCGAGCTACGCCGACCCGCCGCGCCGTTGGGCCCTGGGTGGGAACAGCGTTCTGAACCTCGATCATCCCGTGCTCATCGGCATCGTGAATGTGACTCCGGACTCCTTCTCCGATGGCGGCCGCTTCGCGACTCTAGATCGGGCGGTGGGGCAGGCGGAGCGGCTGGTGGCGGACGGGTGCGAGCTGCTCGACGTGGGCGGTGAGTCCACGCGCCCCGGGGCCGCGCCGGTGGCGGTGGACGAAGAGATCGGGCGGGTCGCGCCCGTGATCGAACAGCTGGTGCGCCGGGGCCTGGGCCCGGTCTCGGTGGATACTCGCAAGGCCGCGGTGGCACGCGCCGCGCTCGCCGCCGGGGCCGCGGCGGTGAACGACGTGTCGGGGCTCGCGTTCGATGTGGCGCTCGCGGGCGTGGTAAGCGCCGCCGGGGCCGGAATGATCCTGATGCACATGCGCGGCACGCCGGACACCATGGACTCGCTCGCCGTGTACCAGCACGTGGCGGCGGAGGTGGCGGCGGAGCTGGGTGCGGCGGCCGCCCGGGCGGAGGCAGGGGGCGTAGCGCGGGAGCGGATCGTCGTGGACCCGGGTTTCGGGTTCGCGAAGACCCCCGAGCAGAACTTCCGCCTGCTCGATGAGCTGGCAACCGTCGTCGGCTTGGGCTATCCTGTAGCGGTGGGACCGTCCCGCAAGCGGTTCCTCGGGGCCGCCACCGGGCGGCCGGTCGAGGATCGCGACCGCGCGACGGCCGTGGCGTGCGCCCTCGCGTGGGAACGCGGCGCCCGCCTGTTCCGGGTGCACGACGCGGCGCTTGCGCGCGAGGCGCTGCAAGTGGCCGGTGCGACCACGAGCCCAAATTGAACCTCGAAGCCTACCAGTTCCTCATCCCCCGGTTCTGGCCGGACGTGGTCGAGATCCTTCTCGTCGCGTTCGTGATCTACCGTTTCCTGCTGTTCCTGGTCGGGACGCGGGCGATGTCGATCGTGGTCGGCGTGATGATCCTGTCGATCGCGTACTTCGGAGCGCTGCTCGCCAAGTTCACCATGATCAGCGCGCTGCTCTCCTATGTGTTCACCTTCGGCGCGTTCGCGGCCGTGGTCGTGTTCCAGCCGGAGCTGCGGAACGCGTTGGCGCGGCTGGGCCAGTCCCGCCTGATGCGGCGCTTCTCCCAGAGCGAGCGCCAGTCGGTGGCCGAGGAAATTGCCGAGGCGATGGACCGCCTGTCGCGGGCGGGCACGGGCGCCATCATCGCCGTGGAAGGCGACATCGGTCTCGAGGAATTCATCTCGTCGGGGGTGCCGATGGAGGCGAAGGTCTCCGCCGATCTCCTGACGACGATCTTCACGCCGTACTCCCCGCTGCACGACGGCGCCGTGCTGGTGCGCGGCGACCGCATCATCGGCGCCGGCTGCGTGCTGCCCCTCACCCAATTCAAGGTCGCCGACAAGTCACTCGGCACCCGTCACCGCGCGGCGCTCGGTCTCTCCGAGGAAACCGATGCGACGGTGCTCGTCGTGTCGGAAGAAACGTCGACGATCTCCATCGCGAGCCACGGGCTGCTGCACCGCCATCTCACCGCGCCTCAGGTGCGCGATCTCCTGTCCGGGGCGATCTCGCACCTCGAAGGCGGGGAACGAGTTACCGCACCAGCCAGCTGACCCCCCCGATTGTTTCAGGCTGTGCTCCGGGCTAGTTTTTGCGGTTATGGATTTTGGCGCCCTGCCCGGGCGGCTGGCGCAAGTGCGGGCCGAGATCGCGCGGCGTCAGGCGACGGCGGGTCGCACCGAGCCGGTCACGATCGTCGCCGTCACCAAGGGCTTCGGGTTGGACGCGGTGGAGGCGGCGCTCGCCGCCGGCCTCACCGACGTAGGGGAGAACCGGGTGCAGGAAGCGCTGGACAAGCTCGACACGCCCGCCGGCCGGCGGGCGACGTGGCATCTGGTGGGGCACCTGCAGCGCAACAAGGCAAAGCACGTGGCCGGGCACTTCGCGCTGATTCACTCGCTGGACTCGGCGGAGCTCGCGGACGAGCTCGACAAGCGTGCGGGGGGTGCGGCACACGGCGCGAAGCAGCGCGTGCTGCTGCAGGTAAACGTGGCGGGCGAGGCGCAGAAGAGCGGCTGCGCGCCGGCCGACGCGCCGAGGTTGGCGCACCGCATCGCGGCGCAGCCGCACCTCGCGCTCGAAGGCTTGATGACGATCGCGCCGTTCACCGACGATCAGGACGTGCAGCGCCGGACGTTCCGGGACCTGCGCGTACTGCGGGACGGCTTGCAGGAGGAGGGATTATGGCTGCCGACGCTCTCGATGGGGATGTCCGCGGACTACGGCGTAGCGGTCGAGGAGGGGGCAACGGTGATCCGCTTGGGCACCGTCCTGTTCGGTCCGCGGGATCGGGCGGCGACGTGAGCGGCGACGCGTTCCACCTCACGCCCCACGACGTGCGGAAGCAGGAGTTCCGCCGCAGCCTGCGCGGCTACGAGCCGCTCGGCGTCGAGGACTTCCGCGTGCGCGTGGCCGACGAGCTCGAGCGGATCCTGCGCGAGAAGTCGGTGCTCGAAGAGCGGCTGGCGTCGCTCGGTGAGCAGCTGGGCGTGTACCGGGAGCGCGAGCGCGCGATGAACGAGGCGCTCGTCGCGGCGCAACAGCTGCGTGAAGAGACGCGCGCGGCGGCGCAGCGCGAGGCTCAGGTCATCGTGCGCGAAGCGGAGGCGGAGGCGCTGCGGGTGGTCGAAGATGCGCGCGCCGCGCAGGGCGAGGTGCGGCGCCAAAGCGCGGACGTCGAGCGCCAGTTCCAGGCGTACGTGGCGGGATTTCGCGCGCTGCTGGAGCGCCAGCTCGCCGAGCTGCGCGCACTGGACGGCCAGCGGGGCGGATGATCGCCGAGGCGGTCCGCGCCGTGCGGGCGCGGACGAAAGCCGTTCCCGACGCCGCGATCATCCTGGGCACCGGGCTCGGGGGGCTCGCGAACGCGGTGGCGGTGGAGACGCGGATCCCGTACGGCGAGATCCCGGGGTTCCCCCTCTCCACCGTCGAGAGCCATGCCGGGGAGCTGCTCGTCGGGACCCTGGCGGGACGGCGGGTGGTGGCGATGCGGGGACGGTTTCACGTCTATGAGGGCTACACGCCACAGCAAATCGGATTGCCCGTGCGGGTGCTCGAACGGCTCGGCGCGCGGACGCTGCTGGTCTCCAATGCGTGCGGCGGCATGCACCCGCTGTGGAATCCGGGCGATCTCATGGTGATCGCGGATCACATCAACCTGCTGGGCGCCAATCCCCTCGTGGGGCCGAACGACGACCGGCTCGGCCCCCGGTTCCCGGATATGTCGGAGGCGTATGACTCGGGCCTCCGCGCGTTGGCGCGCGGCGTGGCCCTGGAGCGGGGCATCACGCTGCGCGAAGGGGTCTACGTCGCCGTGTCGGGACCGAATCTCGAGACCCGCGCGGAGTACCGGATGCTCCGCGCCATGGGGGCGGACGTCGTCGGCATGAGCACCGTGCCGGAGGTGATCACGGCAGTGCACATGGGGATGAAGGTGCTCGGGGTATCGATCATCACCGATCAGTGCCTCCCGGACGCGCTCGCGCCGACCTCAGTGGAGCAGATCATCGCGGTGGCGCGGGCGGCGGAGCCCGCGCTCACCGCCCTGGTGGGCGGCGTGCTGGAGCGCCTCAACTGATGACGTACCCGCTTTTCGACCCCAAGCTCTCGGCCGACGCGCTGGAGAAGCAGCTGCTCGGGGCGTGGAAGCACGAGCGCTTGTTCCAGAAGACGCAGGAGGCCGCCCGGTACGGACCGCCGTTCGTGTTTTACGAGGGGCCGCCCACGGCCAACGGACGCCCGGGCATCCATCACGTATTCGCGCGCACCATCAAGGATCTGGTGTGCCGCTACCATACGATGCTGGGGCAGGGCGTCACGCGCATCGCCGGGTGGGACACGCACGGCCTTCCCGTCGAGATCGAAGTCGAGCGCATGCTCGCCATCTCGGGCAAGAAGCAGATCGAAGCGTACGGCGTCGAGAAATTCAACCGGCTGTGCCGCGAGAATGTCTTCAAGTACAAGGCCGATTGGGAGGCGCTGTCGGAGCGAATCGCTTACTGGCTGGATTACGAGCACCCCTACATCACCTACACCAACGATTACATCGAGACGGTGTGGTGGCTGCTCAAGCGGCTGTACGACAAGGCGCTGCTGTACCGGGGCCACAAGGTGCTGCCGTACTGCCCGCGCTGCGGTACGGCCCTGTCGTCGCATGAGCTCGCGCTCGGCTACCAGGAAGTCCAGACGAACTCGGTGTTCGTCACGTTCCCGCTCGCGAACGATCCCAACCGGCAGCTGGTGATCTGGACCACCACCCCATGGACGCTGCTGGCCAACGTCGCGGTCGCGGTGCACCCGGACCTCGAGTACGGGGAGTACGAGGTGAACGGGGTGCGCTACGTCGTGGCCGCCGATCGCGCGGCGCACGTGCACGTGGGCGGCAAGCCGCTGGCCGCGGCGGAACGGGTCGCCGGCTACCGCGGGCGCGAGCTGGTGGGGCAGAAATACCTGCGGCCGCTCGAGGTCGTACCGCTGCCACAGGAGGGCCAAGGGGCTCTCGTCGTGGCCGGCGCCTTCGTCTCGGCGGAAGAGGGAACCGGACTGGTGCACATGGCCCCGGCATTCGGCGCCGACGACTATGCCGCGGCTCAGCAGTACGGGCTCGCGTTCGTGAACCCGGTCGCCCCCGACGGCACCTTCCAGGACACGCGCTGGCCCGAGATCAACGGCAAGCTCGTGACCGACAAGGACACCAACCGGTTGATCATCGAGCGGTTGAAGCACGAGGGGCGCTGGCTCGAGACGCTGCCGTACACGCACACCTATCCGTTCTGCTGGCGCTGCGACTCGGCGCTGATGTATTACGCGCGCAGCTCCTGGTTCGTCCGCACCACGGCGGCGAAAGCCCGCATGCTCGAGGTGAACGCGCAGGTCGCGTGGCACCCGCCCGAGGTGGGGAGCGGGCGATTCGGCGAGTGGCTCGAGAACAACGTGGACTGGGCGTTGTCGCGCGACCGCTACTGGGGCACGCCACTCAACGTGTGGGAGTGCGACGCCGATGCGGAGCACCGCGAAGTCATCGGCTCCTACGCCGACCTCGGGGAGCGCTGGGGCAAGCGCGTGCCGAAGGAATTCGATCCGCACAAGCCGTACATCGACGAGTACACGTGGCGGTGCAAGCAATGCGGCGGCACGATGCGCCGCGTGCCCGAGGTGATCGACGCCTGGTTCGATTCGGGTGCCATGCCCTACGCCCAGTGGCACTACCCGTTCGAGCACCAGGCCGACTTCAAGGCGCACTTCCCGGCCGACTTCATCTGCGAAGGCGTGGATCAGACGCGGGGGTGGTTCTACTCGCTCCTCGCCATCGGCGTCACGGCGTTCGACGCGTCCGTCTACAAGAACGTGATCGTCAACGAGCTCGTGCTCGACGCCCAGGGCCAGAAGATGTCGAAGAGCCGCGGCAACGTGGTGAACCCGTGGGAGGTGATCGAGGAATACGGGGCCGACGCGGTACGGCTGTACCTGCTCGGCCAGAGCCAGGTATGGCTGCCCAAGCGATTCGATCGCCGCCAGATCCCGGACGTGACGGGCGGGTTCCTCAACGCGCTCCGCAGCACCTACGAGTTCTTCCGGCGCTACGCCGAGGACTGGAAGCCGCCCGCGGAAGCCGCGGCGACAGCGTTCGAAAAACGGCCACCCGCGGACCGCTGGCTGCTCGCGCGGCTCGACGAAGTGGTGGGAGAGGTGCGCCAGGCGTGGTCGGAGTACGACGTGACCGCGGGCGTGCGGGGAGTCATGGACTTCGTCGGCGAAGACCTGTCCCGCTGGTACATCCGGCGGAACCGTCCGCGCTTCTGGGCGCCCGACCGGGCCACCGACGCGGTAGCGCTGGAGACGCTGCACGAGGTCCTCGTCACGTCGACGCGGCTGCTCGCCCCGGCGGCGCCGTTCGTTGCCGACTGGATCCACCGGGCGCTCGTGGGCACGTCGGTGCACCTGGCGCCTTTCCCGACCGACCTGGGCCGGCGGGCCCCGGATCTGCTCCAGGCGATGGCGGCAGTGCGGAAGCTCGCCTCCCTGGCTCGGGCCGCCCGGGAGACCAAGCAGCTCCCCGTACGCCAGCCCGTAGCCAAGGTTCAGGTGGTGGTCCCGGCGAAGCTGCGCGGCCCGGCCTTGGCAGACCTGTTAGATATCCTGGCCGCTGAAGTGAACGCCAAGGCGATCGAAGTGGCGGGCTCGGACCACGAACTGGTGCGGCTGAAGGGGAAAGCGGAATACCGCAGCCTGGGCAAGCGTTACGGGAAGGACACGCCCCGGGCCGCCGCCGCAGTGTCCCAGCTCACCGCGGAACAGCTGGAGGCACTGGAACGTGGTGACCCCGTGCGGTCCGGAGACTTCGAGTTCCGACCCGAAGACGTGCTGGTGACGCGCGAGGTGGTGAGCGACTGGGCGGTGCAGGCGGACGGCCCGTACGTGGCCGCGGTCGATCCGCGGCTGACGGACGATCTGATCCAGGAAGGCCTGGCGCGCGAGCTGGTGAATCGCGTCCAGCGCCTCCGCAAAGAAGCAGGGTACGAGTACACCACGCGCATCGAGCTCAGCGTGGCGGGCGCGCCAGAGATCGTCGCCGCCGTGTCGGCGTTCCAGGGGTTCGTCGAAGGTGAGACGCTGGCGCGCAAGCTCGTGCTCGGTACGGTGCTGGACGAAGCGGATGTGACGCGAGAAGTTGACATCGAGGCTCGCCGGGTGACGATTGCACTGCGGCGACATGACGGACGAAAGGGCGGTACGCGATAATGCCGACGAAATCCAAGACCAAAGCCAAAGCCAAGGCGACCAAGGGCGGCCTGAATAAGAAACAACTGGCCCACCTCGAGAAGCGCCTCCACGAGGAGCGCGCCCGGGTGATGAAGGAGCTCGGCTATTACGACGAGTCCTTCAACTCGAGCCTGCAGGCGTCCGATGGGGACCTCTCGAGCTACTCGTTTCATATGGCCGATCAGGGCACCGACGCCATGGAGCGCGAGAAGGCGTTCCTGTTCGCCTCTCAGGAGGGGCGCTACCTCTGGCACGTGAACCAGGCGCTGCGGCGGCTGTTTCAGGGGCCGGAGAAATTCGGCAAGTGCGAGCAGTGCGGCGACGAGATCGGCTTCGAGCGACTGGACGCGCTGCCGCACGCCCGACTGTGCATCAAGTGCAAAGCGAAGGAAGAAGATGGAAAACGCCGCTGACCGCCGGCTGTTCTGGACGACCGCGGGGGCGGTCGTCGTGGCCGATCTGGTCACCAAGCTCCTGGCCGAATCCCTGCTGGCGCGACATCTGCCGGTCCGGGTCATCGGCGACTTCGTGCAGCTGCGCCTGGTCTACAACAAGTGCGCGGCGTTCGGGCTGTGCCTGGGCGGAGAGACGTACTCGCGCTGGATCTTCTTTGCGCTCGCCATCGTCGCGCTGTTCGTGCTGCGCTCCATGGTGATCTCGGCGCGGCCGGGCGACCGGTTCCGGCTGCTCGCGTTGGCCCTCGTGTGCGCCGGGGCGGTCGGCAACGTGATCGATCGGATTCGCAGCGCCCAGGGCGTCGTGGACTTCGTAGACGTGGGGATCGGCGGCGCGCGCTGGCCGACCTTCAACGTCGCGGACTCCGCCATCACGGTCGGGGCGATCGCGCTCGCGGTCTCCCTCTGGCTCGAAGGCCGGGCCCAGGAGCGAGCGAAGGAGGCCGGGGCGGCGCAGCACTGATGGCCGCCGTCACGTTCTGCGTCGTCACCCCCGAAACCGAGCGCCTCGACCGGTTCCTCGCCGACCAGCTGGCGCTGTCTCGCACCGTCGCCGCCCGCATCATCGCCGACAAACGCGTCACCCGTGAGGGCCGCCCGCTGCGCGCCTCGGTCCAGCTGGAGCGCGGCGCCGTGGTGACCGTCGAGCTGCCGCCCGAACAGCCGCCGCCCAAGACCTACGCTCCCGCCCACCGCGATCTCAGCTTCGCGTACGAAGACGAGCACCTCGCCGTGCTGGACAAGCCGGCGGGTCTGGTGGTGCACCCGGGCCCCGGCCATTGGGACGACACGCTGGTCAACGTCCTGGTGGAACGGGGCACCGCGCTCGCGCAGGGCGCCGCCCAAGGCCGGCCCGGGATCGTGCACCGCCTCGACCGCGACACCTCGGGCCTGTTGCTGATCGCGAAATCCGACCTTGCGCACCGCCGCCTCACCCGCATGATCGAGCGGCGCCAGGTCGAGCGCGTGTACGCCGCGCTCGCATGGGGCCATTTTGCGAAGAGCCCGGTGGACATCGAGGCGCCGATCACACGCCATCCCACGGATCGCAAACGCATGACCGTACTGGCGGGGGGCCGCCACGCGATCACACATGTGCGCGTGACCGCGCGGTTCGCGCAGACCGAGCTGCTGCGCGTGACACTCGGCACCGGGCGCACCCACCAGATTCGCGTGCATCTCGCCCACGTGGGGCACCCGGTAGTGGGCGACCGGGAGTATGCGTTCGGGGGCAGCCGCCGCGTCACGCCGTCGCAACGGCAGGCGGCCGAGCGTCTCGAGACGCTCGCGCCGCGACAGCTGCTCCACGCGGCCCGGCTCGCCTTCGCCCATCCGGTGAGTGGCGCGCGGCTCGACCTGCGCTCCGAATGGCCCGCGGATCTCGTTCCGGCGCTGCGAGAAGCCGCCGCAGATCCGAGTTTGCTTGCCCAACGCAACCCCTTGCAGTATCTTGGCTTCTTCGCTTCGGATGAGTGATCCGGGAGTCGTCCGACTGCTCTTGTTTCGGGTGGGCCGCCTCGTCTGCGCTGCCGAGGCGGAGCGGGTCCGCGAGATCCTGCCGCGGCTCCAGCCGACCCGGATTCCCGGAGCGCCGCCCGTGGTCGCGGGGGTCGTGAACGTGCGGGGTACCCTCGTGACCGTGGTGGAAGGATGGCGGGCGTTGCGGCAGCCCGAGCCCCAGCCCGACGGGGAAAGGGGAGGGGAAGGGGGAGGGGCAGGGGCAGGCGGTGGGGGGTCCGGGACCACCGTGCTGCTCGAGGTAGGCGCCGGGAAAAAGGTCCTCGGCTTCACGGTCGATGAGGTGGTGGACCTTGTCTCGGTGGGTGGGGAGGGGCTGGACCGCCGGCAGGCGCTGCCGGGCATCGATCCGACGCTGGTGCGGGCCGTCGGACGCCGCGCCGGTCAACTCTTCGTGGTTCTCGATACCGACGCGCTGCTAACCCCCATTCTGTCTTCCTAGGGAGGATGTGTGAGCCACACTGTCCTCGTCTGCGACGACGCCATCTTCATGCGGACGATGATCAGCGACA
>WNFP01001304.1_pt1 | contig 19484 bp, 16 predicted proteins | sample 5400201 | NCBI WGS metagenome assembly WNFP01 (sample SAMN13153355, study PRJNA577476) | soil metagenome | isolation source: 115 cm saprolite under Madrone tree | place: USA:California | collected 2016-06-14 | reverse complement strand
TAATGTCGAGATATCGCCTCAGTGTGGAAAGTTCATACCACATCCCTTCGGCCACGTGGGCTGCGACTCGCTCGCTTCGCGCGATGGCCGGCAAATATACGTCCGTGACTGTATCGGAAAAGACGCCGCGGGGAATGTATTCGAAAATGCGCGGCTCGAGTATGTGTATGCCCGTAAACATCAAAGGGGGCTCAGCATGCGCCAACCGCGGCGAGGGCATGCCGGCAAACTTAGTCACCAAACCGTCGCGCGTTTCCACGACACTGAAGCGCTCATACTTCTCGTTGCGGAGTAGAACCAGCGTGGCCAGCGCGCTTCTTTGCCGGTGAGTTTCCAAGGCCGCATTCAAGTCGAGATCAGTTATCAGCTTGCCGTTTACCACCACGAAGGTATCGTCTTCCAAAAACGCGCGGGCATTATCCAAAGCTCCACTGGTTCCCAGAATCACAGGTTCATGCACATACCGCAGCCGGACCCCGAAATCGCTGCCATCACCGAGCGCCCGCCGAACCGATTCAGGTTGGTGATGCAGATTCACTATTACATCTTCGATTCCATATTTCGCGAGATACTCCGCCACATAGCCTACCAGCGGCTTTCCCAGCACCGGCAGCGCGGGCTTGGTGCGATCGCAGGTCAACGGCCAGAGGCGCTCGCCGTATCCCGCTGCCAGAATCATCGCCTTCATGATCGGCTATTCTAACAGACGCAATGGGTACCGCTCTGCTCCATCGGTGCGGAGAAGAAAAGCCGAATCAGGCTCAGTGGCACGGGGGGATGCCCGTGCCACTTTCTCAAACTCAACAGTATCAATAGACCTCCTAAGTTGAATCGGCATCGTTCGGTGTCGTAAGCTAGCGGGGTCATTTCATTCAGAAGCTTGGCCATCATAATTAATGCCATCTGATCAACTCTACTCGCTGCCACTCGAACAGCAGATAGGCCAATTCTTTTTTATCGGCCTCTCCGGGACTGAACTGGATGAAGAAGCGCGGGAGCTGATTGAAGAAGTCAAGCCCGGCGGCATCATTTTGTTTGGCAGGAATGTGGAAGCTGCCGATCAAGTGCGCAAGCTGCTGGATGACGCACGCGCCATTCTGCCGGTGCCGCCGTTGTGCGGCATCGATCAGGAAGGCGGTCTTGTTGATCGTCTGCGAAACATTTTTCCGGCCATGCCGTCGGCGCGCGCGATTCGTCAACACGGCGATCTAGCGGGTGCGCGGACGCTGGGGCGAGTCACCGGAGAAGTGCTGCGGATGATGGGGCTGGGTATTAACTTCGCCCCGGTGATGTCGATCATCACGCAAGAGCGCAGCCAACTTACCAACGGACTTTATTCGCGTTCGTTTGGCCGTTCGCCCGGTGAGGTCCTGGGTTATACGACCGTGTACATGCGCGGTCTGCAGGACACCGGTTGCCTCGGTTGCTTGAAGCACTTTCCCGGAATTGGCGCGGGCGAGGTCGACTCGCACATCGAAATGCCTCTGGTGGCGCTGACTCACGATGACTTACTCGCGCAGGATCTGGCGCCTTATATCGAATTGTTTCGGCGGGCCGACGATCGAGTCAGGATGGTTATGGTGAGCCATGGGGGCTTTCCCAATATCGATATCAAGAAAGGGACCACCGGCGGCTTGATCGAGCCGGCGTCGATTAGTCCCAGCATCGTCTCGAAGCTCTTGCGTCAGGAGCTCGGATATCAACACCTGGTAGTTACCGACGATCTCGAGATGGGAGCAATTGCGAAACATACTGAAATTGAAGATGCCTCCGTGCGTGCGTTTATCGCGGGTGAGGACATGCTGCTGATTTGTGCTACGCCGGACACGATTCGACGGGGCTATCGCGCCTTATTAGAGGCTGCGCGAAAGGGTTCCGTTAGCGAGAAACGAATTCAGGCATCTCTCAAGCGCGTCGCGGCTACTAAGGCCCTGGTGAAACCGCCGCCGCCCTTGGACATGGATAAATACAACCGGCTGGCTGATGAAATCCGGCAACTGAATGAGACACTCGAATACCGCTATCCAGGAGAATCCAATGTGCAATAGTATCCGTGCCAAAGCACATTGCCGGTCGCGAATGCCCTTCCTGGCCCTAAGCATGTTGCTTCTGCTAGCCATCGTTTTGCCCTCGGCCTGCAGACGCACCCAAAGCAATGTCTTTGTGGTCGCGCTGTCAGATAACATCAAAACCATCGATCCCATCGGCTCGCCGTCAGTTGACGCGGCCAGCGAACGCGTGCGGACCTTGATGTTCAATTCGCTGGTGAAGAAAGACGAAAAGTTTGACTATGTTCCAGAGCTGGCTGCGAACATTCAGCGCTCGGACGATGGTCTTGTCTTTACGTTCACTTTGCGCGACGGCGTGACGTTTCACGACGGCCGTGCCTTCACTTCGGCCGACGCTAAATACACGTTCGACACTGTGCTGGCTTCGACATTTGCCAAGGCTGCGAGTTTTTTTGAAGGCTCAGGCGCGACCAGGACTGCCTATGTCAAAAGCGTGGAAGCCCCGGATGCGCACACCCTGATCATTCGCCTGAACAAGCAATGGACCGGCTTGCTTCCCAACCTGGTGCCGATTGCGATGATTCCGAAAGACAGTTACGAATCGGAGAAGGCACACCCTCTCGGCACTGGACCGTTTAAGTTCAAGAGCTATGATCAGGTACAGCAGGTCGTCGACCTCGAAGCGAATCAGGCTTATTGGGATGGCCCTCCGAAGATACCGGCGCTTCGTGTTCGCGTTATCAGTGAATCGAACGCGATGCAGGCCGAACTGCAAAGCGGTCGAGTGGATATCGCGCCTTTGGCCACCAGTCTCTCTCCTGACGCAATCAGAGCGCTGGGCCAGAATCCGAACTTAAAAGTACAACAGTTCGAGGGTTCGAATCTGAATCTGTTGACCTTTAATACCACCGAGCCGCCGCTCAACAGCGCCAAAGTACGGCAGGCTATCGCTTATGCGATTGATCGCGAGAGTATAATTCGCGATCTGGTCCTGAATCAGGGAGCAATTGCTCATGCCATTCTCCCGGAGGCATCATGGGCATACGCCAAGCCCCCGACCTATCAATTTGATCCAAACAAAGCAAAACAGTTACTCGACGAAGCGGGCTTTCGCGATCCTGACGGGGACGGGCCGCAGATGCGTTGGGCAAAACCTCTTCTGTTTCGTATTTCGGGCAGCAGCGCGTCCGCGCGACAGTACTCGGGAGTTATTCAGAACTATTTAAAGAACGTCGGTATTCCGGTCGCCATTGAAACCTCGGAATTCAACACCATGCGACAACAAGTGCAAAATGGTCAGTTCCAGCTAAACTACAGTCAGTGGGTCGGTGGCAATCAGGATCCTCTCTTCTATCACGACTTGTTTGCGACCTCCGAAATTGCGACCCCGACAAGAGGGCTCAATCGCAGCCGCTACAGCAATCCCGAACTGGACAAGATTCTCGATGAAGCCGCCAACACCTATGACCATGCAAAGGCGGCGCCCCTATACGCGAAGGCTCAGGAGATAGTTAGTCGAGATGTGCCGGTGTTTCCTTTGTGGTACCAGGCCAACATGGTGATTGCCAAAAAGACCGTCGGGAATATTCACGTCAATGCGAGCGGCGATTGGGGCTTCGTAAAGGATTTGACGGTGACGAAGTGATCGGCGCACTGCGGAGCGCAGGCGTCCTTGCCTGCGGTTCGCCGGCATCCCTGCCCGGCGCTTTGATCCAAAAGCGAATGCTTTCCAAAAGATATTCCTCTGCCAGTTGAAGCGATCCACGAAAACACACGAAGCGGGGTTGGTTTGTTCGTGAGATTTCATGGATTGTTCGCTCCCAAACCAAAAGAACTCGAGACCAACCTTGCCTCTCACCCATTCGGGCTCTGCTTAGACTGATTGTCCATACTGGCTCAGAACTAATTGGAGTTTCTCTTGGTTTTGGGCCGACGTCTCGACAAACTCAATACCGACGCCGGTGGGAGGCGCGCCTTCCATGACTCGAAGCTGATTGCGGACCGCACCCTTCAGGCTGATCATGCCCACCCTATCGCCTGTCCACCTGAGATAGATTTCATCGCCGGGGCTCAGTTCGCGCCTCGTCGCCAGGAAACACCCTCTGGTGCTAAGACTGGTGATCTTATCGTAGTGCTCACACTCAGGTCCCCACCCCCAATCGGCAAAGAAATCTACGTTGATGCGTGGATGTCTTCGCTGTTCGATTGATCCCATGGAGAGTTTCAGCCGCGTTTGAATTTGTTTTGGTTCAGCGCTCTCTGAACGGTCGGCCAGGCGATGGCGCCTTCGCGAATTAACCGCGGCTCGACATCGCAGACATCAATCACTGTCGATGGCTGGTCAATCGTGGAGTCGCCATCATCAACAATCAAATCGATCGCGTCAGCAAAGTAATCGAATACTTTCCGGGCGGTCGTGGCGGGCTCCTCGTGCGAAGGATTCGAGCTCGTCGCTGTTAAAGCACCACCGCAGGCCTGAACCAGCGCGCGCACTCTATCATTGCCGGGCAGGCGCACGCCAACAGTTTTTGTGCCCGCGGTGATTTCTTCCAAAACACCAGACAGGGCGCGGCCAATCAGGGTCAACGGCCCCGGCCAAAATGCCTCCGCCAATAGATCGAATGTCGTCGTAGGCTCAGCGATAAAGCGTCGGACTGCTTCGCGCTCGCTGATAACGATCAGAATAGGCTTGTTGTCTTCTCTGCCCTTTAGCTGTTTGATTCGCTTCACGGCTTTGGGATTGAAAGGATCGGCGCCCAGGCCATAGAAGGTGTCCGTGTGAAATGCTATGACGCCACCGCGAGCGATGATCTGCGAGATCCGCGGAAAGGATTCAGTTGTTTGAGAAATGATCACCAGATTTCAGCGCCGTTAGGCGCGGAATGTTTATAGTTATCCATGCGCCAACGATTCGTTTGGGATGATGGGTGCTATAAACATCTCGCTCCTGTCGGAGCGAAAGCTTCACCAGTGAACACGCCTAGTCAGGAGGGGTGCTTGCGCCCGCTCCTGCTTGAAATTCTCGAACAAAGCGCGGGCAATCGCCCCTTCCCCAATCTGAGAGGTTGCGGGCTTGCTTGCTCACAGCTTCACGCCGTAGCCAAGTCCATCACCAACCGGCAAAACCTCTGCGCGCAGTTGCGGATGATTGACGAAGTATTGGTTAAACTCACGCAGCGCTTCCGTCGATGGCTTCTGATCCGGCGCACGAATCTCGCCGGCAACCTGGCCGCCCCACAAAAGATTGTCGCAGAGCACCACGCCACCCGTACGCAGCTTTGGTAAAGCCAGATCCAGATAACCGCGATACTCTTCTTTCACCGCGTCCAGGAAGATAAGGTCAAATGTTTCGCTAAGACCTGGAATTACTTCGAGGGCGTATCCCTTTTCTATTTGTGCGCGGTCGCGCAAACCCGCGCGGGTTAGATAACCTTCGGCGGCCTTGATCATTTCGTCGCTGGGATCGATTGTGATGACTAACCCATCGTCGGCCAAGCCCCGTGCCAGATGGATGACGGAATAACCTATCGCCATCCCACACTCGAGCGCTCGACGCCCGTTTATCGCGCGCGCAGTAATTTCCAGAAACAGCGCGACCTCGCGATCGGCTATGGGCACGCGATGTTCTGCCGCGTAAGCCTCCATCTCGGCGAGCAAACCGTCGCTGGGTGGCAGGAGATTGTCCAGGTACTCGGCCTGTTCGCGTTTGATGATGGCGTCTAGTCTTGCTTTCATAGAGTGCTTATTATAGGTCGACCGTTACAGAACCGCGAGCGGTAGCGAGCGGGACAAAGACTCAACTCACGAGTGCCGCGTTACAGAACCGAACGGTGGCGTGCGGGATAAAGACCAGTTTTCAATCGCGGCGATTTCAGCAGAGGCCCAAGCTTGAGTCCTTATTCCGCTCGCTAATGCTCGCGGTTCCGTAACTACAATGGCTCGCCTTGATCCTCAACCACATACGCAATAGCATTTGCCAGTTCTTCTTCCGTCCAGAGATATTTCTTACTACCGCCTCGAGCCCAGGGGCTAAGGGTACTGCTCCAAAATCCAGCCGTCTTCATTGAGAGAGTTGCGTTTGCCTTCAATGCGACCAGCACGTTCTTTGGATTGCCGTTCGCTGTGACTACACAATGAAGGTGATTAGTCCGCACGTTTAATGCCCACAATTTCCAGCCACGAATTGCGCAAGTCTCTCGCATGCCGCGATCGATAACTACCCTTTGGCGCCGACTCAACTTCACGGGCGGCTGCTTGAGTAACGCTCGCTCGATTTGTTTCCGTCGGGAACTAGGCCCCAATGTCGGAAGACCGTATATGTCGTGATGCCGATCAACGGAGCCTCGCTCGTCCCCGTGCAGCCACGTTCCATAAGTGCGAAAGGTAATTAAGTAGCCAAGAGGGGTGTGATCGTCATTGAATTCTCGCTTCATGAGATGCTACAGAACCGCGAGCGCTGGCGAGCGGGATAACGGCTCAATGCGACTAGTGCGTCGGTACCGCGAGCATTCAGTGAGTGCGGTAAGGACGCTGCCCCGCCATCTGCGGAATCGACATAAGCATTCAAAAGTTGAGCCTTTATCCCGCTCGCTACCGCTCGCGGTTCTGTACCAATGGCATCCGCCCGCAAAGCGATCGGTTGAAGACTGCGTAGCACACCAACATTGGTTACGCGATGAAAATAATAGAAGCGGCCCAACAGATACAGAACCGCGAGCGGTAGCGAGCGGGATAAAGACGCAAGCTGCGCGACCTGTCGAATCGACGCAACTACTCATAACAAGTTGGGTGAAGACTGACAATCAAGGGATAGATACATATATGGCCGTACTCACAGGATTCAATGTTTTGAGAGAAGATTTCGCCTTATATATGTTAGGCACAGGAGAACCCCCAAGGCACATCAAGCCAATGGAAGATCACCGAAACCACAAAAGGGCAAAAACCGTCCCGTTATAAACAAATGTTACATTTTGAAAAACACAATCTCTATAACTATGCTTGTCTAGCAGAACTTCTTGATTGATAAGCTTCTTCCCTTGAACGTAAGTGAGCGGAGCGTGCTCATCGAAATGCCAAGTGTCTTCCTTCTTTCGACCGCGACGTTGAGCGAGGATGCGGTTGATAGCGTCTGCCGCGACTGCAAGCGAGGCAAAGAGCACTGCTCCTAATAACAGCGCCCGATTAAATGACAAGCCCCGTATCCACGAGTACAGTATCGCGCCCACGCCAATCACGAGTGCGCTCCCAATCGTCTGGATAACGCCCCCAGCGATATTGTTACCGATCCATTTTCCGGCTGATTTGAGAGGCCGAGACATGGGACAGCTTTCCTCCGACACTCGTCTGAGAGTAGTGCCCAAACTCTATCACTCTTAGAGGTTCCTGTCCCGCATGAAGTAGATAATCTCCCGTCAATCTTTCACCTGTCTTCTTTTTCCTGCGTTCCGCTGCCAACCGCCACATACCGCCGGCCCAGCCCCAGTTCTCTCAACTTATGTTGCAGCGATTGCCGATGCATCCCCAAAACCGCGGCCGCGCGCGTTACGTTGCCGCCGGCTTCTTCCAGGCATCGCGCGATATAGCGCCTCTCGAACTCCCGGCGGTCATCGCGAAAATCGGAAGTGTAAGGAACTTGTAGACTGCCGTTCGACGCGACTTCAACCGCGGCGATCTGTGGCCTCGACGCCGGCTCTTCGCTTAGATCCAAAGCGTCCAGCTCGGCGCCTTCAGACATGATCGACGCGCGCTCGATCGCGTTGCGCAACTCGCGCACGTTGCCGGGCCAATCGTATCCCAATAGCTGCTTTAATGCCTCGCGACCGATGGGGCGTTCAGGCAAGCGATGACGTTCAAAAGCCTGGCGGGCAAACACTTCCGCGAGTAAAGGTATGTCCTCGCGTCGTTCGCGCAAGGGCGGAATGTCGATAGTGACAACTTGCAGGCGATAAAACAGATCGGCGCGAAAATTTCCGTCGGCAATTTCTTCTTCGAGTGCGCGATGTGTGGCGCTGACTATGCGCACGTCCACTGGAATTGATTCGTCGCCACCAAGCCTTTCGATCCTTCGTTCTTCGAGCGCGCGCAAAAGCTTTGCCTGGACGTTGGCGCTCATGTCGCCGATCTCATCCAGGAAGAGCGTGCCGCCGTTGGCCTGCTCGAATTTTCCGCGCCGACGCGCTGCGGCCCCCGTAAATGCGCCCTTTTCGTGACCGAACAGCTCGGACTCGATCAGTTCAGTCGGCAGGGCCGCGCAGTTCACGGCGACAAAGGCGCCGCTGCTCCGCGAACTGCTCCGGTAGTGCAGCTCGCGCGCCACCAGTTCTTTTCCAGTGCCAGATTCACCGCGCACGAGAACCGTAGCATCAGTATCGGCGACCTTTTCGATCATCGCGCGGACGCTGTGCATCGCTGCCGAATTTCCGAGCAGAGCTCCGCGTTGCGAGCTTTCAATTTCTATTCGGCGCCGCAGGGAACGATTCTCACGCCGTAGTTGAATCGTTTCGAAAGCGTTCTTGACGACCAGACGAAGATCGTCAAGCTCGAACGGCTTCGAGATGTAATCGTAGGCGCCGCTCTTCACTGCCTGCACTGCCAGACGTTCGGAACCGTGGGCCGTGATGATTATGACCAGCGGCGCTTCAGTCTTATTCGCTGCGCTTTCGGTTTGCAGTTCGTTGAGAAATTCGAGGCCGCTGATGCCGGGAAGATTGACATCGAGCAGCAGCAGATCGAACTTTCGATCATGCATCAATGCGCGCGCTGCTTCGGCGCTTTCGGCTTCGGCAATCTCATGCCCAAAGGCTTCCAGCGCGCGCCTGATGCCATAACGCGCCGCTTCCTCATCATCGATCACCAACAATCGCAAGCTGTTCTTTTCCATGCTAACTCCCGGGATTTTAGTACTTTTCCGGAAGATTTGCTTGCGCGTAGTGTGCCAGAGCGACGGCCTGGGTAGCGCGGCATGCCAGTCCGCGCTCGCGCTACCTCAAGGCCACTGCTTCAGTTACCTGAGCGCCGGGCCGCGACCACTACTACAATCGCGTCTCCAGATGGTCCCATGTTCAGTGTCCCCGCAATGACCGGCGCACCTTCACGCATGCTGATGTCTGTGCGCAATCCAATCGACTCGTAGTTAACAGCCGGCAAGACCATCCCGCTGGTTGAGGCCGTGGTCGCATTCGCAGGAGCGGTCACGATCGGCACGCGCGAACCAAATCTGAAGCCGTTCATGCGCACGACCTCCAGTCCGCCCTGGTCCGCTGACAGCTTCACCACCGCCGTGAACTGGCAAAAACTTGGATTGCTCGTCATCGGAGACGTCGGAACGAGAAAAGGGCCGCCCACCCAGCTCACATCAAGTACGCCACCGTTTCGCACACGGTTCACAAACGTTCCCGCCACGCTGTAATGCTTGAAGGTCAGCGATTCGTGAAGCCGCTTCATGACGGAATCAAGAGACGCCGGCATTCTGCCGTCCTCGGTCTCACGATTCGTGGCCAGAATTAGATAGAGCTGGGTGTCGAGATTGGTCTCGTCCTCGCGCGCGGCGGTAGCGCGGACAGATTGTGTTGAGTCCTGACCGAATGCGACCGGCGCGGTCATCGTCAGCAGCATGCAGAAGACCGCAAAAAAGATTACACGATATCCTTTAGTGAACATCATCACTCGATTCTCCTTAGATGTTTGAAGTTAGCGATTACTCGCGGATAGGAGAGTAGCTCGTCCGGTTCGTGACACGCTTTAAAGCATTGAAAGTTCCAAACAAAGGTACAGAACCGCTCGCGGTGGCGAGCGGGTGCTTCACTCAACTACAACTGATCGAGTAGAAATAGCTCGAGCAGACGGTCGGGCCGATTGAAGCAGAGAAAACTATCCACGAAACCACACGAAATGACTCTAAATACGATCTTCGTAATGTTGCTTGGTGTGGTTTTGGGGATCGTAGTCCGGTCTTACAGCCGTCCGTCAGGGTGTCTTTGAGTGCTGGGACACCCGGTCGCTACCGCTCCCGGTTCTGTACCGCCAGCCTCAACTCAAACCTCGCGCCGGTGCCGTTCTGCGAAGGAACCAGTCTCGCCGTGCCGCCTGCTTCCTCCATCCGCTTGCGCACGATTGCCAGACCCAGTCCCGTGCCACGCTGTCGGGTGGTAAAGAATGGCTCCCAAATCTTTGTCTGCATCTCAGCCGCGACCCCCGGGCCACTATCAGTCACGTCCAGGATCAGTTCGCCTCTGGCGAGAATGGATTCTATCGTCACCGTGCCGCCGTTAGGTGTGGATTGCAAAGCATTGAGTACGAGATTTGAGAGCGCATCGCGAATCGCGGCCGTCTGCACGCCGTCCAATTCTGACTTTGCGTCGGCGTGACATTGAAGAGTGATATTGCGATCGCCTGCTTCAGCCCGAAAGAGGTTGTTTACGCTCCGCAACAACTCATCGGCGCGGCAGGGCGGAGCCGCCGGCGGTTGCTTGCTCGCGAAACTCAGCAATTGCGTCACGCTCTTGCTCAGCCGATCAGTCTCTCCCACGATCAAACTCAGATCGCGCGCGTGCCGACTGTTTAGTGCTTCGTCCTCGCTCATGACCTGGGCAATCGACTTGATCGCTGACAGCGGATTCTTTACTTCGTGGGCTACGGTTGCGGCCATCTGACCCAGCGCCGCCAGTCGTTCACCCGCGGCCACTTTTCGTTCCAGCCGCAGGTTCTCTTCCGCCAGCCGGCAATCTTCCACCGCAATCGCGACTTGTCCGGCAAGCACTTCGAGCACCGCACGCACGTCCGGCGTCAGAGCGTTGGGTGAAGCCTCAATCAAAATGAGTCCGGCATCGCGGTCCTCGCGACGCAGTACATAGGCGACGTTGTATTTCTGCTCTCCGAAAAACACGTCGTCTTCCAGCATAGTTACACGGGCGGGCCGGGCTCGGCTCAAAAGACTTTCGATCCAACGCGACTCGTCAGGATTCTTCTCGAGAGAATCCTCGTCGGTTTCGTGCAAGACGATCTTCACCCGCCGCAGTGAAAGCGCGCTGGCAGTCTGTGATTCGATAAAGGCGACCAACTCGGAGAGCCGCCGGTATCGTCCCGCATGAGCGCCGACGTTGGCCACGACCTCGCGGTAGAGGGCTGTCTCGCGTTCGAACAGAGCGCGGAATCGACGCTCCAACCAGCCGCGCAAAGGCGCTGCCAGCAAAGTCAACGCCAGGATCAGAATCGCTTCGATTACGCCTGCACGCAAACCATATCGCGAGTTGGCCCAGTCGCTGATGCGGCGAATTCCGTAAAGATAAACGGCGAGAACCATCGCGGCGAACGTCGCCACAATCAGACTTTCTTTGATAATCAGTTCGAGAAAACGATAGCGATAGATGTAGTAAGCCAACAGCGCCGAAGGCAGCAGCGATCCCAGATTGGCAAAGGTCTGCAGATATTGACCCGCGACAGTTCCCTTGCCTAACCCGAGGCCTAGAGCCGCGAGGATCAAAACCGCAATCGCAATAAAGGATCCCGCGAGTGTGTGCAGAATGCGTCGCTCGCTTGGCGAAGCTGCGCGGCGCGCGACCAGTAGTTCAGTTATCGCCACAACGGCCAGCGAGTAAACAATCCATACCGCGAACGGAAGGACAAACTGAGACAGCTTCGCGATCATTGGTTGGTAGGGCCCAATCCAAATGCGCGGCAGCGTGATGATTAGGAACAGGCACGGAATGTAAGAAAGATAAACTCGTATGCGCTCAGTGCGAGTCAGCGAGCGCGATTGCGCGCTAGCCCATAAGTGTATGTGAACGTGCAGCAGCAGCGAGTAGCAGAAGGTGATACTGATGACGGCTATTGAACTGGCTATCCGCAAGACGGTGGCTGATCGCTCAACGTCGAGCGCGAGTAAGCTGCGGAGAGTAATAACCAGATTGCTCGCGTGCCAACCGGCCATGCACCAACCCAGGCTAAGCAGCAGACGTTGAATCGGCACCAGTCCCAGACGCTGCTTGAGCAGGAGGTAACCCATCCACAACGGCAGCACGGCGCCAATGCTGTACCCAATCAGTTGGAGAGCTTCGAGCAGGGTCACGCGGAGAGGATATCAGGACTCAGTACGGAAGCGGGAGCGTCCGCGATTCCTGTTGGTGTCATCGACGGAAATTCTCTGCGCTTCCTCTGCGTGCTCGGCGTCTCTGCGGTGAATGTTTTCGGAGGTTGTTCACCGCAAGACGCCGACTGTCGCGAAGACTTCAGAGAAAGCATTAGCCTCTTCGCTTATCTCCCGAAAAATCCAGGATCCATTAAATACCAGTTAATCAATCCTGCCAGTATCCCAATCGCTGTCACCACGAGTACGATAATCTTTTCCCTGGTCGTTGTGGGCTTGCCCGCCATCGAGGGAACGATCAAGAGAAAGAAACCGCCGACGCCTATGACAGGAGAAAATGCCGCCAGCTTCATTGAGTAACGGCCTTCATTCTGTAGTTGATACCAGCCGAGACGGATGAGGCCAATTGAGAGAAGAATTAGCGCTAAGGCAAGGAGACGTGCTTTAAAATGACGCATACAAGTGCCCGATCTCGGAGTATTAGGATCGCAGTCAGTTATTATCCGGCGATGCGAGCCGCTAAGCGAACGCGAATGAGCCAGTCAGATAAGGAACGCGGGGCCAACGATGGTTATCAATCGGCTGACAGGCATGGTCATGCCGCAATCTCGATGTAAGACGAATAAGTGGTCGGTTCGGGAACCTGATAACCATCTTGCCGCAACCCTTCAAGATGGAATTCAATTGCCTCCTGAATGTTACGCTCGACCTCGTCCTTCGTCCTCCCGGTAGAGCCGCATCCCGGCACATCAGGTGAAAATGCTGAATACCCGGTCCCCGTCTTTTCGACGATGATTAAATATTTCTTCATGGTTTTAGACCTGCCTGCTTCAGGATATTATTCAATGTTCCAACAGCCATATCATCACTCGGCTTGCCCGGCACCGTGACTAATCCGGACTTCGTCCGATGCTTGTACTGATGATGACTACCTTTTGTTCTAACCCAATACCATCCATCTTTCTCGATCAACTTTACGAGATCGCGTACCTTCACGCAGCAACAATAGTGGTTCCATTCGGAGTGGTCAATATCTGCGGCAACCAACATTGCCGGGATCAAGACGCATCTACTTAAGGCCCCTCTCCAGAAGCAGCGGCTCGACACTCGGGTCGCGGCCGCGGAAGGCCCGGTAAAGCGCCGCCGCATCCTCCGTGCCGCCGCGCGACAGAATCATTTCCCGATAGCGTTGTCCATTCGCTCTGGTCAGGCCGCCGTGCTCTTTGAACCAGTAGAAGGCATCGTCGTCAAGCACTTCACTCCAAAGGTAAGCGTAGTACCCGGCCGAGTACCCTCCGTCCCAGATGTGTGAAAAGTAAGTCGTGTGGTAACGCGGCGGCACTTGCGGCAGATCGATCTGAAATCGCTTCAGTGCTGAAGCCTCGAAAGCGTTTGCGTCTTGCGGCGGCGCCTCTGCCGGCAACGCGTGCCAGGCCATGTCGAGCAGGGCCGCGGCCAAATATTCCGTGGTCTTGTAACCCTGGTTGAATGTACGCGACTTCTTAATCTTATCCACCAGAGCCTGCGGCATCGGCTTACCCGTTTGATAGTGCTTCGAATAGTTGGCGAACACCGTCGGATCGAGCGCCCAATGCTCGTTGAACTGCGACGGAAACTCGACAAAATCGCGGGGCACGTTCCCGAGCGCAGGGTAACGTATTTGCGAAAACATTCCATGCAGCGCGTGGCCGAATTCATGAAACATTGTCGTCACATCATCAAAGCTGAGCAGCGCAGGCTGGCCGGGAGCTGGTTTGGCAAAGTTGGCAACGTTGACGATCACCGGCCTGTTCCCGAAGAGAGAACTCTGATCTACAAAGCTGTCGTCCCAAGCGCCGCCACTCTTGTTCGGCCGCTGAAAGTAGTCGGCATAAAAAAGCGCCAAAGACTTTCCGTCCGCATCGAACACTTCGAACACGCGCACATCCGGCTGATAGACGGGCAGGTCCTTGCGTTCTTTGAAGGTGAGGCCGTAGAGCTTGTTCGCGGCAAAGAAAGCGCCATCGTGGAGCACGTGTTCGAGTTCGAAATAAGGTTTGACTTGCGATTCGTCGAGGTCGTACTCAGCCTTCCGCACTTTCTCTGCATAAAACTCCCAATCAGCAGGGCCAAGCTTGAAGCCGCCTTTCTGCACGTCGATCAACGTCTGCATTCTGGCCGCCTCACCGCGGGCTTTGGCGGTCGCCGCCGGCACCATGTCGGTCATCAACTTTTCGGCGATCTGAGGTGTCTTGGCCATTTGATCGTCCAGCACAAAGGTCGCGTAGTCTGGATAGCCCAAAAGCCTGGCGCGTTGCGCCCGGAGTTGAGCGAGCCGGACCACGATCGCCTTGGTGTCGTTTGGCCCACCGTGGTTGCCGCGAAGCACCGAGGCTTTGAAGAGCCGCTCGCGCACTACACGATTCGTAAGGGACGAAATCGCAGGCTGTTGCGTCGTGTTCTGTAATTCCAGCACCCATTTCCCGGTAAGGCCGCGCGCTTTCGCCGTTTCCGCGGCGGCAGCGATTTCGGCTTCGCTCAAGCCATCGAGGTCAGCCTTATTATCAACGACCAGGGCGGAATTATTAGTCTCAGCCAGCACATCTTCTTCGAACTGCGTCGTCAGTTTTGCTTCTTCCTGATTGAGACCACGCAGAGTGGTTTTGTCGGCCTCTGAAAGGTTTGCACCGGCGCGCACGAAGGCCTTGTAATAACGCTCGATCAGAAAACGTGATTCGCGATCCAGCTTGAGTGCGTCACGCTGGTCGTAAATCGCTTTGACTCGTTTGAATAAATTGGCGTTGAGATAGATCGCGTCAGAGTGCGCCGCTAACTTTGGCGCTTCTTCCGCTTTGATTTTCTGAATCGCGTCGTTGGTGTTGGACTGGCTGAGGTTAAAGAACACCTTGGTCACGCGCGTCAACAATGCCCCTGAACGCTCCATGGCCTCGAGGGTATTGGTGAATGTCGGCGCCGCGGGATTGTTTGCGATCGCCCCAATCTCCGCGAGCTGAGCCTTCATCCCCGCTTCAATCGCCGGCGAATAGTCGCCGTCCTTAATTTTATCGAACGGCGGCGCGTGGAACGGCAAAGTGCTTTCTGTGAAGAACGGATTCACTGCGGGCGCAGAGGCGGACGGCCGCGGCGCGTACTGAATGACGAGAAGACACAACACGAAGAGCGCCGCGATCGTACCCAACCGATTAAATCTCATATGCATTAACTCCCCTGAGGAAATAAATGGTGAACGGTTGAGTTGACTGGCTCAACCAGTTGGCGTAGCCAACGAAATATCAGTAGCCCAAAGCGCAAGCCGTGGGTAAGGTCCCGACCATATGCACCGGAGCCCCGGAGGGGCGACATAGAATTTATTTGCGGCGATCGGTTGCTTACGAATTATGTCGCTCGCTTCGCGAACTTGGCTTCGATCGGTACGCGGACCCACAGCTTGCGCTGTGGGCTACTAATATGCCGCCCGCGATGCGGGCTTTTGCAAACATCTTTACTGCCCTGACGTGCTCAACGTAACCTCAGTCCTTCTGTTCTTCGCCCGGCTGGCGATGGTTGTATTCGGCGCCACCGGATTCGCTCCGCCCAGGCCGCTCGCCTGGATACGCGTAACGTCGACGCCGGCTGCGGCAAAACGCTCGGACAAAACTCTGGCGCGGTCCTGGGTCAGTTGCTGCAGGCCGCTTTCGTCGCCCCGGTTGTCGGTGAACGACTCAATCGAGATCTGATAATCCGGATTGTTGGCGAGCAGAGCGCCGACCTGATCGAGCTTGGCTGCAGCTGCTGCGATCAAGTTCGCAGAGCGCGGATTTGCCCAAATGGATTCGGAAAAAACAAGTGTCATCCCGCGAGTGCCGTCGCGCACCGTGCCGAAACGGGCCAAAGACTGCTTCAGGGTTTCCGCGGCCGTGCGTTGATCCGCCGCGCGCTTCTCACTCGTGCGGCGCGAGTCTTCGGCCTGCTTCTCGCCTTCAAGCCGCGCCAATCTGACCTTGGAATCTTCAGCGTCCGCGCGCACGGTTTGAATCTCTTCGCGTAGCCGCGCGACTTCGGTGCGCGCGTCGCGCAATTGCTCGGTGGCGCTGAGTGCATCGCGTTCGGCGAGTTCCCGCGCATGACGCTCCGTGTCCAAGTCGGCCTTCAAACGAGAGATTTCCTGGTTGGCGGTTGCCGCGGTGTCTTCGGCATTGCGTACCGCTAGATCGCGGCGTTCGATTTCTTCACGTCGCTCGCGCGCGACCCGCCGCGCCAGGGCCATCTCTTCCGCTTTGGCCCCACTGCTGATTGCCTGGCGCGCCAGGATATCGATTTCTCGTTCGGGCTGTCTCATGCGCAAGGCGCTTTCGGCCTGTTGAAGATCGGCCTCGGCGGTGCGCAATTCATTCGGGGCATCGCGATCGGCGCCGGCGTAACGCGCCAGATTGAGGGCCTGTCGCGCGCCCAGCAACGCCACTGGAATATCACGATAGTCCGACTCAGCAATCTGCGGCACGTTCGAGTCCCGAAAATAGTCGCTGGTATTACCGATGTACTGAATCCTCGAAGTCTCGGCTTGTGCGTCGCGTAAGTTAACCGGCGACATATTTTCCATCACCACCATGCGGCTGGGCGAATGGACCAGGAAGTGTGGTTCAGCCGTAACGACTAATGCAAAGGTCTGCAGCGGGGTGGTCACATCAATTTTCGAATCAATTAGGCCGCTGCCGCTGCGCTTTATCTCGCCGAGATTATCGACGTGGCCATCGGGAGAGATCGCCCACAGAACATAAGTCGTATAGACGCCGCCCAACTCGTATGCGCGCGGCAGGTTGTCGATGTGCAGCTCAACGCGAGTGCCACGCCGGCCCTGCCGCCTCACTCTTGCCGAACCCTTTAGACGCGGCAGCCGGGTCGTGCCGTGAAACGGGACCTCGATTGTTTGATCCAGCGGGTACGTGATCGCAATCGTAGTGCGCCGGGTATCGTTCTGGGCCAACACACCGAGAGCGGAAACAAGGATCACGATCCACGCCAAAGCGATTGATAATTTAAGAGATCTGTTCATGGCACAAACTCCGCGCAAACTTTGAACTTAACGATCAGACCGCGAGAAACTTGGTCGATTTGATTGATGCCAAACACACGATCATTGTTGCCGAAGGCGGCAAAACTGGCAAGTTATGACAGAGCGGAGAGGGATCAACTGCGAGTCAACGAGTCAGCGATCGCCGGTAGGCTCTAGTGCGCCGATCCTGCACAAACTGAATTAGAAACATGGAGACCGCGATCATGAGAATGACATGAACCATGCCACTCTTGTGGAGCAGAAAGGTCAAGACGAACCAGATGACAACTGTTAGTGAGCCTACGATCCAGAGCATTTCGAAGTCAGCTTCCTTTGTTTATTTTCGTGGCTTTGCACGAATGATTTATCCGTCCGCAAAGCTGACGAATGATAGTAGCCCAGCAGTTCAGAAGCCGTGTCAAAACTTGAGTCCCCAGCGCCAAGGGCGCGAAATGTAATAGCCCAGGGCAACGCCCCGGGTGAGAACGCGTATTAGTCTTCAAGCGCTGAAAGCGCGAAATGGCGACGTGCGCACCGAAGTGGTTGGGCATCGAAGTGCCGCCTCAATTATTACGCGCTTTCAGCGCTCGGGAACTTGATTGAACCTGTACCTGGGCCGATGGCCCAGGCTTCAACATTTCGCGCCTTTGGCGCTGCGAAGCTGACTTGGAACCACAAGCGCTAAATCGCTGAGTATTCTCAATCGTCCGCAAAGCGGAATCAGGTAACGCTACTCTTTATGCAAGGCCAAGTTCCGCTTCCCATTTTTTAGGCCGATGGAAAGGCCCTCCTGGTAATGATAAAGAGCCGCGTCTGACTGGACGGTAATGCGATCCACTAAACGACACGAACGAAACGAAACACAGGCTTAGTTCGAGTGATCTCGTGTGAGTCTCGTGGATCGCTTTTCTGTGCCGGCACCAATCGTGGGCCTTGAACCCTTTTCCAGCAACCCACTAATGTCTCGGAGGCGCACTTGCTCTCGGAAATTCGAGGGCCCGCAAACCCGTTCGCGCCGGGTCGCTCGAAATCAGGAGCACGCCAGAGCCATACGGCATTGCAACTATTGAGCGTGGCGCGAGAGAAACCGAATGATTCGCAACTAGCGCCGGTGCTTCGTTGTCTTTCCACACGACCGCTCCGTCACGTCCCGATAGCGCTACTGCAAAGCTTGGTCCGCCAGACAGCACGACGTCAAGGATCCGATCCCCATTGACGTCGGCAAACGCGAGCTCCTGGCTTTCATTTGCAACGACGCTCTCCCAAAGAATTTTGCCGTCGGAGGCGGTTACTGCTACCACGCGACCGCGCTCAGTCATAAAAATCACTTCCGGCGATCCGTCAGCATCCAGATCTGCTGCAGCCAGGATTCCGCGGGGCGCATCTTCTTTGATCGCCACCATCCCCAGAGGACTCAACTCGTCAGCGGTCAGGGCCGCCAAGCCACCCCGCGTGCCGACCAATACGAAATCACCGCGGCGCGCTTTGATAAAAAGCGGAGCGGTGGTGGCGGAATTGCCCGCATTTCCCGACCGCACAATCGCGCCCGCCAGATCGCGGATTTCAATCTGCCCCGTGTCATAAGCAAGAAGAATACGATCCTGACCCTGGCCAACCAGCGCCACCGGTCCGCCCACCACGCGATGCGGTAACCGGACCTGCGTCAGAAGATCCCCATTGTTGGCGTCAAGGAGAAATGCCCGCGATCCTGAATTATCGATCAGGACAATTCTGGCCGAGCCTTTATCGCTTACGATCGTACCGCTGGACGCAATCGCCGGCAGAGTTGTCTGCCAAAGTTCACGACCACTCCCACCTTCGATTGCACTGACACCGACACCTGAGAATACGACGATGTTATCGAGCCCTGATCGCGAGCGCACCAGAAGCAACGCTGCCGAATCAGACCCGACTCGTTTCGAATCCTTTAGTCGTGCCCTCGTGCTCCACAAGGCAACTCCGCTCGACGCATCGAGCGCAAAGGTAACGCCCTCGCTGTTGATTCCGACCAAATCCAGTTTCGCCGCCGATCGTAAATGAGCCAGGACCGGATGGGCGATATCACCAACCGCTGCCCGCCAACCACCGCGCGTAATGATTCGATCCGCTGCGCGGATGTCAGCCCGGGACGACTCATTGACGGGCGTCGAGATCGGCAGAGGCGCCGGACTTTCGAGTGGAGTTGATTTGGTTACTTCGATTATTCCCGCGGACGAGAATTCGCCGAGAGTGCCTGTTAGCGGCGCCACGCGCCAGAAATACCGGCCCGGCGGAAGGCCGTTAATTTGATAATCACTCCCGGCAACCACACGATCGAACACGATGTCGCCAAACGCGCTGTCGCTTGCCAGTTGCA
>WNFP01001302.1_pt1 | contig 19485 bp, 22 predicted proteins | sample 5400201 | NCBI WGS metagenome assembly WNFP01 (sample SAMN13153355, study PRJNA577476) | soil metagenome | isolation source: 115 cm saprolite under Madrone tree | place: USA:California | collected 2016-06-14 | reverse complement strand
CGAAAGCGGGAACTGGTGACCGAGTCTGCGCGTTAGGAACCACCAATCAACACTACGGAGAGGTCGCGAGCTGAGGGAGTGATCGGTGAGAAGTGGTTGGTGATCGATGAGATAATGCTCGCCCGGGCATTCGATGGGAACCGCGAATGGGCAGTAATGGACGCGAATGAGAGACCCATCGCGACGCACGACAGGCTCTGCTCAAAAACAGTTTGAACAGAAGGTAACGGAGGAAACAGAGAGATCCGATACGGGCCCATGACGAGCGCGCGGTCAAGCAGACCTCGTCCCCTACTTGTTATCGGCTGTTTGCTATTTGTCATTTCGCCTCGGGTGAGGCTTGGCGTAGCCCATGGGTAGAGCAAAAAAGCGGGGACGTTCTGTCGGAGCGTGAGAAGGCCGTCCGAACCTGTTCAGAAACCTATGAACCGCGAATAAACACTAATGGACGCGAATCAAAGACCCGGCAAAACACCGTTCCCGATTGTCTTATTTGCTATCTGCTATTTGCTATCTGCTATCTGCCGTCTGTCATCGATAAGACCATGAAAACAAAAGTGCTCTCCCGACTAGATCGTGAATCAGTTGCGATTCTCACATTTGAACGTCCGACAAAACTGAATGCTCTGAACTACGAACTCGTTGATTCGATTGTTCACGCATTGGAGCGAATTGAAGAGGAGAAACATATTCGAGCGGTTGTTCTGACCGGTTCCGGTCGTGCTTTCAGTGCCGGGGCGGATATACACGAATTCTCGAAGGATGTCGGGCTGGGACCCCAGGCGGCTTATCGCCGTTTCGTCCGGCGCGGTCAGAACATGACCAGGCGCATAGAGAATTTCTCGAAGCCGATCATTGCGGCAGTGAATGGCCTCGCCTACGGCGGCGGATGCGAAATCGTGGAGGCAACGCATCTCTCGATCGCGGCCCCGGAGGCGCTCTTTGCCAAAGCCGAGATCGCGCTAGGGATGCCTCCTTGCTTTGGCGAAACACAGCGGTTACCCCGGTTAATCGGGCGCAAGCGAGCGCTACAGATGATACTTACGGCGGACTCGATCAACGCAGTACAAGCAAAAGAGAACGGGTTGATCAATGCGATCGCACCAAAAGAAAGCCTTATTGATGAAGCCGTCGGACTCGGCCAGCGAGTTGCCCGTTTTGCACCGGAGGCGGTCGAAGTCTGCATTCACGCTGTGCAGCGCGGGCTCAACACAACAATCGACGAAGGACTAGCCATTGAGGCTGAGGCGTTCGGAAAGATGGTATCCACCGCCGCTTTGCGACAAGGGCTCGACGATTTTATTGCTGCACGGAAATGAAAGCGATTCTTCTCGATGCGCCTGGTCCCCCATCCTCTTTACTAATTGGTGAGTTGGAAGATCCAGGACCTTCAGCGACCGAAGTGCTAGTTCGTGTGCATGCCGCATCGCTTAATCCGGTCGATTTCAAAGTGGCGGCCATTGGGAGCGATCTATGGACTTATCACATGTGCTCGGAGTCGATGCGGCCGGAGTCATCGAACAGGTCGGCGCGAAGGTGAGCGACTGGCTAACCGGTGATCGGGTGTTTTATCACACCACTTGGCGCAAGCCGGGCACCTACGCGGAATTGAATACGGTCCCGAGCCACACGATCGCAAGAATTCCGGAGTCAGTGAACTACGTGGACGCCGCGGCCATTCCATGTGCCGGGCTGACCGCCTACAGTTCACTCTATCGGCGGCTGCACGGTAAGCCCGGAGATCTGGTCCTGGTTCATAGCGGAAGCGGCGGAGTCGGCGGCTTTGCCGTTCAGTTGGCCAAACGGTCTGGAACGACCGTGGTGACAACTTGTTCGGCCGCCAACACCGATTACGTGCGTAAGCTGGGTGCAGACGAAGTAGTCGATTACCAGAGCGAAAACGTATTCGAGCGAGCTCGAGAGATCGCGGGTCCGCGGCTTTTTGATGCGATTATCGATAATATCGGCCCGAGGAATGGCGTCGATAATTTGCGCTTGCTCGCACCGGAGGGAGGCGTGGCCTTTATCGCCGGTCTACCTGATCTATCTCGGCTTGATGATCTACCCTACTCCATCGCCATTCATGATATCGGTCTAGGCGGTGTACTCGTTGCCCCGCCGTTCCGGCGCCAGCAGAAGGATCTGGCCAAAATGGCATCCGAAATGATTGCGCTAGTCCAACAAGGCGAGATCCACTCCACCGTCTCACGGGTCATATCATTGGAAGATATTCCGCGAAGCTTGGCCACTTTGGCGGAAGGACATGTCCGAGGCAAGATCGTTGCTCAGTTGGTGTAACGGGCACGAGAGCCGTAGCGACAGATCTGTAGCCTGATGCTCCAGCCTAAGGAAGGCGACGCGTTGCGGCCAGAAGACTGCCACGCGTCTGGTGCCATGACAAACAATGGCGACTGCGATTTGTGGTAGCACCTCCCGCTCTAGGCTCTCCTGAGTGACGGCTTCCGACTTCGCCAACTCGATCTCCGAGGCTTCGAACGTTCCTTCTCGCTTCGTCGGACACGTCGCCGCTAAAAACCCAGCGCATTTTCGCCGAGCAAAGTCCGACCGTAATCAATCCACGGCGCGAACCGTGTAGCCGCCCGATTTCTCGTCGGCTTCCAATTTCAAGAGCCCGCGCTTTTCAGCTTCCAAGAGCAGGTCGTTAAAAGAGCGAAATCCATAGGCACGCTCGTTAAATCCAGGGTTCCGCCGTTTGATGGCCTGCTTGATCATAGATCCCCAGATGTTATCATCCTCTCCTCGCTCTTGGGTGATCGCTTCCAACGTCTCCGCCAAGAGGTCCATTGCGTCAGCAACTGGTGGACGCTTGCCCGCGTCAACACCGGCTTGCGTGGCCGAAGCAGTCGTTGCGCTTCGCTTGCGCGTTTTCGCAGCCTCAGTGCGAACCAAGTCGTCGTAATACAGGAACTCGTCGCAGTTACTGATGAACAGGTCAGAGGTGGAGTTCTTGACTCCGACGCCGATGACCGTTTTGGCATTCTCCCGCAGTTTGCTCACCAGCGGAGAAAAATCGGAGTCACCGCTGATGATCACAAAGGTGTCCACATGTCCTTTCGTGTAACAAAGGTCGAGTGCGTCCACTACCATGCGGATATCGGCGGAGTTCTTGCCTGACTGGCGCAGGTGAGGGATCTCGATCAGTTCAAAGGCGGCTTCGTGCAGGCTGCGCTTGAAGTCCTTGTATCGGTCAAAGTCGCAGTAGGCCTTCTTGACCACGATCTGGCCCTTAAGCAAGAGGCGTTCGAGCACTTTCCGGATGTCGAAAGCCGGGTAATGGGCATCGCGAGCTCCAAGTGCAATGTTCTCCAGATCGAGGAACACCGCCATGGTCGCAGTGGAATCTTGGGTGCTCATAGTTTCATTAATATCAGTAGGAACGGGGAAAAGCCACCGCGCCAAATGCGGTAGCGGCGACTAGCTTGTCCGACATAGTCTGTGGCGTCGAGATGGCTGTTCTGTGAGGCCGAGACGATGTCGGATCCCACGAAGCGCCTGGTTTCGGCGCAACCTCGAAATTAATCCGGAGCCCTAGGAACTAAAATAAGCGGCGTTCTAGCGCTGAAAGCGCGTGATAAGACCCTGAACCGTATGGTGTTTCTCCGGCCGGATTGAAACGCGCATTCAGCGCTATGCTCTTCTTGGGTGCTGAATTTCCTAGCGCTGCGCCCTAGGCTTTCCTGAGTCACGGCTTCGCCGCTGTGATAGCCTCATTCCGGGACCGCTACCCGAAGGTTCAGCGACGGCGCTTGAACCTATGCGAGAGGAGCAATCTCGAATTTCAAGCCTAAGTGGTCATAGAGATTCTTTTTGCTGCCGTCTCCTGATAACGGATTACCGTGATACGCCTGCACCGCCATTTCGACATGCGACAGATCGACCGCGTCGTGGATCCCTTCCGGAAGTTGATCAAAGAACAGAGAACTAGATGCCTTCCAGGCATCATCTCGATTGCGAAAGATACCGTATCGCACCCAACCATTCGCGTCGACCGCTGGGCTTCGAAAAATAGCACTGGTCTCTGCCTGATCTCGGGCCGGCTGCGGGTCGACGATGGCCCAGGCTTGCACCAACTCCGGATGGGTGGAAACCAACTGAAGTACGCCCAATCCGCCTCGGCTAAAACCAGTTGCCACGATTCGGCGTTTCGAATATCGCTGGGCGAGGAAGTTAGCGAGATCGTTCACGTATTCTCGCCAGTTCCAATGATCTATGTTCGGGACGGGCGGTGCTTGCGGCGCAATGACGACTGTCTCGGGAAGACGCCCGAGGATTGCCTGAAATGGAGGCGTCTGATGAATGCACACTTTTGGTAGCTCATTGATTGACGCGCCAGCTTCACCCATACCATGCAGAAAAAGGAGAACGGGAACATCCGGATCCGAATCGGGCCGAACTTCAAGAGCATGCAGTTCGCTGACTTCGATCGAAGCAACGGGAATCGTGACAGTACTGGCGCGCATCACAATCTCCTAGCTTAGCCTCCGGTCGACTGCAAGAATGCCATTCGGTTTGTGGTGGAGAAGATGATGCGCACCAATACGAGCGCCAGCGATTGAGGCATCATATGATTACACAATATTTTTCTGTATTTGTCATCTTAAAATCTAGCGCCCCTACAGGGCGGATCGCTGTGGTGTTCGCTTTCCCGGGGTTAAAACCCCGGGCTGAGTCCTTCTGCCCCTTCGGGGTAGAGAGCCATCCCAAAGAGTAAGTTAACGCTTATGGGGCGAAGCCCTAGGAACTAAAATAAGCGGCGTTCTAGCGCTGAAAGCGCGTGACAAAACGTGAACTGTATGGTGTTTCTCTGGCCGGATTGAAACGCGCTTTCAGCGCTATGCTCTTCTTGGGGGCTGAATTTCCTAGCGCTACGCCCTAGGCTTTCCTGAGTCACAGCTTCCGACTTCGCCAACTCGATCTCGAGGCTTCGAACGTTCCTTCTCGCTTCGTCGGACACGTCGCCGCCGCTAAAAACCCGAGCGCATTTTCGACCAGCAGAGTCAGACACGTCCCGAGAGGGAGCGATAGACATTTCTCGCCTGACACGGTTTAGCCATACACTCGAATTCGGCGATCCCGGAGAGACACGCCAATGGCAGGCTCACGCTTGGACACCCTCGACAAAGAGCAATCTTCTATTCAATGCCTTAGAACGGATAGCGAGCGCTTCAGCATATTCAGGCGATTGATACCATTCGCGCGCCCTCCCCATCGTTGGAAATTCAACGATCACTATGGCGTGGGGGGCCGACTCGCTCTCCACTTTTTCAATCGCTCCACCCCGAACGATATAACAGCCGCCATATTTTTTGATGGTAGTCTGCGCTAACGCTCGATATTTCTCCATTAGCATCGGGTCAAGTATCGCGGAGATTTCGGAAATTACATACGCAGCCATGTTTCTGGTTTTAACATGGGTTAGGCAGTTGAGCGAGCAACATGGAACCACAAATCGTAGCGACGGGTGGCGGAGGTTTCGCCACGGAACCAGAAAATTTACTGCTTGAACAGTACGTGTTGAGTCTGTCACGGAATCGCATTAAGCCAAGAGTCTGTTTTCTTCCAACCGCGAGTGGCGATTCTGAGAATTACATCGAACGCTTCTATACTTCGTTTGGTAAGCTGAACGCGATTCCGTCTCATCTCCCTCTATTCGGGCTCACGGTACGCGACATCCGCGCGTTCCTTCTCGAACAGGATGTGATCTATATCGGCGGCGGCAACACCTTGAACATGTTGTTGATTTGGCAAAAGCGGAGCATTGATACGATCCTTCGAGAGGCAGCTGAAAACGGCACAATTCTCTGCGGAGTAAGCGCCGGTTCTATTTGTTGGTTTGACTCGGGAGTGACCGATTCGCTGGCAGCACAGGAACTCTTACCAATGAAGTGTCTGGGCTGGCTACCAGGAAGCAATTGCCCACACTACGATAGCGAAGCGGGTCGAAGACCTGCGTACCATAGCCTGGTTGTAAACGGAGCCCTCCCATCCGGATATGCAACAGACGACGGTGTAGGTCTCCATTTCGTTGGCACCCAGCTTGCGCAGATCGTGAGCTCCCGAGTCGACGCTCGGGCCTACGAGGTGCGGCTTAGCGACTTGGAACTTATCGAAACTGAGTTATTGCCAAGATATCTCCGCCAGTAAAGCCAATCCGGGACGATTATTATCTCACCTTGACAAGCGACTGCCGTTGGATGTGTGTTCCTCTGAACAGTTAGCCCGGGCAACCCCAATGATTCTGTGGCCAAGCCAACAAGTCCCGACTGCTGTGACGCCATCACCCAGAAACTAGCAATGAAAGTCGTCGAAATTGCATTCAGCGTTTATCCGGTAACCGATTTGAAGCGGGCGCGCGCTTTTTATGAAGGGACACTCGGCCTGAAAGCCGCTACGGCCTACGAGGGCGACGGAACGGGTTGGGTGGAATACGAGATTGGTCCAAGCGTTCTGGCCATCGGGGCTGGTTCCGAACAATTCAAACCGTCCGCTAGCGGCGGCTCAGTTGCGCTCGAGGTGGAGGATTTTGAAGCAGCGACCCGAGAATTGAAGGAGTATGGAAGCCAGTTCGTCATCGAACCGATGGAATTTCCGGGGTGTCATATGGCCGCCGTTCTTGATCCGGATGGGAACACGATCAGCATTCACAAGCGGAAGGCTACTAATCCCTGATCTGGTCTTCTAACCACAAATGGATCCGCCGGCCGCGGCGCACGGGACTCACGCAAAGACGCCATGGCACCAAGATGTGACCCAGGATTCTTGGTTTGTCCTACCTTGGCGCCTTGGCGTCTTTGCGTGAGATTTCTTGGCTGATCAGACGACTCGTTACATTCGCGAAGCGGTTAGTCAGAAATTCCAGTTCATCTGCCGTAAAGTGCTGGCCAAATAAACTCTCTATTAGCCTTCGATAGACTGGCCACGCTTTCTTGAGCTCTTGCTCCCCTTGATCAGTGATTCGCACTATGAGACCCCGCGGATCTTCCGGGCAGTCCAGCTTTTCGACCAGTCCCGATGCCGCCATGCGATCGATGCAACGAGAGAGCGCGCTTCGCGATAACACGACTTCCCCATTGATCTCGCGGAAACGCTTTTCCCGCTTCGGCGCGTGTCTTAACTGCAGAAGGATATCGTAAAAGCTGAAGGAAACGAGGCCGCGAGATTCGAATTCACGCTCGACCGCACGGACGATCCGGGATTGGCAGATAAGCAACTGTTGCCAGGCCGCAACCTGTTTTCGAATCAACGGAGTGGACATGAATCAGCCTCCGTGCCGCCCTGGTTAAAACGCCGCTCGGCATCCCTGGCATTATTGCGTATTACTCCTCCCTGCTGGACAAATCGCTGCTGCCGGCATTTTTGGTTAAAATTCACGCCGCTCTGATCTTGTTTTTCGAATTCGGGCTGGCCGTCTGGCTGTTCAGCGGCTGGCAGCTTCGCTTGGCCTGGAAAATCGCCGGGATTCTACTGATCAGCCTGGCGATTGGAATGATCTTTGCCGGGAAACATGATGTGGCGAGTGCCAACTATCTGTATGTCCTGCTTTGCGCGCTGGGACTTTTTGTGAGTGAATTCGACCGCTGGGTGGTAAGTGCGAATAAACCATAGCCGATGGCCGCTAGGACGTGAGCGATATCTGATGTCGGAGGGTGCGTCGCTTGCGACGCCCGGAAACGTCTCATCGTGCCGAGGTATCGATCCAACGACGTTTTTGTTCGCTCTTTTTAGTTAAAATTGTCCATTGCGCGTTGAAACGGCAAACTCTCGGGATGTTTTGACCAAACGGTGGCAGACTGGGCTGTTTCGCACATACAAGGATTTTAGCGTTATAGGCTTGATCGATCCACATATGGACATTTGGTTTCTCACAACCGTTCAGAAACCGTGATGTTCGAATTTCTGCGGTGGACGATCGTGGGCTCGATTCCTCGCTGCACGGCGGATCGTTTCCGGACGTCGCAAGCGACGCACCCTCCGAGCAATGGGCATGGCCTTGCCACGATCTGAATTCCTTTCGGTATCTGCTATTTGCTATTTCCCACTCGGCACGACTGGCTCTTCCCATTTACCCGATTTAGCCGAGCGGAATACTGCCTCGATTACCGCCATGTTTCGAATCGAGCCTTCCAGCGGAACTGGCAGCTCCTTACCTTCGCGTATGCTCTGCGAGAACAAATCGCCTTGGATCGTGTACTGATCAGCAGTCTCGTATTCCACCACCTTGGCGTGCCGGCCGGAGGGATCGGCTCCATCATCGATATAAATACGGCATGGTCGATCCGGCGGTGCATTGAACGGAATCTCTATTTCGATCCGGGCCTCGGTCCCAAAGATCTGTACCTTCTGATAAGGCACTACCTGGGTGCTACAGGTGAACACGGAGTGCCCGGAAGGAAAATGAAGTACTCCGGAAGAAAGCGCATCGGTATGCAACTCCGGATCGTCTTCAATCACCCCAAAGACTTTGGTCGGTTCTTCTCCGAAAATGAATCGGGACGTAAAAATCAGGTAACAGCCAATATCCATCATTCCGCCGCCTCCGTACTCGCGGATGTTGCGAATATTTTTCGGGTCCTGGTTATTGTAGCTGAAGCATCCCGAAATGGACCGAACTCTTCCGATTTTGCCGCTCTGAATCTGCTCGACGGCGCCCCGCCATTGCGGATGGGTGCGAACCATGAAAGCCTCCTCGATCTTCACTCCGGTGCGATCACGGACTTTCAGCAGCGACAACGCCTCTTCCACTGTCAGGCTGATCGGCTTTTCGCAGAGCACATGTTTTCCCGCTTCCGCAGCCTTAATCGACCAAGGAACATGCAGGTGATTAGGAAGCGGATTGTAAATCGCTTCGATATCTGGGTCGGCCAAGAGTTCCTCGTATGACCCGTAGGCCTTCGGTATGCCTAATTCCTTGGCGGCTTGCCTGGCTTTGTCCAGATCCCTTGAAGCAATCGCCGTCACTTCGCACCACTCGCCTCGTTGCATGGCCGGAATGACTTTCTTGGTTGCGATGTTAGCAACCCCTAATACTCCCCATTCAACTTTCTTCTTCATCAGTCTTGTTCGGTAAATTGTTCAGCGCTCCAAATCCGCTTGGTTAATTGGAAGCGGATGGCGACTGCGCGAGGTAGGGCGTGTCGCTCGCGATCGCCGAGCCACTGCTAGGCCGAAACCTATTGCCGGAGGTTTAATCGTGGTAAGATTCTTAGGCTACCGGGGTATTGGCATGCAAGTGGTTTCGGCGGTCGGGGAGCGACGCGCCCTACCTCACTGCCGTCGCTGGATCTGTTTCGCCTACCCATCCCTACTCCAGCGGCAACTCGACTCTTTCCTCCAGCCGGGGGGTGAGCTGATTTCCCATGATGATACGGGCACAAGTGTTCCAGTGCAGTAGTGCATCATCGTTTCTGGGCGGCCGCAGCTCCTCGGCTTTTTCGAACCAGCTCATCGCGTCGCGCAGAAATTCATAGGCGTTATGGCCCGCGCCCGGATTGCCCTGACGCAGTTGAGCTTTGGCTCGGCGTTCACAGATGATTCCCGCATAATAGGCCCGCTCATATTCACTGCGAAGGCGGGATAAAACTTCTTGCGCTTGGATAACGCCAACCGCGTAACCTTTGCCAAAACGATCGGTCAGGGCCAGCAATAGAAGGACCAGTGCCTCTTGATTCTCCGGATCGATTTCCAGTACATCGTGGCAAATGCTTTCGGCTTCAGCCGGCTCGTTGAGCAGGCGATAGCGCAAAGCTTTCTCCAGTGCCGCCGGAATGGCATCTTCAGAAAGTCGCTTGAGCTCAAACATGACTTTCTCCTTTCAGGTTTTTGGACGAAACAGTTTCAGCAATTTCCCTAATGGATCATAAAACTCATCAACCACGCGTTCCTTCAGCGGGATAATCGCATTATCAGTGATTTTGATGTTTTCGGGACAAACTTTGGTGCAACACTTTGTGATGTTGCAATACCCAATACCATCGGCCTGCTTCAGCTCGGCTGATCGGTCCTCCGTGTCGAGCGGATGCATTTCCAGCGCGGCGACATAGACCAAGAAGCGTGGGCCAATAAATTCCTCGTACTTCTGATGGTCCCGCAGCACGTGACAGACGTCCTGGCAGAGGAAACATTCGATGCACCGGCGAAATTCCTGGACCCGGTCAATGTCGGTTTGGGCCATGCGCCAAGTGCCATCAGCAGCGTCAGGCGGACGTGGCCTGAACTTCTTGATCTTTTTCTTCACGCGATAATTCCAGGAAACATCGGTGGTTAAATCGCGGATCCGCGGAAACGCGCGCATTGGCTCGATCGTCACGGGTTGGTCAAGTGCCAACTGATCGAGCCGCGTCATGCACATGAGCTTCGGGATACCATTGATTTCCGCCGAACAGGAGCCGCATTTGCCCGCCTTACAGTTCCAGCGACAAGCGAGATCATTCGCTTGAGCAGCTTGAATCTGATGAACGGCGTCGAGCACAACCATACCCTCGGAAATTCCAGTCGGGTAATCGACGAAAGCTCCACCCTTCGCGTCGCCCCGCCAAATTCTGAAAACTGCCGTTTTCATTTCATCTCCTCCACCACTTGGTTCAGCTGCTCAGGCATTTCGGGAATCGGCTCACGGCGCACTTGCATCGAGCCATCGGCAGCCTGGTAGACGACAATGCTGACCTTACCGTCGGCCGCGCTTTTGTGGGGAAAATCGTCGCGAAAATGCCCGCCCCGACTTTCCTTGCGCTCAATGGCGGAACGCGTGATGGCCTCGGAGACTGTGAGCAGATGCTTCAAATCAATCGCGGTATGCCAACCGGGATTATATTCGCGATGACCATGAACCGCGACGTTTTGCGAGCGTTTCCGAAGGGCGCCTAGTCCGTCGAGCGCGCGAATCATTTCCTCTTCTCGCCGTACGATTCCAACGAGGTTTTGCATCATTTCCTGCAAATCGCTCTGCACCTGATATGGGTTTTCGGCGTCCCCCGCTCCCCTGGCGGCGCGATCGAATGATTCCAGCGCCTCACGCGCTGCTTCTTCAATTTCGGCGTCGTGGGTTTGGCCGGGGCCGTACTCCTTGGCAAAGTTAGCGGCGAATTCGCCCGCGCGCTTGCCAAACACCAGCAGGTCGGACAATGAATTTCCGCCGAGCCGATTCGCTCCATGCAACCCGGCGCCAACCTCGCCTGCAGCGAACAGCCCGAGCACACTGGACATCTGCGTTTCCGCGTCCACCCGCACACCGCCCATAATATAATGAGTGGTGGGTCCGACCTCCATCGGCTCCTTGGTAATGTCAAGGTTGGCGAGCTGCATGAATTGATGATACATGCTCGGCAGCTTCTTTTTGATATGCTCCGCTGCGTTCGGGATTTTCTCCTTGATCCATGAGATATCGAGAAACACGCCGCCGTGTGGACTGCCCCGGCCGGCCTTGACTTCGTTCATGATACAGCGCGAGACGTGATCTCGAGTGAGAAGTTCCGGCGGCCGACGTGCATCCTTGTCGCCCTGAGTGTAGCGCCAGCCTTCTTCCGGATTGTCCGCGGTTTGCGGCTTATAGTTTTCCGGGATCTCCGAAAACATGAAGCGCTGGCCATCCTTGTTGCATAAGACGCCGCCTTCACCACGTACCCCTTCGGTAACAAGAATACCCATCACACTCGGCGGCCAGATCATTCCGGTTGGGTGGAATTGCACGTACTCCATATCAACCAATTCGGCGCCGGCGTGATAGGCGAGCGATTGCCCGTCGCCGGTGTATTCCCAGGAGTTACTGGTGATTCGATAGGCGCGACCAATCCCACCGGTAGCAAGCACGATGGCTTTTGCCTTGAATACCTTGAATCGTCCACGTTCGCGCTCGTAAGCGAACGCGCCAACAACCCGTTGGCCGTCCTTGAGGAGCGTGACGATCGTATGTTCCATATGGACTTCGATCCCCTGATGAATGCCGTGGTCTTGGAGTGTGCGAATCATTTCCAAGCCGGTGCGATCGCCCACATGCGCCAGACGCGGATAGCGATGGCCGCCGAAATTGCGCTGAAGAATCCTTCCGTCCGCAGTGCGATCAAACACCGCGCCCCAGGCTTCGAGTTCGCGGACGCGGTCGGGCGCTTCTTTTGCGTGTAATTCGGCCATGCGCCAACTGTTAACGTATTGGCCGCCGCGCATCGTGTCGGCGAAATGCACTCTCCAGTTGTCGCGATCATCGACGTTCGCCAGCGCTGCGGCCACGCCGCCCTCAGCCATTACCGTATGGGCTTTACCGAGGAGCGATTTGCAAATCAGCCCAACCTTGACTCCGGCGACCGAAGCTTCAATGGCGGCGCGTAGCCCGGCCCCTCCCGCTCCAATGATGAGTACGTCGTATTCGAGAGTTTCGTAATTGCCCACGTGATTTATCGAAACGTTGAAGGGTTAAAGCCTGGGGAAACTTGAAGCAGGAAGCGGTGTAACGGTTTAACGATCAACGTTTATAAAATCTTCCAATCGTGCCAGGTCCCCATCGAACAGAGACGCACGTACAGGTCGGTGAAGCCGACCCAAAACAGACTCATCCACGCCCAAAGCATGTGGCGGCGGTTCAAGCAACTCACGTAGGAGTAACATTGGGCGCAAACCGGCGCTTTGGAAATTTCATCGAGAAAACCGCCGAGCAAATGACGCAGCGAGTGACAGCCAAATGTGTAGCCACTGAGCAAGATGACGTTCACTGCCAGCACAATCGTTCCAACGCCAATGCCGAAATGTTTCCCGCCCGAGGTGTCGGTAAACCACATCGCTTTCCACACGTCGTGCGCGAGAACCAGAATGAAGAGCAGCGCAAGGTAAAGGAAATAGCGGTGGATGTTTTGCATGATGAGCGGAAAGGAATTTTCGCCCAGATATCCTTTGCGCGGCTCGCCGACGGCGCAAGCAGGCGGGTCAGCCCAAAATCCTTTGTAATAAGCGCCTCGGTAGTAGTAACAGGTAAGCCGAAAACCCGCTGGCGCCCATAAAACCAAAAGAGCCGGTGAGAATAGCAACCACGATGGCCACCACCCAGGCTTCGGCCCAAAAATCGCATGCGGCGAGGCGCCGAATATTTCCGGCGAATAGAAAGGCGAAACATAATCCGCCCCATTTTGATCGAGCCAATAATGATTGCCCTGAAACGCCGCCCAAGTTGAGTATACCAGGAAAGCGGAAAGCCCCAGAAATACGAACAACGGCTGGGTCCACCACGCGTCACGCCGCATGGTCTCGCCAAACGAGCGTTGTTTTAATGACGCATTTGCGTAAGACATATTGACTGCGCTGCGCTTTCGAATGGGGGACGGCTGCAAGTTACATATCGGCGAGGGAGCCCGATTTCAAGTTGATTAATCCTAATCTCACGCGTTCGATTTTGGGGTTAGACATGCAATCTGCCAATCGTAATGGATGAAGATCGTCCAAAATTTTGGCGGCTCCGAAAACCTTGATGGCAGCGGTTTTCCCTATCGCAAATCGCGATGCCCCGCTGCATGCAGACTGGCGACTTGCAAGGCGAATTCCGGCAGCCGGCGATCAAGCAACAATCGTTTTCGAGGCGATCCTTGTTTCGCGGCATTCTGGTACGCCGCTGGCTTAATTAACAGAGACCGACCTGCATAGCTCCAGCGAATATAAAGCGTCAGGTTAACGTCAAAACGAACGAAGAAGTATGCGCAAACTTGATCAAGTCTCTCCGGCGCTCCAGTCCAGTCTTACCCATTACCAGATCGCATGGTTAAGGCTCCAGGGGCGAGCATTGAAAATCTCCTCCGAACAATTGACCGGCACAATCCTGAACGAATGGCTTTCGAATCATCCGGAGATGCTGCAGGGGCACCATGATTCCAAAGAAATCATTCGACGTGCGCTGGACGACTTCATTCGGGGTCATTCCGCCGAGTTTTTGCCGGTCGGCCTGTCGGACTTGCTTGACCAAAATTGATCGGCAGATCTTCAGCGGCGACTAGCCTGTCCGACATAGTCGGTGGCTTGAGGTGGTTGCTTGCTGCACCGAGACGGCGTCGGATCCCACCACGCCTTCGGTTTGACGCGAATCAAAAGTTGACGCGGAGCTGCGGGCTTGACGCTACCACAAACCGCAGTCGCCAGGTCGTCGCGCTTAAGGCCCGACTTTACCTTCGTAGATTAGCTGTTGCCATCACTTGGTTGCTAACCCTGATGGAACACGTGGCAAAGCACTCTTGGGTGCTAACAACAGGATCCAGGCAGACATGAAAGTCACGCCGATACTTGTCAGCAACAACCAGGCACGAGGCGGCAACGACTGTAAAGATGCTCGAGCAACGCCACCCTCGTCACCCGGCAATTCCATAAGAAAGAGGCGAAAGGTGTCCAGACTCAGGAGTAATGTTAACCCGCTTGAAATCACGGTTAGCCAACCGACTCGCCACCTGGTAGAAAGCTCCTGTCATGCGATCAGCTGCGCTTTTTGTTTGCTTTATGCTGGGTTCGATCAGCCTGCAGGCTGAGCTGGTATTGCGATGGGCGGCGGATCCTAACAGTAACGCGCCCTACACGTTCTTCGCACCCGGCAAAGCGTTGACCGGCTTCGAGTACGAAATCATCAAACTGCGGCGCTCCGGATGCTGGAACAGACTCCGGGAGTTATAACCAAAACCTATGATCAAGAAATAAGTGCCTATCAGGACATTGTTAACGGGCGCCTTTTCGGTGTGCTGCTCGACTATCCGATTGCCAAATATTATGCAGCACCAAACCCGGTGCTAGCGCTGAGCGGTCCCCCCTTTGGCCGGATTGCCTATGGCATCGCGGTGGAGAAGGGAAACTCGGCGCTACAAACGGAGATTGACGCGGCGCTGCATGACCTTATCGCCAGCGGGGAGCTTCGAAACGTGCTCTCACGTTGGGGCCTTTGGACCGGTAGTGTGGCCCAAGCCTTCGACCAACCGGCCAAACCGTCAGTAGCGGACAGCGAATATCAATCCTTTGTTGCCAACCAAGGCGGTCAGACAAACTTCTGGTCTCGTATTCACATTTACGCTGCCGCCGGAAGACTCCTTCGCCGAGCTGCGCTGCTCACACTAACCGTTTCGATCACCGCGATGATTGTGGCTGTCGTTGCCGGTTTTCTGCTCGCCGTCTGTCGTATTTTTGGGCCGCCGCCAGCGCGTTGGTTCGCCACCGCCTATATCGAAGTGATTCGCGGCACGCCTCTCCTGATTCAGCTTCTATTTATCTTTTACGGCTTGCCGATCATTGGCATACGATTTTCGCCGTTTCTGGCCAGCGTGCTTGGACTCGGCTTGAACTATGCAGCATCGGAAGCCGAAAACTATCGAGCTGGCCTGCTCGCGGTGCCGGCCGGCCAGTGGCAGGCAGCGTATGCACTCGGTCTGACTCAGTCCAAAACACTCCGCTTGATCATCGCGCCGCAAGCCATCCGCTTCGTGCTCCCGCCACTCACCAACGACTTCATTGCATTATTCAAGGATTCTTCCCTTGTCTCGGCGCTGACAATGGTCGAGCTAACCGGCGCTTACCACCGGCTTGCCACCGAGACATTCGACTATTTCGGGCCGGGCTTATTGGTGGCGTTTATATACCTGCTTCTCGGCCTGCCGTTTGTGCGGCTCGCCCGATGGACGGAAGAACGGCTGGGCCGACCTACTCGATGGCAAATGACAAATGACAATTGAAAAATAGCACTAGCAAATTTTGACGGATCACGTCCCGAGCACGCAAGACGTAGGTCGCCGCTAAGTACAATAGTGTTTGCCAAGCTCAGTGACAGGGCGCGCGGAAGCTTGTCAGGACGTCCTCTCGATGCGCGGCGCGGGAGGGCGCACCCCTCCCGCCTCCATTTCCCAAATCTTCCCCATGCATGCAGGCAGAATAATCCGGATCGTTCGAGGACAGCTTCCGAGCGGTGCCTGGGAAAGTGTCCGGGGACTGCCCACCCGGAACTCGCGATGTACGTACGTGGCTACCAAGGGTACTTTGAAGCATCGTCCAAACCAGTACGGCGTCGGGAATTACCTTCCGGCGACGTGGCGTTGATCATCTCCTTTGGTCCGCGTTAGGAGCTGATTGATCCGGTTAGCGGCGGTTCGCTCGAGACCTGCTGCACGTTCATCGCCGGGCTTGACGACGCTTATTCACTGGTCGACTCCAGCGGAGCCGGTGTCGCCATGCAAATTGATTTCACACCGATCGGAGCTCATCGCGTCTTGCAGACCCCAATGCATCTGCTTGCGCACCGAGCAACGGAATTATCCAATTTATTGGGGAGCGTGGCCAATCGTCTAGTTGAAAGGCTTTTCGAAGCTCCGGATTGGCGCAGTCGCTTCACAATTCTGGACGAGTATCTGTTGGCGAAAATTCGGGCCGCGCCGACCGTTTCCCGGGAGATCCAATGGGCCTGGCAACAACTCACGATCAGTAATGGGATGACTCCCATCTCGAAAATCAGTGGCAACCTGAGTTGGACTCGGAAGCGGTTGGTCAGAGCGTTTCGCGATCGTATCGGCGTTCCTCCTAAGACGCTCAGTCGGGTTCTTCGATTCCAACACGCGCTTGCGAAGCTTGGTTCCCCGAAACGCAAACGCGTCCCTGATAGCCGTAGAATGTGGGTACAGCGACCAGGCACACATGATTCGGGAATTCGGCGCATTGTCCGGGTCCACTCCGATCGAACTCGTCCGATGTTATTCCACCGATGGTGGCATCGTGGAAGCCTAATACGCGAAACATTTCTTCAATACCGGACAGCGGCAAGCTCTTAGCTTGCTCGGTACCAAAACCAATTAGAAGAAGGAAAATCTATGCAGAATCCGAAAAACTCCGGACCGGCGACCATTAGTCCAACCATGCGGTATCGCCAGGCGCCGGCGGCGATCGAATGGCTCTGTCGAGCCTTCGGTTTTGAAAAGCATTTGGTAGTACCTGGACCAAATGACACAATCTATCACGCCCAGTTGACGTGGGGTAACGGGATGATCATGCTGAGTTCCCGGTTAGATACCGAGTTCAACCGCCTCCTGAAACAACCTCATGAACTTGGCGGCGTCGAAAGTCAAAGCCCTTATGTCATCGTGGATGATGCCGACGCTCACTACGCCAGCGCAAAAGCTGCCGGAGCTGAAATCGTAATCGATATCGCCGATGCAAGTTACGGCGGGCGCGGCTATTCCTGTCGCGATCCCGAGGGCCACCTGTGGAACTTTGGAACGTTTAATCCATGGGCGGAGGTGCACACTGCAAATAGCAAATAGCGGATTTTCGCTTTCATCTGGAACGTGGGCCGAGAGCGATAATCAAATGGGAGATAGCAAGAGTAGACTGATGTTGCCTCCTTCGTTTCCTCACAACCAAAAACTACGGCCGAAAGAGCAATCCCGGGAAGCAAGATACTCTCTGGGTCTTGAGCCGAAAGGACCGGGCAACTACTTGGCGTCTCTGCGTCTTGGCGTGAGATTTCTTTCTTTCATGAGCTCAAGAAGGTTGGTGACCGTGCGCCAACTTCTTACTGTGCCGATCGTTCCTAGCTTTGAATCAAAATAGGAGCTCGTAAGTTTGGTCCGCGCGAAACCAGCGGGACATAGTAGATAAATATCTTTTCCTCGAACTATGAACCGGTTTGGTGGCGATCGATCTGGATCAAGGTTTTTTGCTGCACCCGGCTTTGGCAGATCCGTCAGGAACATAACGTGAAGTATATCCTCTGCTGCTCCTTCCTTGAGAAATGGATTCTTGCGAACCACCTCACGCATCTCCCCAGTCGTTCGCAGCATTAGCGGAACCTTATGACCGAAACGCCTCTGAATTTCCTTCGCGATCAGCTCTGGAAGCCGGGTTGAGAGCTCCCGAGTCGCTTCGAAGATCACATTTCCGCTCTGAATATAGGTCCGTACGTCCTCGCATCCGGCTTTGGTGAAAACCTCGACCAAGTCTGGCATCAGGATCTTATTCTTGGGACCAAGGTTGATACCTCGAAGTAGCGCTAGGTAGGTTGTGGACATCCGGAAAAATTGGAGTGAGGATCGAGCAGAGGAACTGAAATTTAACACGTTCACCAGTCCTACCCCTGCGCTGGCCATGATGGAGCCTTCGGCGGATTGAAAACCGTTGGAAACTCAGCTGAAAAAAGCGTTTGGCAAAGCCGGTGCTTGGACACTTTACCAAACAGACGTCTGCTATCTTGGCGGGCTTGCTCGTCGATGGACTTCAAACCTGCGCACCCTCCCTCTGAAAGTGCTCAATGACGTCGCCCGCAGTCGCGAACCGGTCGATGCGACCAACTCGATCCTCGGCTCCTTCAATGCGAAGCAGATCGCGGACGGAAGCATGGGCCTCAACGAGACGCAAAACCACCCCACGCTTTGCAAGTTCGGTGAGGAGGTCCAAGAACATTCGAGCACCCGCGAGATCGACCGCCGGCGAAGTTGAGAGATCACAAATGACGAGGCGCAGCGATTTTCCCTCTGCTTCCACACGATCGAGCACGACTCGGAGTACGTGGTCGACGTTGAAATAGACGATTCCGGACTCGACCCGAAAAGCGAGTACACCGGGGATTCGCTCATTATCTTGGTGCCGGGCGAGATCTGAGAAGCGGCGAGTACCAGGGATACGTCCCAAGAACGCGACATGGGGGTGCGCCACGCGATGGATAAGCAGCAGCATAGACGCGACCGCTGCCACAATAACACCCTTCACAATACCGAGCAGCAGGACGCCGACCAAGGCTACGGCCGCGACCGTAAACTCCAGCCGGCTTACCCGCAACAAGCGTCTGATCTCGCGAAAATTGATCAGCCCTGTTATTGCCACCAACACAATAGCAGCAAGCACAGCTTTCGGTAAATTTTTCAAGAACCCGGTGAAAAAGAGCAAGCAGAATGCGAGTGTTATTGAGGCGAAGACGAGCGATAAAGGCGTCTTGGCTCCCGCCTTCTCGTTTACCGCGGATTGAGAAAGACCGCCGGCCACCGGATAGCCCTGTCCGAAAGCGACGAGTAGATTTGCGCTTCCAAGACCCAGAAGTTCCTGCCGCACATCGAGCTTGTAGCCGCGCTTGGCAGCGAAGGTACGCCCAGCAGAGACACTCTCGATGTAAGACAGCAGCAATGCTGCGAAAGCGAGTGGAAGGATACCGTCCACTTCCCTGATCCGTAGCGCGGGTGGGCGGAAGTTGGGCAACCCAGATGGAACCTCACCCACAGTAACGACGTGGCTGGTCAGGTTCGTCATTGATATGAAGGCTATCGAAATGACGACCACAAACAATGCGATCGGGCGACCGGGCAAGAACTTTTGACCAAACCACAACAAGAGGAGGCCACCGCAGCCGATACTCGTGACTACTGGATCTACTTGGAATATCTGGCTGGTGATCGCGAACAGGCGCTCAATGAAGTTGTGCCCACCACCTGGAATGCCGAGCAGAGCGGGAATTTGCGTTACCGCGATGCTCAGAGCGGC
>WNFP01001531.1_pt1 | contig 19487 bp, 21 predicted proteins | sample 5400201 | NCBI WGS metagenome assembly WNFP01 (sample SAMN13153355, study PRJNA577476) | soil metagenome | isolation source: 115 cm saprolite under Madrone tree | place: USA:California | collected 2016-06-14 | reverse complement strand
CGCAGGCCGTCGTCAAGGTCGAAGGAAACCGCAAGAGCATCCAGCATCTCGACGGCGGAATCGTGAAGCAGCTGCTGGTCGAGGAGGGACAGCATGTCAAGGCGGGCCAGACCGTGGTCGTGCTGGACGACACGCAAGCCCGCGCCATGGTCCTCATGCTGTCGCAACAGTATGACGTCTACCGGGCCGAGCAGGCTCGGCTCGTCGCCGAGCGCGATGGCGCCGCGGAAGTGATCTTTCCATCCGAACTCGAGGCGCGGCGCACCAACCCCGATGTACGCATGCTGCTGGACGGCCAAGCGAAGCAGTTCGAGATCCGGCGCAAGGCGCTCAGCGGCCAGACCTCGGTGCTGCAGCAGCGCATCCAGGAGCTGCAGGAGCAGATCAAGGGCTCCAAGGCTCAGCGGACCGCCCAGATGGAGCAGATCGTGCTGATCAACAGCGAACTCAAGGATCAGCTCGAGCTCCTGGCGAAAAGCCTCACCGTGCGCTCCCGCGTGCTGGAGCTCCAGCGCGCCGCTGCCGCCCTCAACGGGCGATCGGGCGAGATCACCGGCGATATTTCAAAGTCACAGCAGGCAATCGGCGAGATCGAGCTGCAGATCATCCAGTTGCAGAATGACTTCATGACCGACATGGCCAAGGATCTGAGGGATGTGCAGGCGAAGATCCTCGACGTGATCCCGCGCCTCGAGGCGGCGCAGGACGTGCTCAACCGGACCGAGATCCGCAGCCCCTATGCCGGCTACGTCGTGGGTCTCAATGTGTTCTCGACCGGAGGCGTGATCGGGCGGGGGGAGAAGATCCTGGATATCGTCCCGACGGGGAACGACTTGACCGTCGAAGCCAAAGTCGATGTCAACGACATCCACAACCTGCATCCCGGCATGCGCGCCGAGCTGCATTTCACCGCCTACAAGCAGCGGGTGATTCCGGTCATTCATGGCGAGCTGATCGAGGTCGCGGCCGACCGGCTGACCGACGAGCGCACCGGGGTCCCCTACTATACGGCGCTGGTCAAGGTCGACGAAGGCGAGCTCGCGCAAAGCAAGCAGGTGAAACTCTACCCGGGCATGGCCGTCACGGTCATGGTCCCGACCGAGGAAAGGACGGCGCTCGATTACCTGCTGGGCCCCGTCATGGCGTCCTTCGATCAGGCCTTTCGCCAGCAATAGGCGGCAGCCCACGAGCTATGGCATGGACACATCCCCCGAGCCAAAAGGCGGCGCCACCCCCACCCTCTTCGCCCTGAAGGGCGGAGAGGGAGTAAATCGATAAACGATGTGTCCATGCCATAGGCCCACGGGTTGCGGCGAGGCCGGCGTGGCTGATGGCCAACCGGCTATCCTCCCGGCGAAAGCGGAGTGAAAATCCCGGGGCCAAGTAGGAACCGATGATGGCCGGCGACGACAAACGCGTCTACATCTTCGATACGACGCTGCGCGACGGGGCCCAGACCCAGGGCGTCGACTTCGGCGTGGGCGACAAACTCGCCATCGCCCAGGCGCTGGACCGGTTGGGGGTCGACTATATCGAGGGCGGCTGGCCCGGCGCCAATCCCACCGACGATGCCTTCTTCGCTGAGCCGCCGGCGCTGAAGCGCGCCAAGCTGGTCGCCTTCGGGATGACGAGGCGCCCGGGCCGCAGCACCGCCAACGATCCAGGGCTTGCCGCCCTTCTGGGCACGGACTCGCCTGCGGTCTGCATGGTGGGCAAGAGTTGGGATTTTCATGTCGATGTCGCGCTTGGCGTCGAGCGGTCCGAGAACATCGCGATGATCGAAGATAGCGTCGCCCTTGCCGTGTCGCGCAACCGCGAGACGATGTTCGACGCCGAGCATTTCTTCGACGGCTACAAGGCCAATCCATCCTATGCCATCGATTGCCTGCGGGCGGCGGAGCGGGCAGGGGCACGCTGGATCGTGCTCTGCGATACCAACGGCGGCACCTTGCCCCGCGAGGTCGAAGCCATCGTCGGCAAGGTGGTGGAGACGATTCCGGGCAGCCGGATCGGCATCCACAGCCACAACGACACGGAGAATGCAGTCGCCAATTCTCTGGCCGCGCTCAACGCCGGCGCGCGTCAGGTTCAAGGCACCTTGAATGGATTGGGCGAGCGCTGCGGCAATGCCAATCTGGTGTCCCTGATCCCGACGCTGCTGCTGAAGACCGATTTCGTAACTGGCATCGGCGAAAAGGATCTGGCCCAGATCACCAAGATGTCGCGCCTGCTGGACGAGCGGCTGAACCGCGCGCCCTTGCGCAGCGCCGCCTATGTCGGCGAATCCGCCTTCGCCCATAAAGGGGGCTTGCATGTTTCGGCCGTGGAGAAGGACCCGCGGACTTACGAGCATATCGAGCCGGCGCTGGTGGGCAATCGGCGCCATATCGTCGTCTCCGACCAATCCGGCCGGGCCAACATCCTGGCCCGCTTTCGCGACATCGGTCTCGCCGTGGACGCCGACGATTCCAAGATCGCAACCCTGGTGGAGACGGTGAAGGCCCGGGAATACGATGGCTATGCCTATGACGGGGCCGAGGCGAGCTTCGAGCTTCTGGCGCGCCGCGCGCTGGGCCGCATGCCGGAATTTTTCCGCCTGGCCCGTTTTCGGGTGATGGACGACCGGCGCTGGAATGCGCGCGGCGAGCTGGTCACCGAATCCGAAGCCACGATCACGGTCGAGGTGGGCGAAGATCGGCTTATGACCGTGGCCACCGGCAACGGCCCGGTGAACGCCCTGGATCAGGCCCTGCGCAAGGCGTTGCTGCCCTTTTATCCGCAGCTCGAGGACATGCGGCTGGTGGATTTCAAGGTTCGCATCCTGACGCCCAATGCCGGCACCGAGGCGGTGACCCGCGTGATGATCGAGAGCGCCGACAAAACGGGGGAACGCTGGACCACCGTCGGAGTCTCGACCAACATCATCGACGCCTCCTTCAACGCGCTGCATGACGCCATCACCTGGAAACTGTTCCGCGCCGGCGCCGATCCCACCGTCCTTACGAACTAATGGCGGGCACCGATCGCAAGCAGCACGCGCCATCCGGCGGGCCGGCGATCATCCTGGTCGAGCCGCAGCTGGGCGAGAACATCGGCACGGCCGCCCGGGCCATGCTGAACTGCGGGCTGACGGATCTGCGCCTGGTCAAGCCGCGGGATGGCTGGCCCAGCGAGAAGGCGCGCTCGGCCGCCTCCGGTGCCGACAAGGTCATCGAGGGCGCCCGGCTTTACGACAGCGCGGCTGCGGCGATCGCCGATCTCGCCCGCGTCTATGCCACCACCGCGCGCCCGCGCGGCATGATTAAACGCGTGGCAACGCCCCGTCGCGCGGCGAGCGAAATGCGCAAGGCGACATCCCTCGGCCAGAAAATCGGCGTCCTGTTCGGGCGCGAGCGCACGGGGCTGGAGAACGACGACATCGCGCTGGCCGATGCGGTCATCGCCGTGCCGCTGAACCCTGGTTTCGCCTCGCTGAACCTGGCCCAGGCGGTGCTGCTGGTGGGCTATGAATGGTTCCAGGCTGCTGACAAGACGCCAGCCAGCCAGCTGGTCGTGAACGAAACCCGGCCGGCGACCAAGGCGGAGCTGTTGAATTTCTTCCTGCAGCTGGAGAAGCGTCTGGTCGACAGCGGCTTCCTGCGCAATGTGGAGAAGCGGCCCAGCATGGTGCGCAACATCCGCAACCTGTTTCAGCGCGCGGGCCTGACCCACCAGGAAGTGCGCACCCTCCACGGCATCGTCAGCGACCTTTCGGCGCTGCGCGAGCGGCGGAAATGAGTCGCGAACCTGGCACGATACCCCATAAATCCAAGCAACCTGTTGAAACGACAGGACTTTGCCTTTCTTGACAGTCAGTCGATGCTGACTATTATGCGCCCACTTCCGAGCTGAGGACGACACGCCTCGAAGAATCGAGCCGTCGCCCCGCCGCCGGGTCTACCGGGCCGGACACTCGGGACATGAACCACAACCGTTCAACACGGGAGAATGCCACGTGACGAAACGCGCTGAATCCAAATACAAGATCGATCGCCGCCTGCAGGTCAACCTCTGGGGCCGGCCCAAGAGCCCCTACAATTCCCGCGAATACGGCCCGGGCCAGCATGGCCAGCGCCGCCGGAAGCCGACGGAATACGGCACCCAGCTCATGGCCAAGCAGCGGCTGAAGGGCTACTACGGCAACATCGGCGAACGCCAGTTCCGGAAGATCTACGAAGAGGCAGCGCGGCGCCGCGGCGATACCGGCGAGAATCTGGTGGGCCTGCTGGAGCGCCGTCTGGATACCGCCGTCTACCGCGCGAAATTCGTTCCCACAGTCTTCGCCGCCCGCCAGTTCGTCAACCACGGCCATATCCGGGTCAATGGGAAACGGGTCAACATCGCCTCCTACATTTTGAAGGACAACGACGTGATCGAAATTCGCGAGAAGTCGCGCGAACTGGCGATCGTCCTGGAGGCGGTGGGCTCGGGCGAACGCGACGTGCCCGGCTATATCGACGCCGACCACAAGAAGATGCGCGCCGTCTTCCTGCGTGCGCCGGCGCTGGGCGACATTCCCTACCCGGTGCAAATGAACCCCTCCATGGTGGTGGAGTTCTATTCGCGCTAAGCGGGCGCTTCTTGATCTTTTGCGGACGGCCGCGCCCCACTCGGGCGTGGCCGTTTTCGTTTCGCAGCGTCGATCTCTTCTACCCCCACTCCAGCATGCTTGCCCAGGGGGCGGGACGATGGGGAGACGAGCGGCACGCCGCCTGCAGCGGGATGGACAAGATGCTATAGTCCGCCCATTCATAGGCGGGATAGGAAAACAATCATCGGGAGGCGATCATGGGATCCGTCGAATGGCGAATGAAAGGCCAATGGATCAAGAACTGCAATTGCGCCTATGGCTGCCCCGATCTCTCCGGTCTTTCCTGGGCCGCGGTCGTTGATTTCCCCGAGACGCTGAAGTCCAGCAGCGGCATTAAATACAGCTACAATAATTCGCATAGCACCTTGGCCAAGGTCGATCATGGGCCGAAAGGCCTCGTTCATCCGGTGAGCTGACAGTCAAGGCGTCGGCGAATGGTCTTGGTGGATCTCAAGCGGCTGCTGCAGCGCGATCGGGCAATCGTAGCATGCGGTCTGGTCGGGCTGGCGGCTCTCGCTTGGGTTTATACCTACGGGCTAATCGGCGGCGCCTGGCCCTCCTTGATGGCCATGCCGCAGCGCCACGGGTGGACATCCCTCGATCTGGCGCTGACCGTTCTCATGTGGGCAGTCATGATGATCGCCATGATGACCCCCTCGGTGACGCCGACGGTCCTGCTGATCGCGACCGTCGAGCGTCGTCGCGGGGAGGCGAGACCCGCTGCCCGAGCGGCGATCGCGCTTGCGGGATATTTCACCGTGTGGACGGCGGCGAGCCTCGTCGCGGCTCTCGCGCAATGGACGCTCCACGACGCAGCGATGCTGACCGGGCCGATGGGCCGCTTGGCACCGCGAATCGCAGGCGTCGTCTTGATCGCGGTCGGGCTCTATCAGTGGACGCCGTTGAAGGCAGTCTGCCTTGCCCTCTGTCACTCACCGATCAAAACCATTGCCGATTTCTGGCGGCCGGGGGCCCGCGGCGCCTTCGTTCTCGGCCTGCGCCACGGGCTTTATTGCCTTGGCTGCTGCTGGGCATTGATGGCCGTTCTTTTTGTCACCGGAATCATGAATCTGGTCTGGGTGGCGCTTCTTTCCGTGCTCGTGCTGGCGGAAAAGCTGCTGCCGCGCGGGCGTCGCTTCGGGCAATTTGCGGGGCTGGGGTTGGTGGCCTGGGGCCTGGTGCTGGCGATCGGCGGATAGGACGCGCGAGTGGGGAATCCACTTCGCCGCTAGAACCCCAGAAGCCTGCTCACGATCGGGTCGCCGCTGCCTGCCGAAGCGTCGATCTTGAAGGTGATCCCGCGCCCCGGCGCCTTGGCCTGATAGAGCCCGCCGGGCGTGATAGCTATACCCTGCGTGGCGAGATCCATGGTGACGCGATCCAAGGGAAGGCGTCGATGGCTGCTGCAGTTACCGTCAAGTGTCTACTTTACAGGCTTGATCGGCGGCCGCATCTAGGTTGCGAGGGTTGCGACGGTGTCAGCCGCCAAACCCGAAGGAGAACAAGGGATGCTTCCGACAGTCTTCCTGTCCCATGGCGCACCCACATTGGTGTTCGAGGATATTCCGGCCCGCCAGTTCATTGCCGACCTTGGCACGTCGCTGCCGCGACCAAAGGCGATCCTTTGCGTATCGGCCCATTGGGAAACTGCGCAGCCTTCCGTCTCGGGATCCTCCTCGCCGAAGACGATCCACGATTTCTACGGATTTCCCGACGCGCTCTATCGCTTGAACTACCCGGCGCCGGGGGCGCCGGCCTTGGCGAAGCGGGTGGCGGAGCTGGTCAAGGGAGTCGAGATCGATCCGGACCAGGGCCTCGACCATGGGGCTTGGAATCCCCTGATGCTGGCCTATCCAGGCGCCGACATTCCGGTTACCCAGCTCTCGATCCAGGTCCCGGCGGGAACCGCGCGCCATCTCGACCTCGGGCGCAAGCTGGCGCCGTTGCGAGAGGAGGGCGTTCTGATTCTGGCCAGCGGCGGTGCGGTCCACAACCTGCGCCAATTCCATATCGATAACACCAAGCCTGCCGATTGGGCGATCGCTTTCGATGAATGGCTGGCGGACCGCATTCAGGCTGGGGACATCGACGCGCTGATCGATTATCGACGGCAGCGGCCGGAAGCGAAGCTGGCCCATCCGCGCGACGAGCATTTTCTGCCAATGTTCGTCGCGCTAGGCGCGGCCGAAGGCAAGGGCCGCATCCTCCACCGCAGCTTCGCCCACGGCAGCCTTAGCATGGCGGCCTTCGCCTGGGGCTGATAGAGGGAGGGTGACGAGGCGCTCATTGCGTCACGCCCGCGCAGCGAGTGTCCACGTCTTGCGGCGGTTTTGGAGAAAAGAAGGCCTGAATACCCGGGTCTCGCCCCTCGGCCGATCCCGGGCTTGACGAGGTAGGTTGCCGCCCGGACTCTAGGCCGCCTTGGTATTGACTCCGCGGGTCTGCAACAGTTCGCGCAGCTCGCCCGAGCTGTACATCTCGCGCACGATGTCGCAGCCGCCGACGAACTCGCCCTTGACGTAAAGCTGCGGGATCGTGGGCCAACTGCTGAATTCCTTGATGCCCTGGCGCAGACTGGGATCGATCAGCACGTCGATGCCCTTGAACTTGACGCCGAGATCGCTCAGTACCTGGACCACGGCGGCGGAGAATCCGCATTGCGGGAACACCGGCGTGCCCTTCATGTAGAGCACCACGTCATTGTCGGAAATATCCTGCTGGATGCGCTGGATAACTGGATTGTTGGTCATCGTCCTGTCCCTTTCACGAAATCGCTATACCGCCGGCGGCGCCGAAGTCTGCAGCGCCAAGGCGTGAAGCTGTTCGCCCATCCGCCCTTTCAAGGCCTGATAGACCATCTGATGCTGCTGCACCCGCGTCTTGCCGATGAAGCTGGCGGAGACGACGGTGGCTGCGTAGTGATCGCCATCGCCGCGCAAATCCTCGATTGCCACTTGGGCATCGGGGATTCCCTGTTTGATCAATTGCTCGATCTCGCCCGCATCCATCGCCATACCGTCGATCCTTATGCTTGAGCGCCCATCAAACGAGGAAGAAATCCTTCATGGGCAGCGGTCAGCTCGCTGAGGGATATCGTATTCCCGCCGGCCAGTGTCAACGCGTTTCCCCGGGTCGTTCCGATGATTTGCGCCGGCACGCCGGCCGCCGTGGCCGCCTCCAGCAGCTGCGCCACCTGAGGTTTCGCCAGAGTTGCCAGATATCGGCCTTGATCCTCGCCGAAGCAGAAGGCATGGGCCGGCAGGTCGCGCGGCAGATCGATCTTGGCCCCGATCCCGCCCGCCAAGGCCATTTCCGCGACGGCGGTCAACAGGCCGCCATCGGAGATATCGTGGCAGGCGCTGAACACACCGGCGCCTATCCGGGCCCGGACGAAGTCGCCGTTGCGCCGCTCGGCGGCAAGGTCCACGGCGGGCGGGGGAACATCTTCCCGGTCCAGGATCTCGCGCAGATAAAGCGAACAGCCGAGATGGCCCTCGGTGGCGCCGATGAGGACGATAGCCTCGCCATCCCGCTTGAAGGCGATCGAGACCGCCATGTCGACGTCGTCGATCACACCCACGCCGCCGATGACCGGCGTCGGCAGAATGCCGTTGCCGTTGGTCTCGTTGTAGAGCGACACGTTGCCAGAAACGACCGGGTAGTCCAGCGCCAGGCAGGCTTCGCGGATACCCTCGATGCAGCCGACGAACTGCCCCATGATTTCCGGGCGCTGCGGATTGCCGAAATTCATATTGTCGGTGATGGCTAGCGGCCGGGCGCCGACGGCGGTGAGATTCCGCCATGTCTCCGCCACCGCCTGGGCGCCACCCCGCGAAGGATCGGCCTGGCAGTATCGGGGCGTGCAATCGGTGGTGAGCGCCAAGCCCTTGGGTCCGCGGCCGAGCCGTACCACGGCGGCATCGCCGCCGGGGCGGATGACGGTCCGGCCCATGACCAGATGATCGTATTGCTCCCAGATCCAGCGACGGCTGGCGAGATCGCAACTTCCGATCAATTTTTTCAATGCGGCGATCGGATCGCACGACGGCAGGCTGGCGGCCGACACCGGCGCCCGGGGCGGCGTTGCCACATGGGGCCGCTCATAGACCGGCGCCTGCTCGACCAGCGGGGCGACCGGCAGATCGGCGGCGATGCGCCCGTTCATCTTCAGCACCAGATGGCCGCTGTCGGTCAGCTTGCCGATTTCGGCGAAATCCAATTCCCATTTCTCGAAGATCGCGCGCGCGCGGCCGCGGGCCTCGGGCTTGATCACCATGAGCATCCGCTCCTGGCTCTCCGAGAGCATGATCTCGTAGGGAGTCATGCCCGTCTCGCGCATCGGCACCTTGTCGAGTTCGAGTTCGATGCCCATCCCGCCCTTGGAACTCATCTCGACGGAGGAGGAGGTGAGGCCGGCCGCCCCCATGTCCTGGATGGCCACGATAGCGTCGGTCGCCATCAACTCGAGGCAAGCCTCCAGCAACAGTTTCTCGGTGAAGGGATCGCCCACCTGAACCGTCGGCCGCTTCTCGTCCGAATCGTCGGTGAACTCGGCCGAGGCCATGGTGGCGCCGTGGATGCCGTCGCGCCCCGTCTTGGCGCCGACATAGATCACCGGATTGCCCAGGCCGGCGGCCTTGGAATAGAAGATCTTGTTCGTGGAAGCGATACCGACGGTCATGGCATTGACCAGGATGTTGCCGTTATAGGCGGCATGGAAATTGACCTCGCCCCCCACCGTGGGTACACCCATGCAATTGCCGTAGCCGCCGATGCCCGCGACCACGCCCGCCAGCAGATGGCGGGTCTTGGGATCGTCCGCGGCGCCGAAGCGCAGCGCGTTCAGATTGGCGATGGGCCGCGCGCCCATCGTGAACACGTCGCGCATGATGCCGCCCACCCCGGTCGCCGCCCCCTGATAAGGCTCGATGAAGCTGGGGTGATTGTGGCTTTCCATCTTGAACACAGCCGCCTGGCCGTCGCCGATGTCGATGACGCCGGCATTCTCGCCAGGCCCTTGGATCACCACCGCCCCCGTCGTGGGCAGGCGCTTCAGCCATTTGCGCGAAGATTTATAAGAACAATGCTCGCTCCACATGACCGAGAAAATGCCGAGTTCGGTCATGTTGGGGGCACGGCCCATGATCTTGAGCACGCGCTCATATTCCTCGGGCGTCAGGCCATGTTCGGCGACGATCTGCGGCGTGATCGCCGGCTCGACGGACGCGGGTTTGTTCACGACAGGGCTTCCACGATTCCCCTGAACATCGCCTTGCCATCGGTCGAACCCTGCAGGGGCTCCACCGCGTTTTCCGGGTGCGGCATCAGACCCAGGACGTTCTTGGTCTCGTTGAAGATGCCGGCGATATGGCGGGCCGAGCCGTTGGGATTGGCAGCGGGGGCAAGATCGCCATCGGCGCTGCAGTAGCGAAAGGCAATCTGTCCCTTGTCTTCCAGCCGGTCGAGGGTCGCCTCGTCGGCGAAATAGTTGCCATCGTGGTGAGCGACCGGAATGGACAGCGTCTGGCCGGCCGAGTAGCCGCTGGTAAACAGGCTCTGGCTGGTTTCCACCTTCAGGCCGATATTCCTGCAGACGAAACCCAGGCCGGCGTTGCGCAACAGCACGCCGGGCAGCAACCCCGCCTCGGTCAAGATCTGGAAGCCATTGCAGATGCCCAGCACCGCCACGCCCGCCTTGGCGCGCGCCTTCACCTCGCGCAGCACGGGGGAATGGGCGGCGATGGCCCCGCAACGCAGGTAGTCGCCATAGGAGAAGCCACCGGGCACGACGATCAGGTCGACCTTGGGCAGATCATTATCGCGGTGCCAGACCATGACCGGCGGGTGGCCCATGGCAGCTTCCAGCGCGCGGGCGGCATCGCCCTCGCGGTTGGAACCGGGGAAGACGACAACCGCCGCCTGCATGGTCAGCGTCCAGCCAGGTTCGTCGTTGCGGCGTTCATTGGTTCTGGCATTGGCTCTGGCGTCATGTCAGTCAACCAGTTCGATGGCGTAATTTTCGATCACCATATTGGCCAGAAGCTTCGCACACATTGCCTCGACCTTGGTCTTGGCCTTGGACCGATCGGTTTCGGCAAGATCGAGTTCGATGTATTTGCCCTGGCGGACGTCGTTCACCCCGGCAAAGCCAAGGCCGTCGAGGGCATGGGCGATGGCGCGACCCTGGGGATCGAGAACGCCGTTCTTGAGGGTGATGTGCACGCGAGCCTTCATATCGCGAAAAATCCTGTTCGAGAACCTATTGAACCGTCTCGGGCCCCGGCATATCGCGCGGGCCGCTCTCCGGCAAGATGCCCAGGCGCCGCGCCACTTCCTGATAGGCCTCGGCCACCTTGCCGAGGTCGCGCCGGAAACGGTCCTTGTCCAGCTTCTCGTTGGTCTTGATGTCCCATAGCCGGCAGCTGTCGGGGCTGATCTCATCGGCCAGCACGATACGCATCTCCTCGCCTTCCCAGAGCCGCCCGTATTCGAGCTTGAAATCGACCAGCTTCAGGCCGACGCCGAGGAAAAGGCCGGAGAGGAAATCGTTGATGCGCAGCGAAAGAGACAGCAATTCGTCCAGTTCCGGGGGGGTCGCCCAGCCGAAAGCGGTCACATGCTCCTCCGACACCAGGGGGTCGCCCAGCTGATCGGATTTGTAATAATATTCAACGATCGAGCGCGGCAGGACCGTGCCTTCGGCAAGTCCGAAGCGGGTGGCCAGCGATCCGGCGGCGATATTGCGCACCACGACCTCGAGCGGAATGATCTCGACCTCACGCACCAGCTGCTCGCGCATGTTGAGGCGGCGCACGAAATGGGTCGGTATGCCGGCCTCGCCCAGGCGCGTCATCAGATATTCGGAGATGCGGTTGTTGAGCACGCCCTTGCCGATGATCGTGCCCTTCTTCTGATTGTTGAAGGCTGTCGCATCGTCCTTGAAGTATTGGACGAGGGTGCCGGGCTCCGGGCCTTCGAACAGAACCTTCGCCTTGCCTTCGTAAATGCGTCGTCGACGGGACATGGCAGGTTCTCGCGATGTCGGGAATCGGGGAGCGATCTAACCCATGCTATAGCAGTTCGATGGGGGCAAAACAACGATGGCACCGGAGGCTTCGCAATGCATCGCGGGGCATCGGTTTGGCGTCAGAAATTTTTCGTAAAATCAATATATTATGGGATTATATTGCGACCAGTTCGTAGGATGTAACATCGGGGCGCCCGGCGGCGAATCGCCAGATCGGCTTGCGCTCGGATCCTGCCGCGGGAAGGGCGATGAGGGCGCTGGAAAGCGTCTCGAAACCCTCCTTGCCCACGATCGTCATGGCGTCGTAAACGCTGCCGTCCTCGGCGAATTGGCGACTGGCCATCAGCGTCTCCCAGGCTCGCCAATTGCCGTCTTCGGGATCGGGCGGCGATGCCGATTCGAACAGGGGCAGGAAATGGCGGATGCGCCGACTATGGGCGGCATCGTTGCGATCATGCGCGGTAATCATGGAAAATCCGGGCGGTATGGTCTCGAGTCTGATCCGATCTCCGAGGTTGGCCAGCCAGAGGGCATCGCGATTGTCAGCCAGGACCAGATTGAACGGGCGATATGCCCCGGGTTCCAGGGCCGCCAGCGCCTCGGCCGCCTCACGGGCATCGGCATGGTCCAGGGCCTCCAGCACCAATTCGCCGCGGCTGCGCTTGCCGGGCAATGGGCCCAGGCTGTTCATGCGATTCATGATGCCGGCGATCAGCCCGTGATCGTTCAGCCCCAGCCAGCTTCCGCCTGCCAAACTATCCTGGCCGGCAACAATCCCCGGCCTGTCCGACCAGTGGCGGCCCGGGGGCAGCCAGGGGCGGTTATTCATCTCGTCGCGGTTGGCAGCGAACAGCACGGGCCAGGGATCACCCGGCCGGCGCAGAATGACGACGCTACACATTTGCGTTTCGGCGGTTCAAAAGCCTGGAACAATTCGCTATAAGCGAGGCGCATTAACCGCCACGACCGGAGGGAGCGCAAGCGGCATGGCCAGTTTCGACGATCGCGAGAAGGGCTACGAGGGAAAATTTGCCCACGACCAGGAACTGGTGTTCAAGGCCAAGGTGCGGCGCGACAGGCTGCTGGCGCTTTGGGTCGCGCCGCAACTCGGCCTCAGCGGCGCCGACGCAGATGCCTACGGCAAGGCCCTGGCCATGAGCGCCCATGAGAAGCACCATGAAGACGATCTGGTGGCAAAGATCGCCAAGGATCTGGCGGCCAAGGGAGTGGTCGTGACGGAACATCAGCTCCGCAAGAAGATGGCGGAACTATATAACGAGGCACGTGCCCAGGTCGGGCAGGGCAAAAACCCGTGAGATAGTGGGATCGGATCGGCGCTCAATCCAGCCACAAACGCGACTCGCCGCGCGGGGACTCAGTATCGCGAACATCGACGTTCTGGATCAGGCGGTTCAGGAACTGCCGAAAACGCGATCGAAGATCTGATCGATCCGCTTGGTGTGATAGGCCAGATCGAAACAGGCTTCGAGTGCCTCGGGCGCAAGGCGCGCGGATACCTCGGCGTCCGCTTTGAGCAGGCCGAGGAAATCCACCCCCTCCTGCCAGGCGCGCATGGCATTGCGCTGGACGGCCTGATAGGCATCCTCGCGCCCCATGCCCGCCTGGGTGAGCGCCAGCAGCACGCGCTGGGAATGCACCAGCCCGCCGAACAGGTCGAGATTGCGCCGCATGGCCTCGGGATAGACCACCAGCTTTCCGATGACGCCGGCCAGCCGGGCGAGCGCGAAATCCAGCGCGATGGTCGCGTCCGGCGCCATGACCCGTTCGACCGCCGAGTGCGAGATGTCGCGCTCGTGCCATAGCGCGATGTTCTCCAGCGCCGGATTGACCGCGGCGCGGACGATGCGGGCAAGGCCGGTCAGGTTTTCCGAAAGCACCGGGTTGCGCTTATGGGGCATGGCGGAGGAGCCCTTCTGCCCCGGGCTGAAATATTCCTCCGCCTCGCGCACCTCGCTGCGCTGCAAATGGCGGATTTCCGTCGCCAAATTCTCGATGGAACCGGCGATGACGCCCAGCGTGGCGAAGAACATCGCGTGGCGATCGCGCGGGATCACCTGGGTCGAGATCGGCTCGACCGTCAGGCCCAGCTTCTCCGCGACATGGCGCTCCACCGCGGGATCGATATTGGCGAAGGTGCCGACGGCCCCTGAAATGGCGCATGTGGCGATCTCGCTTCGCGCCCGGCGCAGTCGCTCGCGCGCCCGGTCGAAGGCGGCGTAGTGGCCAGCGAGCTTCAGACCGAAGGTGGTGGGCTCAGCATGAATGCCGTGGCTGCGGCCGATGCAGAGAGTGTCCTTGTGTTCGTAGGCGCGACGCTTCAAGGCCGCAAGCAGCGCGTCGAGATCGGCCATCAAGATGTCGCTCGCCTGCTTCAACTGAACGGCTAGGCAGGTGTCCAGCACGTCGGAGGATGTCATGCCCTGATGCATGAAGCGCGCCGGCGGGCCGATATGCTCGGCCAGATTGGTCAGGAAGGCGATGACGTCATGCTTGGTCTCGCGTTCGATCTCATCGATGCGCGCCGGATCGAATTTACCCAGCTTCCAGACCGCCGCGGCCGCTTCCTTGGGAATTACCCCGAGTGCCGCCTGGGCGTCGCAGGCGTGGGCCTCGATTTCGAACCAGATGCGATAGCGGTTCTGGGCTTCCCATATGGCGGCCATCGGTGGACGGCTGTAGCGCGGGATCATCGAGGGGGCTCCCGGTTCATGCCAGGCCCTGCTGGCGGCGCCAATCCACCGGATAAAGGGCGTAGCAGACGACCGCCTTGTCGCCTTCGTAGACGATGGGCGTCTTCTCCGGGATCCAGATGACGTCGCCGGGCTGGCCTTCGATCACCCGGCTTCCGGCGCGCAGCCGAAACAGCCCTTCCAGCACGACGATCATCTCGTCATAGAGGACGGTCCATTCGATGGAGCAGCCATCGAAGCTGGCGAGGCCGACACCCATGGTCTTGCTGGCATCGGGGCCGACGAGACGCGAGATGGTGGCCTTGCCTGGCGGGCCGCCGAAGACTTCGAAGCCCATCTCGCGGCGCTTGAAATGTTTGACGGCGCTCATTCTCGCATCCCTTTTCATGCCCCGATCATGCTAATGCAGGGCACCTGCAATAGCGTCACTCCGCGTCACGTTGCATCCCAACCGGTCACGCGAAACCCCGCGCAATCCCGCGACTTTCGGGACCACGGCGAACGCGGGGCGGGGCGCCTGAGGCTTGTCGTCAAGCCGAGGGCTGGCAGGGTAACGGCGGAGTGGTACGCCGTCTACTATTTGGGCGGCAAGCGCGCCAAAGCCAAGCCGGGCTCGCGCGCGACCATGACGGTGGCAGAGCCACGCCGAATATTCCTGACGGAATACGGGAGGGATATAGCGGGCGCACAAAGCCGTTTCCTCTCGCTACACCCTCGCAATTCCTGATAGATATTAACAGTTGTGTAACATATTGTGGCATTAAATAGTCATAACCTAAACCATTTCACGAGCGCTGCACTGCAGGGGCGCTCGGGCTGAACAGGATAAGAGAGGCCATGACCGCGACCCAAATCGACCAAGCGCGGGCACACGGAAGAACTGACTATTCCAAACCATTCCATCACTTTCTTAAGTGGGCCTGGGCTTGGTTCCGGCAGCAGAAGGACCCGAAGCCTCGCGATACTGAGGGCAAATTCGCTCTTCGAGGGCGAAGGTCTCGCGAGCGCTACCGATTGATGCAGGGTCGTAATGTCATGGGTCTGCGCAAGTCTGGCGAGGAATTTCCAGGCGAGGCGTCGAACTCGAAGGTCGGATCGGGTGACCTATGGCGACAGGCTCAGTGCGAACATGTGAGAGATAAACGTATCTTCAAGAGAAGGTCGAACGGGGCAAAGAGTGTGTTTGTCATCAAAGCTTTTTGACGCTGGTCCCCGCTTGACATGATTATCGATTCGAGAGTTATCCGCGCATCGATGGGCGATGACCCGAAGTTTATTCGGGAGGCAGCGGCCGATTTTCTTTCGGGCGCTCGCGCAGATATCGCAAGCATCACCCAGGCTATCAGCGCCACGGACGCGGAGGGGGTCCGTGTTGGAAGTCACAGGGTCAAGGGCGCATCGGCGATGTTCGGGGCTAACGACCTCAAACATGTTTGCACAGACCTGGAATCCGCCGCACGCGACATCGACTGGAAAAAGATCCAAGCCCTCGTACCGAAACTTATTCGGTGCATGGGGGAAGTTGAGGTGGCCATCGAAGAGTTTTTAGAGCGGTTACAATAGGCGCACCAACTGGCGTGTTTGAGGTGGCCGTCAATTAAAGCAGTTGATGACAGGGTGATAGGTTTCCGTCTTGCCCAGGATCGAGAGCATGAAGTGGGCCACGTCCGCTCGCGAGATGCGGGAAGCCCCCGTGATAACAGCGTCAACCGAGACCCACCGAAGAGCATCGCCCTCGACTACACGAAGGCGCTCGTGAGCGGTCCCTAGCGGCTCAACGTGACGGGCAAACGCCGTGACTTCATTCAGCCACCGCAACGGCGACCAAGCTTCGATTCGACACCGCGAGGGGCGAGGCTTTCCGCAGTTTTCACTTTCCCCTTGTTATTGCAGGGTCACCCGTGCCGCAACTGCGCCAGCATGATGCCGGCCAGCACCACGCCGCCGCCGATCAATTGTTGCAACGAGGGGATGATGCCCTGGACCGCGGTGATCAGAATGGCGGTGATGGGCATCAGATTCATGAACAAGGCGGCGATCATCGCTCCCAATCGGCGCACGCCGTTGTGCCACAAAAGATTGCCCAGCATCACCGGCACGAACGCGAGCCAGAGGAACAGGCCCGCATCCAATGCCGTCGTCGGCAGAGCCGGCGGGAACCGTCCGATCCCCACCGCGCTGGCGATCAGATAGGCAGCGATCAACGTGAAGGAACCGGTCGTCGTCGTCATGGCGGTGATTCGAATCTGGGTACAGCCGAGCAGCCAGCGCTGCGCGGTGATCGAATACCAGGCCCAGCAGGCGCCGGCGGCGATGATGAAGATTTCGCCGCCACGCAGGTCAAAGGGTGTGCCGGGAAGATTGGAGTCGTATGTCGCATAGGCGCAGCCCATGATCGTCAGCGCGATGCCGGGAATCATCCGCCGGGGAATCGGCAGGCGGTAGAACAGCCAGCCGACGAGGGCGGTAGTGGCTGGACTGGCGGAACTGAGGATCGCCGCGGTGACGGGATTGGAATGCTGGATACCGAACGTATAGAGAGGCGCGAACATCCCGATGCCCACGGTCCCCAGCAGCCACCAACGCCAGGGCGCGAGCCCGGCAAACCAAGGCAAGCGCCCCTCGACCAGGCGCAGCGGAACCAGCATGGCCGGGATCGGCAGGCAGTAGCGGGCTGCGGCAAGGAAGAACGGATCCCAGCCCGCCAACAGATGGTTCACGCAGGGGATCATGGTGCCCCAGGAAAGAGCGACCATGAGCATGCCGAGATTGGCGGCCAGCATCGATGCGATCCGGGGTTGGAGGCGGCGGGAAGGGCGAAGCGGCGACAATCTGGCAGAGCGCGGTTAAAGTCGTCAATTCGCATCCCGTTTCACCGAGGACGCCATGAGCCATGAGACGATCCTGTTTGAGGCCCGCGGCCCGATCGGCCTGCTGACATTCAATCGGCCGGAGCGCCTGAATGCCTTCAGCCAGCCGATGATCGACGAGGTCAATCGCCAGCTCGATCTGGTGGAGTGCGACGAGAACATCCGGGTTCTCGTCGTCGCCGGCGCGGGCCGGGCCTTCAGCGCCGGCTTCGACCTAAAGGACGGCGCCGACAAGCCCTGGGGCACGGTCGCCGATGTGACGGCAACCCTGAAGAAGGATTTCGACTTCATCATGCGCTTCTGGCATTTCAGCCGCCCGACCATTGCTGCGGTCCATGGCTATGCGCTGGCCGGGGCCTGCGAACTTGCCATGGCCTGCGACATCACCATCGCTGCCGACGGCACGCGCTTCGGCGAGCCGGAACTGCGCTTTGGCAGCGGCATTGTCGCATTGCTGATGCCCTGGCTCAGCGGCCCCAAGAAGGCGAAGGAGTTCCTGTTGACCGGCAACGATCGGATCGACGCGGTCGAGGCGCTGGCCTGCGGCCTTGTCAATCGCGTGGTGCCGCTGGGCCAGGAACTGCCGGCGGCGCTCGCGCTCGCCCGGGAAATCGCCCTCAACGACCGGGTCAAGGTCGCCATGACCAAGCGGGCTATAAATCGCAGCTTCGAGATGATGGGGATGCTGGCCGCCCTCGACATGGGGCTCGACACGGATATCCAGATCGAGGCGCTGCAGACGCCGGAAGGCCAGGAGTTCAAGGCGATCGCCAAGCGCGACGGGCTGAAGGCGGCGCTGGCCTGGCGCGATGCGCGTTTCGCCGCCCCCGCAACAGACGATTAGCCGGCGGCCTTGCTGCCACCGGCGCCAATGGCTATGGTCCAAACGCCTGCTGGCCCTGAGGATAACGTCATGTTTCAAGGATCTCTAACCGCCCTGATCACGCCCTTTCGCAATGGCGAAGTGGACGAGTCCGCCTTTCAGCGCTTCGTGGACTGGCAGATCAAGGAGGGGACGGATGCTCTGGTACCCTGCGGCACCACCGGCGAATCCCCAACGCTCTCCCATGCCGAGCATATGCGGGTGGTCGAGCTTTGCATTGAGGCGGCGGCAGGCCGCGTGCCGGTCATCGCGGGCACCGGCTCCAACTCCACCGCCGAGGCGATCCATCTGACCCGCCATGCCAAGGAAGCGGGCGCCAATGCCGCGCTCGTCGTCATGCCCTACTACAACAAGCCGACGCCGGAGGGGCAGTATCGCCATTTCAAGGCCATTCACGATGCCGCCGATCTCCCCATCCTCATCTACAACATCCCCGGCCGCAGCGTCGTCGATATGTCGATCGAGACCATGGCGCGTCTCGCCAAGCTTCCCAATATTGTCGGCGTCAAGGATGCGACCAACGATCTGGCGCGGCCGGTGCGCACCAAGGCGGCCATCGGTCCGGATTTCTGCATGCTGTCGGGCGAGGATGCCACGGTGATGGCTTTTCTTGCCCAAGGTGGCCATGGCTGCATTTCGGTGACGGCGAATATTGCGCCCCGTCTCTTGTCCGATATGCACGGAGCCTGGCGTCGAGGCAACATAAAGACGGCGATGACCATCAACGAGCGCCTCACGCCCCTGCATGAGGCGTTGTTCTGCGAGGCGAGCCCCGGGCCGGTCAAGCATGCGGCCGGCCTGCTCGGCCATTGCCAGAGCGATCTGCGCCTGCCGCTCTGCGAGATTGCCGAGACAAGCAAGCAGAAAGTCCAGCGCGCCCTAGCCTCCGCCGGATTGATCAACTAGCGCCAGATGGCCAAAGACGAGCCCAGGAGCGTTGCGCAGAATCGCAAGGCGCGGCACGATTATTTCATCGAAGACACGCTGGAAGCCGGATTGATGCTGTTGGGCAGCGAGGTAAAATCGCTTCGCGGAGGGCGCGCCAGCATCGCCGAAGCCTTCGCTGCAGAGAAGAACGGCGAGCTTTTTCTGATCAACGCCAATATCCCCGAATATGCGGCGGCCAACCGCTATAACCACGCGCCCAAGCGGCCGCGCAAGCTTTTGCTGCGCAAGCGCGAGGCGGAAAAGCTGCAGGGCCGCATCAATCGGGAGGGCATGACGGTTGTGCCGCTCTCGATCTATTTCAACGCCCGCGGCATTGCCAAATGCCAACTCGGCATCGCCAAGGGCAAGCGCCAGGCCGACAAGCGCGAGACCATCAAGAAGCGGGATTGGCAGCGCGAGCAATCGAGGCTGCTGCGTT
>WNFP01004679.1_pt1 | contig 19492 bp, 14 predicted proteins | sample 5400201 | NCBI WGS metagenome assembly WNFP01 (sample SAMN13153355, study PRJNA577476) | soil metagenome | isolation source: 115 cm saprolite under Madrone tree | place: USA:California | collected 2016-06-14 | reverse complement strand
GTGCGCAAATTGGGTACGCATGTCGGTATGGGTGAGATTCTGGGAGATATTGTTGGCCCAATCGGCGACGAGTCGGACTGGGAAGCAGCACAGGACGAATCGGACGAAGTTGGGCGAATCGAAGGGCGGCTGGCAGGCAAGTCAACGGAATGAACCTGCTCTTAGACACGCACATCTGGATCTGGAGCGATCTGGAGCCAGGGCGGTTATCGGCGGATGTGCACTTCGCGCTATCCAGTTCGGGGAACGAACTGTGGCTCTCTCCCGTTAGCATTTGGGAAGTGACGGTGTTGCTCCGAAAAAGAAGGATCAGTCTGCCGGAGCAATTTCACGGTTGGCTGGAAGAATCGGTGCAGGCATTGCGACTTAGAGAAGTTGCACTTACCTGGAGAATCGCAGCAGAATTGCAAACTCTGGCAATCGGCCATGATGATCCCACTGACCGGTTTTTGGTGGCAACGGCAAAAGTGTTTGATCTAACGCTGGTGACTGCGGACGAGCGCTTGATTAAAGCGCCGGGACTGAAAGTCCTGGCCAACCGATAAATTTGTCTCGGGCGTTCGAACCGGCAATTAGCCATTGGGGCTTAACGATTTTCTGTTTTCTGAAAATCGTCTAGCGCTGCAAGGACCTCTGCGCTGTGTTTCGCGACGTCAACGTCAAGCCAGACTTTTCTAACAACACCCTGTGGGTCGATCAGAAACGTGTGCCGCGAAGAAAGTTTGGCGATTCCCAGGTTGAGGATGGAGTCATACGACTTCGAGACTTCTTTCTTAGTGTCGGCGAGCAGTTTGAAATCCAATCCTTCCTTCACACAGAACTGTTTGTGAGATTTTTCGTCCTGCACACTGACGCCGAGAATCACGGCATTGCGCTTCTGGTAGTCCGATAGATCCCGCTGGAAATTATGAGCTTCGACCGTGCAACCGCTGGTGAAATCTTTAGGATAAAAATACAGGACAACCCATTGCCCGCGAAGTGCGGACAACTTCACTATTTGCCCGTCCTGGGATGGCAATGTGAAATCCGGGGCCGCAGAGCCAACGGCCGGCGCGTTACTGTTGCCGCGTAGCAGTGTCTGCGCACCCGTAAATATCAGAAACGCGAGAGCAACGAGAATAGAGATGGTGGTGAGCATTGGCTTCTTCACTGCGCAAAACTCCTATTGTTGCGAAACATGATGCATAAGGGGTTCTAAGGTTGTAACACAAACTTTGCATAAACCGGGCCAGGCAGCACGGTCATTCAGTAATGAATTTATATTGTTCGGCGGTAAGAGGAACGACCGAGAGTCGTCCGATTCTTATCAGAGGTGAGTCGGCGAAAAGTTTGTTGGATTTGATTTCCGCCAGGGTTATTGCCTTGGCGAGCTCTTTGCCCGCCGCGACTTCTACCTGCGGATTCTTGGGATCGGTCACTTTCACGGAAACAACGGCGGCTGTACCAACCGCGGCCTTGCGATCGCCGGTTTCATAGATGACCAAATGGTCGCCGGCTTTCATTTCGCGAAGATTCCGTACGGCAACAGGATTGGAAACGCCGTCCCATACGGTTTTCTTATCGCGTTTGAGATTTGCGAATGAATATTCCGTCGGCTCGGTTTTTAATAAATAGGCGTTTGCCATAAACAAAGTGTAGGACAATCAAGCAAGAAGGAAAAGCTCGATAAGATTTCGCGACTGGACAAATCCAGGTCCCATACTTTCGCCTCGTTCTGTTGGTTTTTCTTGGTCCTCTCCCGAAGAAAGTGTGCGTCAGTCTGTCTTTCCGAGCAGTTGGCGGGCGTAGGCCGGTCCCTTCCCGGCGTCCTCGTGTTTGCAGTAGACGTATGCGTCGATGCCCTGAGCTAGCCAGCTGTCAATTCGAGTTTTCCAGGTGGCCAACTGCTTTGCCGTGTAATTCTCCAGCCGCAGGCGCACATAAGTGAAATCAGCAGTGAGCACGTCGGGAGGAATTTGTTTTTCGGTTTCGGAAAGACAAAGCGCCGTTCTGTATTGGCGAAGAACCCCATACGTTTCGTCGGTATACCAGGACGGATGGCGCACTTCAAAGGCAAACATGAAAGCGGACGGGCGGAGAGCGAGGAAATCCTCAAGCAAGGGGCGATCGAACTTAAAGTTAGGCGGAAGTTGAACGAGAATAGGACCGAGATGATCGCCGTCGTTCAGAACACTGGCGACTTCCAGGAAACGTTTCAGCGTGCTTTCACAGCCGCGTAGTCTCTGAATATGCGTGATCTTCTGATTGGCTTTTAAAGCGAAACGAAATCCTTCCGGCACGGCATTCGCCCAGTTCAGAAGCGCGTTTTCCGTGGGCATGCGATAGAAACTGTGATTGATTTCCACCGTTGAGAATTGCTTCGCATAAAACGGAAGCATTTCGCGATCCGGAAGCTTCTCAGGATAAAAATTCCCTTTCCACTCTTTGTAAGAGTATCCGGAAGTCCCGACGAAAAGTTTGCCCGCTCGAGGCATGCTGCGTCTCCGTGGATTGGAATTTAATCACAGCCGCGACCTTTGGAGAAGAACTTCGCAAGCTGGGCTTTGCAAATGACCTGCTTTTCCCGCTTCCATTTACGGATTTGGCTCGTCTAATTGATGGCCCGTTCCGACTGTGATAAGTGTGAGCCGCATGAATTGGTGTACTATTCTTGCGCGCAGATTGCTGGGAGTTAGCTGAATATGAAATTTGCACTGGTCGCAATCCAAGGAGTTTTCCAAAATGGTGAAAGTTTTCGTTCCGGTGCTGATGACCGCGTTTTCGTTTGCGTGTATCGCCCGAGCACAGACTGTCGATGAGGTCATCGCCAAAAATATCCAGGCGCATGGCGGAGTGGAGAAACTCAAATCCATTAACACCGTGCGCACCACCGCTAAATTCAGCCAGGGTCCCTTTCGCGCCGAGGTCACGCAGGAAAATAAACGCCCGGGAAAAGTCCGCGAAGAATTCATCATTCAGGGAATGGCCCAGGTGCAAGCCTATGACGGCAAAGCGGGGTGGCAGATTAATCCATTTGGCGGACGCAAAGACGCGGAACTGATGTCTCAGGATGACCTGAAAAGCTTAGTCGTTGATGCCGATATTGACGGGCCGCTGGTGGATTACAAAGAAAAAGGCCACAACGCCGAGCTGGTGGGCCACGATTCGGTCGAAGGCACAGATTGCTACAAAGTTAAACTCAGCATGAAAAATGGCGATGTCCGCTACTACTACCTGGACATGGATTCATTTCTGGAATTGAAGCTGGAAATTCAGACCACCATCCGCGGCGCGCTGCAAGAAACGGAAATCTACTATGGCGATTACGAAAAGGTGAACGGAGTCTATTATCCGTTTTCCGTCGAGCAGGCTCCCAAAGGCAGTTCTTCGCGCTCCCAGATTAGCGTCGAAAAAGTTGAACAGAATGTGCCCTCGGATGACGCGCGTTTTTCCGTTCCCTCGTCCAAACCTGAAGCCAAGGCCTCACCGGCCGGCAGTTGATCCAAGGACCAAATGGGACAAATTGTAGATGGTGTAGTGCGGAACTGCGGATTCAACTCTGCTGAAAAGGGACTCTTCGATATGCGCAACATCTTTGGTCACATGAAGTTCGTCGTGACGCTGCTTCTCGGCCTGCTGATTTGCATTGCTGCATCGACGGCGCAGGAAGCTAAATTCGATTCCGACACCATCTCCGGTCTTGGCGCGCGCAACATCGGTTCCGCCGCGATGAGCGGGCGTGTCTCCGCCGTCGCCGCGATAAAAGAAGGCGGACGCCTCACCGTTTATGTCGGTTCGGCCAGCGGCGGCGTGTGGAAGTCTTCCAACGGTGGAACAACATTCAAGCCGGAGTTTGACAAGCAGGATGTGCAATCGATTGGCGCAATCGCCATTGATCCGAGCGCACCCAAGACCATTTGGGTCGGCACCGGCGAAGCGTGGACACGCAACAGTACTTCGATCGGTGACGGCATTTATAAATCCACGGACGGCGGTGACAGCTGGACCAATGTCGGCCTGAAGAATTCCGAGCGCATTGCGAAGATTCTGGTTGATTCCAAGGATGGCAACGTCGTCTATGCGTGCGTTCCAGGAAAACTTTGGAGTGACAGCGAAGACCGCGGCCTTTACAAAACGGCGGACGGCGGCAAATCCTGGAGCAAGATTCTGAAGGGCGCGAATCTCTCCACGGGCTGCTCGATGATTTCCATGGACCCGCAAGACTCGAAGACCCTCTTCGCGGGCATGTGGGATTTTCGCCGCAAAGGGTGGACGTTCCGCTCCGGCGGAGAGAACGCCACTGCGGCCAGTGCCAGTGCGTTTTATAAGACCAGCGACGGCGGAGCCACCTGGACGGAACTGGACGAGAAAAGCGCCAAGGGACTGCCGGCCAAGCCCTGGGGACGAATCGCTGTAACGATCGCGCCATCAAAACCGAACGTCGTTTATGCGCTGATCGAATCGACGCGCAGCGCACTGTATCGTTCTGACGACGGCGGGAAAACCTGGGAAGAACGCGATCGCAGCAACTGGATGGTTTGGCGGCCTTTCTATTTCGCCAATCTGATCGTGGATCCCAAGAACGAAAACAAAGTCTACAAGCCGGACCTAACGCTGATCATGAGCGAGGATGGCGGCAAGAGCTTCAGCATCATCGGCGGCCCTGCTCATGGCGATTTTCACGATGTGTGGGTGAATCCGGAAAATACCGATCATCTAATTGCCGGTGATGATGGCGGAATCTGGTACTCCTACGATGGCGGCAACACCTGGTGGAAGGGCAACAATCTGCCGATTTCTCAGTTTTATCACGTCAGCGTTGACCAGGCAGATCCTTATCATGTTTTCGGAGGGCTGCAGGATAACAGCGCGTGGATTGGCGACTCGCAATATCCGGGCGGCATCACCAACAACCGTTGGGAGAATCTTTTCGGCGGAGATGGCTTCTGGGTTTTTCCTGATCCTTCTGACCCGAACTACGTCTATGCCGAAGCGCAGGGCGGAAATGTTGGCCGCGTTAATCGCATCACGCTGGATGGCCGTGCCATCAAGCCGCAACCAAATTACGGAGAAGGCAAGCTGCGCTTCAACTGGAACACTCCCATTCACATGAGCCCGAACGAAAAGGGTACGATCTACATCGGCGCGCAATTCCTCTTCCGATCACGCGATCATGGCCAGACCTGGGATCGCATTTCACCGGATCTCACAACAAATGATGTTGAGAAGCAGAAGCAGGAAGAATCCGGCGGCGTCACCGTGGACAATTCTGACGCCGAGACCCACACCACGATTTATTCGATCAGCGAATCACCGCGCGATGGGAAAGTGATCTGGGTAGGGACCGACGATGGAAATTTGCAACTGACGCGCGACGGCGGAAAATCCTGGACCAATGTCGTCTCTAACGTGCCCGATCTTCCGAAATTTTCCTGGGTATCGTGGGTTGAGGCTAGCCTCTACGATCCGGCCACGGCCTACGTCACGTTCGATCGACATACTTTCGGCGACATGGATCCGCATGTTTACAAGACCACCGACTATGGAAAATCCTGGACGCCCGTGGTCGCTTCGGAAAGCGGCGTGCGCGGTTTTGCTCACGTCATCAAGGAAGATACCGTTGTCCCGAATCTGCTGTTTCTCGGCACGGAATTCGGACTGTGGGTTTCCCTCGATGACGGCAAACATTGGGCGCAGTACAAAGGCCACGAATTTCCCTGCGTTCCGGTGCGGGACATCGTTGTTCAATCTCGCGAGTCCGATTTGGTCGTCGCCACCCATGGCCGCGGGATTTGGATTATTGACGACATCAGTCCGCTGCGAAAATTGACTCCAGACGTCATGGCTAAGGATGTCGTTTTCCTGCAGGGCCGGCCGCCGCGACAGCGGTTGGTCTCAAACGGCGGGTGGGTGGAAGGCAGTGCGGCATTTAATGGGCCAAATTCTCCCGACGCTGCAGTGATTACCTACTATCAGAAGAAGCGCCATATCTTCGGAAAAATGAAAATCGAAATTTTCGATTCGCAAGGCAAGCTCGTAGATACGCTTCCCCCAAACAGCCGGCGTGGCATCAGCCGGGTGGATTGGACGATGCGCCTGAAGGCGCCCCACGTGCCTCCTGCCGCCACTGCTGCCTTTGAAGCCGCGCAAGGCCCCAGAGTCGTGCCCGGCACGTATACCGTAAAGATGACTCGTGGAACGGAAACTTACACCACGCCGATTGTCGTCCAGCAGGATCCGCGTGCCACGTTTACTCCCGCAGACCGCCAAATGGAATTCGACGCTTCCACGCATCTATCCAACTTCCTTGGCGAAATGAGCTTTGATGCGGATCGTATCAGCGCCATGCATGACGCGCTGCTTGAACGCGCCGCGAAGATCAGAAATGATGCATCCCTCACCAAGCGGCTGCAGCAAGCCGCGGACAGTATGGACGAACTGCGCAAAAAGATCGTCTCCACCAAGGAAGGTGGCGCGGTTACTGGTGAAATCCGCATACGTGAAAAGACAACCGAGCTATACGGCGACATCCTGAACTATGAGGGCCGGCCGACGGACTATCAATCCGCGCGAATCGACTCGCTGAAAAAAGAACTCACTGACGTCTCCACGGAATTTGACGCGTTCGCTTCGAAAGAGCTTCCCGCGATAAATAAGTCGCTGGCGCAGAAAAAATTGCAAGCCATTCATCCCATCGCGCGCGCAGCCTGGGACGCTGCGAGCAGCGACGAGGGAAGTGGCGGCGCACCAGCTGGCGGCTTTACCTGGTTACAGTGGAAATAAATATTTGCTGTGCGGCTTGAATCCCGCGAGCGCTTGTCGTTGTGTCGTGCTAGCTGTCAGTTCGCCGCTGAAGTGAATCCCGGCGACGATTTTTTCGAGGCCGACTTCTTCGAGGCGATGTCCAGCCCGGGTTGCGGGTCATCGTAGGTCCCGATTAAATGCACCGGTACCACGGCTCCGGCCCGCTTCTTTTTGAACAAAGCGTCAAACGGTTTCAATAGCACCGATTTGACCCCGGACGTCATTTTCGACAGTTCAGCCGTGGATTTCAGGGTGCCGTGTAAATCAACTTTTCGGCTTTCCAGGCCATAGGTTCCGTGCATCTGCGCAGTTGCTCCGGGCACCACAAACGAAAAATTTGTGAAGGTCGCAATGGCGTTGCGCAGTTCCACATGCCCGGAAAGACTTGAGATCACGCCTTCTTTGTCTGCCGGGTCCTGATCCTCCGGCTTTTCGCCGCTGGCTCGCTCGCTGAAGTCGCCAACAGTCTCTTGCGTCGAAGGCTTCGTAAACTGGCCTTCTGCGATGCCAAAATCTCCACTGAGTCTGACTTTTTGCAGAAATCGTTCGTTGCCTGGAGGTAGAACCACGTGCGCTCTGAATTCCGTAACGCCGTTGAGTGGCGGCTTCGGCTCGCGTACGAATAATCGCAGCACGTCCTGAATTTTGCCGTCGGCCACCGTCAAATCTACGGTAGCGGTTTTGCCGTGCGTTCCGGATGTCCCGAGGATTTCGCCCTTGGCTTCGACTCGCGTTTTCAGGAATGCCGCGCTAACTCTCTCCAGCGTGACATCTCCGTTCGTACCGTCAACGAACGCGTGGAATTTGCTCATCAAATGAATCGAATGTTTGCTGCGTGTGACCTCGAAGTTGGGGACGTCAACCGCACCTGGCGTCTCGATGCGCATTAGCTTGCCCTGAAATTTATCTTGGGATGACAGCGCTCCGCTAATGCTTTCGAAGACCACAAGGTCGGCGTTCTGAAAGTCGTACCCACCTGCAATGGCAGTTTCGCCGGCATTTCCTGAGTTATAGGGTCCGAATCGTCCACGGGCACTTATTTCACCGGGAGGCAGTGCGTTGTGGAAAGCCACGTCGTAATTCAACGCTGCTTTTTCGCAGACCGAAGTTAGTCGCAATTTATGAATATCGAACCGCAAAGCGGCCTTGGAGTCAGCGCGAGCAATCTCAACCACCGAGCCATCGAGAACGATTTCACCCACTCTGATGCTGGATGGCATTTTACGCCAGCCTGTTTGCTGCACTTCGGTTCCGATCGGGGGCACCTGTACCAGAAATCTTCTCGTCGTAATGCGCGCCAAATATCCGGGCCGGAACAGAAGATCCAGATAGTGGCTTTGTATTTTCAATTTTTGGATGGTCACGATCGGCGGCGTTTGCGCGGGACTACCGAGCCGCCGGAAAGAGACTCCCTCGGCAACACAGCCCGGATGAGGGAAATAGGTCGGACGAAAGTTCTGGAACGTGACGGTGGCGGGAAACGTTTCCTGCAATGACCTCACGATGCGCTGCTGCGAAAACGGCCAACGCAGAACTACAAAGGCCGCGAAGGCAGAAAAACGTCAGCAGTAGCGCGGCAAGAATCATCCATTTTTTCTAGTTGATCCAGAGCTTGATCCGGGGTCCGGCGGCCGCGAAACTTTTATGCATTTATAAAGCCCCGTTGCGTTTTGCACTATCTCGGTACACGCGCCGGTTTCGTGAAACGTAGAATGAGGAAAAATGGAACTGCAACTCACGCATCGGACTACCCAACTTGCCATAGCACTAATCCTTCGGGCCCATTAGCAACGTAACAGTGAAAAGTAGGCCAGGGAATACAAGGAATGCTCTATCTTCGCCTAAGGCCGAATGCATTGGAGGGACGGTTCAGGCCCACTGCGGGTCACATTTCTGTCAAATTCCTGATTCGGCCTGTACGGGGCTTTTCGGTCCGGCCGTTGCGGCGATACCATAAGAGAGGCGATAACATTAAAAAATGGGCCGCCTAACGTCGCGGTCCGTTTGAGGTCAACGAAAAATGTGCCGAAATATTAAAACGCTCTTCAATTTTGATCCACCGGTTACGCCCGAAGAAATCCGTGCGGCTTCGCTGCAATTCGTAAGAAAAATCAGCGGCTTCAACAAACCATCGAAAGCGAACGAAGCTTCGTTCCTGTCGGCCGTCGATGAGATTACCACTGCCGCAGTGCGTCTTGTTCATTCGCTCGAGACCAGCGCTCCACCCAAACGCAGGGAAGAAGAGGCTGCAAAGGCCAGAGCGCGGAATCTGGCAAGATTCGCCAATTAAAATTGTGAATTTGTGTGTCGATCGTGAGCGCTGCTCTCATCGAGCGCGTGTTGCCGACCGCAACAGCTCAAGAAAACGTTGTGCGGTCTTTTCCAGCGGTTTGCGGCGCGAACGAATCACGTCCAGACTCCGATGCAGCGGCTCCGCGTCGATGATTTGAATCGCGAGGAGTTTCGCGCTCTTCAGCTCGCGGGTTACTGCCAGTTGCGGCAGAAACGCCAGACCCAGCCGGCGCAAAACCATCCGTTTACACGTTTCGATCCCTTCCACTTCCAGAACAACATTCGGCAACAGGCCCGCCCGGCGAAACAATCCGTTCGTCAACGTCCAGTCGCTTGAGCCACGATCGTAAAAAATCAAAGGCAGCGATTCAACTTCTGAAAGCTTCAGTTTTTTCTTCTTCATCGCGGGATGACCCGGATGGCCTACGAATAAAAGGGGATCGTCACGCAAGCTCTGCGTTTCCACTTCAGGATGCTGCAGCGAACGTGCCAGCCCCAGATCCACTTCTCCGTCCAAAACCATTTTCAGTACTTGCACGGAATTTCCCGATCGCACGCTCACCATCACGCCGGGATACAGCGATTGATACTTCTTTAGAATGTCCGGAAGCAAATAGGTACTGATGGAGAGGCCGGCGGCAATCGAAAGGACTCCGGAAGCGCTGGCCGGCTGTTGCTCATGCACTGCCTGTCGAGCGAGCGAAACCATTCGCAACAGATTCTCCGCATGCGGACGCAGCGTTTTGCCGGCAAGAGACAACATGACCTGCGTTTTGGTGCGTATGAATAATTTGGCGCCCACCGATTCCTCCAGCATCCGTATGCGAGCGCTCACGGCAGGCTGACTCAGCCGGAGCGCTTGGGCCGCTCGATGGAACCCGCCGTAAGTTGCAACCGCCAGAAACGTTTCGATCTGATCGATTTCCATAAGTCACCTACATGCTTCTACCTATGCACGCTGATAGAATATATCTATCAGCTTGATACTAACAATCAGTTTGACTGACCACAGTGATGTTTTGCAAACTGCTCGCAGAATTGGCGAGTCGCTTGTGCAACGGGATGCGTGGCCGCGTGAAGGAGATCACATGAAAAACAATTTTGATTTCGGTACGGCGAAAACAAATGCCCGGTCAGTTGAGCGCTGGAAGGGGATCACCCGGCCTTATAGTCCCATGGATGTGGAACGGCTCCGTGGCTCGGTGCGCATCGAACACACCTTCGCGCGCATGGGCGCGGAGAATCTCTGGAACCTTTTGCACACCGAACCGTATGTCGCTGCGTTAGGCGCGATGACCGGCAATCAGGCGATCCAGCAAGTGCACGCCGGGCTGAAAGCAATTTACGTCAGTGGCTGGCAAGTCGCCGCCGACGCCAACCTCAGCGGAGAAATGTATCCCGATCAGAGCCTGTATCCCGCCGACAGCGTGCCGAGCATGGTGAGAAGAATCAACAAGGCGCTGCAGCGGGCGGATCAAACGCATCACGCGGAAGGCAAAAACGGAGTCAATTGGTTTGCTCCGCTGATCGCAGACGCCGAAGCCGGTTTTGGCGGCAACTTGAATGCGTTTGAATTAATGAAAGCGATGATTGAAGCCGGCGCCGCTTGCGTACATTTTGAAGATCAACTTTCTTCGGCAAAGAAGTGCGGACACTTGGGCGGAAAAGTATTGGTTTCGACGAGCGAAGCGATTCAGAAACTTGTCGCCGCGCGCCTAGCCGCCGACGTTATGGATGTGCCCACATTGATCATGGCGCGCACCGACGCCGACAGCGCAGCTCAGCTAACCAGCGACGTTGATCCCCGCGATCGCGAATTCCTGACCGGCGAGCGCACCAGCGAAGGATTTTTCGGTATTCGCTCTGGATTGAAAACCGCGATTGCGCGCGCGATTGCCTACGCGCCGTATGCCGATCTTCTCTGGTGCGAAACGTCCAAGCCGGATTTGCGCGAAGCGAGAGAATTCGCCGAAGCTGTGCACGCCAAATTTCCCGGCAAATTGCTCGCGTATAACTGCTCACCGTCGTTCAACTGGAAAAAGCATCTCTCGGATTCCACGATTGCCAGTTTCCAACGCGAACTTGCGGCTATGGGATACAAATTCCAATTCATCACGCTCGCAGGATTCCATTCACTGAATTTATCGATGTTCGAACTTGCGCGTGGCTACAAGAGCGACGGGATGGCCGCCTATTCGCAACTCCAGGAAAGGGAATTCCGCTGCGAACAAACCGCACAGTACGAAGCCGTGAAACATCAACGCTTCGTGGGCACAGGCTATTTCGATGATGTGCAGCATGTGATCACCAGCGGGACGGCCTCCACCAAGGCGCTCGAAGGATCGACCGAAAATAACCAATTCCTGGAGCGGGAAGAAGCTTTAAACTCTGTCTTGGGAGCCTCAACCTCCCTCTAAACCGGGAGAATTCTTCATGGCAGTAACGCGACAGAACATCAAAGGCTTTCACACCAACTACGCTCCCGCGGGTTCATCGCAGAGAGAACTTCCTGCGGGATTCCTGCAATTCTTTACTCCATTCCACCACAAGTTTGCTGCGCGTCACCGCGCGCTGGTGTCAGCCAGGCGTGCGGCGCTTGAGCAATCGTTACGCGGCAACAAGCCCACGTATCTTCCTCCGTCGGCGGCCACGCGCGAAGACTGGCGTATCGAAGTGCCGGCATGGTGCGCGGATCAGCGCAATCAGATGACCGGGCCCGCCGATGACGCGGAACTGGTCGTCAAAATGCTGAACTCCGGCGCGCCGGGCGTGATGCTCGATCTGGAGGATTCCACGGTCAATGCGTGGGACCACCAGCGCCTGGGCGCCGAAAACATTTTGCAGGCGCTTCGTGGCTCGCTGACTTACCAGGACGCAAAACGTGGCGGCGCAGTGGGCATCAAGCCCAGCAGCACAGTGATTTGGATTCGCGCGCGCGGTTTGCATCTGCATCAGGGCGGGCTTATCGAAGGCGAATTGTGTTCCGCATCGCTTTTCGATGTTGCGCGAATCGTCTTCGCCATTGAGCCAGCGGAGTTGAAGCATCCGCTCGCCTTTTACATCCCCAAATCGGAATCCGCGGAAGAGGCGCTTTTGTGGCGCGATATTTTCCAGAGCCTGGCGGAGGCCCGTGGCTGGCCGAAAAATTACATCAAGTGTATGGCGCTGGTGGAAGCGCATCCGCTCGCATACCAGATGGAAGAATTTCTCTACAATTTGCGCGAGCACATTTTGGGATTGAATCTCGGCCGCTGGGATTACATGGCCAGCCTGATTCATTTCAATTTGAATGATCCGCAGTGGCTGCTGCCCGACCGCAATGCCATTCCGCACGATGTTCCGTTCTTCCAGAATTTGCGGCAACTTCTACCGGAGCTTTGCCACAAGCACGGCGCGCTGGCCATCGGAGGCATGACAGCGCTTTATCCAAGCCGCCAGGATCCCGAGTTGAACGCACGCGCTTTGGCCGTGCTGCAAAAAGACAAAAAGAACGAAGCGGATTCGCTGATGGACGGCGCCTGGACCGGACATCCCGATCAGAATCAGATTGCGATCGAACAATTTCCGGCGCCGAACCAATTACAAGCCCTTCGTGCCTCCGCCGAACGCCATCCGGATCTTCGCCCAGTTCCTGAGGGTGTTGGAAAACGCACGCTGGAAGGAACGCGAGCCGCGATTCGCACGGTGATTCGTTATCGCAACGGCGTTCTGAACGGAAAAGGCGCGAGCTTGCTCGATGGATATATGGAGGACCTTGCGACAGATCGCATCTATCGGCTAATGCTGGCACAGAGGCTGGAACATTCGCGAGTTACGCCGGTGCTGGACGATTCCGGCAATCCCGTCGTTCATACTCCGGAACTGCTCGGCAGACTATTCGACGAAGAAGTCGACCGGCTGATTGCACAACCGCCTCGCGGCGAAATCGGCACCGCGGAAACGTTACGAGAAGCACGGCGCATTGCAGAAGCCATGATCCTCAACCACGAATTCGATCCCTCTTGACCTAAAGAAGCTAAATAATAGAAAGATGAGCGGAATAGATGGTGGAACCGGCGTTTGCCGGAGGTCCGTCGAGGAGCATCCGTCGAGGAGCGACTTGACCTGGTTTCCCGCTGGAGTTAGCATCTAACCTCGACGCCTAGTCGTCGGAGTTTAGTCTTCAACCGAGGGTTTTATGCTTGGAGTCTCAAGCAATTTCAATCGAGAATGAAATGACGTATACAAACGTGCGATTTCGCGCTGGTTTGCCTCCAGAGGATTTTGTTTCGGTACTTGCGGTATATGGCCATACGACGGCCAAGGAAATACGCGGGATGTTTGCAACCTGTGTTCTGTGCGAGCGAACCTCGACAGTAGCGGTGGTGGGTTTAGAACACAATTCGTGGTCCAGAAAATCGAAAACAGGAAAGCTTGAATTCTTGCTCTATGGATTATGCGCACCGTGTTCTGCATTGCCCGACGTAAGAGAAAGAACCGAGGCGGTCATATCTAAAAGCGCGTGGGTCTGCTAACTGCTAGCCTCCCCGAACGAGCCGAAGCCCAGTCGCTCGACGTACTCTTCAGGTAACCTCATGCCCGGCGAGTCGGTCACCGGGGGTCAGGCTGACCTTTGGAATGAATACTTACCGGGCTTCACGTAAGTGCTGAAGACAAGGGCGTTACGTGGTGCCGCGTGAAAAGACCGATCCTGAGCCACTCCAGCTGGCTCTTATGGTTTGGCCAAAATATCAATAAGAGTAATTAACGAATAGGATACTGGTTCGAACGGCAGAGAGGCAGCCGAGCAGTCCCAGAGAAAAATCGCACAAATGAAAACGTCCCGTCTGTCCGTATGTCCCGTGTGCCCTGTGGCCCTCGGACATTGCCCGCTTGTTGCCCGCAAGAACAGTTGACCCCTGTTTTGGCGAAGGACTAGAATCCACCCCGCATAGGTTCCCCGCAGCAAATTCGCAGGATTTCACGCCGGTCACAGGCCCAGGTGTCCCGATGGGCTGAGGAAAGGAGCCGTCATGTTCGTCAGGCTCGGTAAACCCTCGCTCGCAACAATTCTCCTGGTTGTCACATCACTGATCGCGCTGCTTAGCTTCGCTTTGCCGTCTCACGCGCAATCGCCGGCCGCACAAAATGCGCGTCCGCTGATTACTCAGAATATCGATGAAAGCAAACTTGCGGTTCTGGCTGGAAACATGCGGCCAGAAGCGCGAGCGGCAAATGACCGCGGGTCCGTCGCGCACAACCTGATGCTGGAACATTTGCTGCTGCAGTTGAAGCGCCCTGCGGAGCAGGAGACTGCGCTCAAAGCGTTGATCGACGATTTACACAATCCTGAATCCGCCAACTATCACCATTGGCTGACCGCTGCCGAGTTTGGCGAACGCTTCGGATTGGCACAGCAGGACGTAGACACCATCACGAGCTGGCTCACGTCGCGCGGATTCCAAGTCAACTTCGTATATCCGAGCCGCGTCATGATTGATTTTTCCGGAACTGCCGGTCAGGTGATGCAGGCCTTTCACACCGAGATTCATCATCTGGAAGTAAATGGAAAGAGTCATATCGCCAACGTGAGCGAGCCGCATATTCCGTCGGCCCTGGCGCCAGCGATTGCGGGAGTTGTTTCGCTGCACGATTTCCGGCCGCATCCGATGATGAAGCCGCGTCACCAGTACACATTTCCTTCCGGACAGGGTAGCGACTACTTCGGGGTGGTGCCCGGAGACCTAGCGACCATTTACAACTTCAATCCGGTGTTTACCGCCGGCATCACCGGACAGGGCCAGACGATTGTGCTGATTGAAGATACGGACCTGTATTCGGCGGCGGACTGGAGCACGTTCCGGTCAACCTTTGGATTGTCCGGATATTCGGGTTCGTTGAGCCAAACGCATCCTGCTCCGCCCAGCGGGCCGAACAATTGCGGCGCTCCGGGTGTGAACGCGGATGATGGCGAAGCGATTCTGGATGCGGAGTACGCCAGCGCCGCGGCGCCGAGCGCTGCCATTCAGATGGCCGTATGCGCGGACACCCAGACCACGTTCGGCGGTCTGATTGCCATGCAGAATCTCGTTTCGAGCAGCACGCCGCCTGCGATTATCAGCGTCAGCTACGGTGAATGCGAAACCGTGAACGGGGCGGCGGCAAACGCGGCGTTCAATTCCACTTATCAGCAAGCAGTCGCGGAAGGTACGTCGGTGTATGTGGCTTCGGGCGATTCGGGCGCGGCGGCTTGCGATCAAAATCAAACGGCGGCCAGTTCTGGCATCACTGTGAGCGCCTTGGCGTCCACTCCCTACAACGTGGCTGTTGGTGGCACGGATTTCAGCGACACCTACTCGGGCACGAATGCAACTTACTGGAATACCGGGAACACTGCGAACTACGCTTCCGCGCGTTCCTATACACCGGAGACTCCGTGGAACGACTCGTGCACCGGTTCGCTGCTTACTACCTATGAAGGCTACCCGGCGAGCGGCCCCGATAGCTTCTGCAATTTTGCGGGCGGATTGCTGGCGGCCATCACGGGAACTGCAACTACAGCCGCGGGCGGAGGCGGCCCAAGCGGCTGCGCAACGGGCACCCCGTCCATCAATGGAGTAGTGAGCGGGTCATGCACCGGTTATCCCAAGCCGTCGTGGCAAGTAGTGCCTGGTAATCCAAACGACGGCATGCGCGACATTCCCGACGTTTCGCTGTTTGCCGCCAACGGGCTGTGGTCGCATTTTTACGTGTTCTGCTACTCCGATACGGCCAACGGAGGCACGGCCTGCACGGGGTCACCCAGCGGATGGACCGCCGCCGGCGGAACTTCGTTCGCTTCGCCAATTCTGGCGGGGGTGCAAGCGCTCATCAATCAGAAGACGGGCGCGAGGCAAGGCAATCCCAACCCGATGCTTTATAGCCTTGCGGCGAATCAGTTCAACGGATCCGGAAGTGCGTCATGTAACTCCAGCCTCGGAAACGGCACCGCAGGCTCCTGTGTGTTTTACGACGTGACGCTTGGCGATATGGCCGTGGAATGCACAACGACGAATAATTGCTTCGATTCCGCAGATGGCTATGGAGTGCTGTCCACTTCGAACTCGGTGCTGCAACCCGCGTACGCCACCACAGCCGGATGGGACTTCGCGACCGGCATCGGCACCATCAATGTGGCCAATCTGGTCAACGCATGGCCCGGATCCGCTCCGCAACCCGATTTTTCGATCTCCGCGTCGCCAACCAGTATGACGATTGTTCAAGGAGGCGCGGCCGGCAGCACGACAATCGCTGTGAATCCGGTGAACGCATTCAATGGCAGCGTCAATCTGAGCACCTCGGCGTTACCAAGCGGCGTGACGGCATCCTTCAGCCCGAATCCCGCCACCGGCAGCAGCAAATTGACGCTTACCGCCAGCGGCACCGCTGTAACCGGAACAGTCATTTTGACCATCACCGGAACTTCCGGCAGCTTGACTCACACGACGTCCGTCAGCCTTACCGTCAATGCGGCTCCGCCAGCGCCGGACTTCACTCTGAGCGCCTCGCCAAACTCGTTAACGATTGTGCAGGGCGGAGTCGGCGGAAACACAACGATTACTGTGACGCCAGCGAACGGATTTAACGGCAGTGTGGGCCTGGCGGTAACTTCCGCTTTGCCCAGTGGCGTGTCCGCGGGATTCAATCCGAATCCTACTACCGGAAACAGTACGTTGACGCTGGCCGCCAGCAGCACCGCGACCGTCGGCACCGTCACTGTGACCGTTACCGGAACTTCCGGAAGTCTGACGCATACCACCACTGTCAGCCTGACGGTCAATGCCTCTGCGACGGCGCCCGATTTCAGTTTGTCGGCGGCACCCAGCACTTTGAGCGTTGGCCGCGGCAAGAGCGTGACCAGCACGATCACCGTGAACAAATTGAATGGGTTCAGCGGAACGGTAAGCTTGTCGGCTAACGGCTTACCAAAAGGCGTGACTGCCACGTTCAACACGGCAAGCACCAGCGGCAGCAGCACGCTCACGCTGGTGGCAAGCAACACTGCGAACCTGGGAAGCGCCACGGTGACGATCAAGGGTGTGTCCGGCAGCCTGAATCACACCATCACGATCAGTCTGACGACGACCAAGCATTAGCTTCGCTCAAGATCGGACCTGTCGCTATCCCAATCAAGGTTCAGCCTGTCTTCGCTGAGAGCCACGCGGCGGCAATCAAACACAGTGTAATCAGGGTTGAGAAAACGATAGGGATGGTGAAGGCGTATCTCCAGCTCACAGCTGTGACTGCGACAAAGCAAATGGCGAGCGCCCACGCAATGCTGCGCACGCGTGGCAAAGTCTCTGGCGGAAGTCCGCCCAGCAGCCACGCTAATACCGCCGCGAACAAAAGAAACACGGAGAAGAAAAGCCCGAACGCGCTGAAGAAGTCCCAATAAGTGCGGGTAAACCCTTGCGCGTCAAAGTGGACGGAACGCATTAACCCAAGAACCGCGTCCGCTCCCCATTCCGGATTATTCTGGCGAAACCCAAACGTATGTCCGGCGGCAAAAAGCAGCAGAAGAGCCGAAGAGATTCGGTAAAGAATTGTTGCTTTCAGGTACTGCCTCCCGAACATTCGCGAACGCAGTTTACTACATGAGTCAGCGTGTCTGGCACTTGCCGCCGTTCCGAGAGGCTCACAACCCATCCGGAAGTTGCGACGGAGTCAAATCGTCAGACACCATACTCGATGCTGGTATAAAGTATGGTAATCTTGAGGCATTATGGGAACGGCGAGAAAGATTACGGTGGAAGTTCCTGCGGAGCTTTTGGAGACCGCGCAAAAAGCGAGCGGGGAAGGCATTACGCAGACGGTGCGTATTGGCCTGCAACTGGTGGCGGCATCGCGTACGTACGCTCAGCTGCGGCAATTGCGAGGAAAAGTTCGTTTTTCGCGTACGGCGAGGGAGCTGAAGGCTGACCGGTGATTGCCGCGGATACGAGTACCTGGATTGCATTTTTTCAGGGAGAAACCGGAGCGGATATAGAGCTTCTGGACCAGGCTTTGCGGGACAGGCAAGTGGTGATGGTTCCGGTGGTGCTAACGGAATTACTGAGCGAGCCAAAGCTGTCCGCTGAAGTTGCAAAAACGCTTCCGCAATTACCGCTCCTGGAAATCGATGCGGGATACTGGCAACGGGCTGGAGAGTTACGAGCGAAGGTGTTGGCAAAGCGCCGCAAGGCGCGGCTGGGTGACGCGCTGATCGCACAAAGCTGTGTGGACCGAGGGATTCCTCTCTTAACGCGAGATGGCGATTTTCGCGCATTTGCAGCGGCGGGAGCACTGGATCTGGTGGTCTAAGTCATTCCCCTGAGTGAAAACGTTCCGTCTGTCCCGGTTTCCCCTTAGAGGGAGTTGCCTGATAAATCCGTTTGCGGGGGCTTGATAAGTAACTTTCGACAACCCCCTTTGCGCGTACCATGCCCTAGCTATCTTTAGTTCTGCAGTCTCACATTTACGGAACGGATCAACCCACAATGGAAACTGGCTCGCGAGGCCGTTACTTTTGGCTGACCAGCGCCGACCACGATCTGGATTATCTTCTAATGTCTTGTCCTCAGATCGTTCTCGCCAGGTATCTTGCCGTCACGTCCTCTGACAGTGGCTCGCTTGTTCCAAATGAAGACGAAGTAATTGCTGGGTGGGAGAGTCGCGGAGGCGCAAGATTGAATCGGTCGAGAAGCTGCCGCACGACCTCTACGATGAATGGTATTTATTCGAGTCTCCGCGAGACTTGGGAAATCTGTTTCAAGGCAATGTGTTTGAGACCTCGATGCAAGCTGGCTGAGTCGCGGCCCTCGTCAATTTCGGCGGTTTCAGTTTGCATAGCCCTGAGATGAAAGATCTCGCAGACTTGTTCTGGTTGCAGCTGGAGTCAATTCAACCTGAATGCTTCATCGCGGATGGCGGTCTCTTGAATTTCGTAACCTATGACGAGCAACTCTTTGCCGCCGTCTGCGTCGCGTTGAGATGACTTCTACAGCCATCTTAGCGGACGTGTTGAAGGCCACCTTTGGAGAAACAGGCGAGCGGCGTTGGCAAGCGCAAAGTGGAGGCTGCACCGTTTCCCCTGCCTCCCGTACCAGAACGCCTGTGGAACTCATCTGGAACGCAGATACACCCGCAACGCTGTAACTTTTGATTACAGCGACTTTAATATGGTGAAGGCGGGGGGAGTCGAACCCCATCCGAAAAAGCGCTACGCCGCGGAGCCTACATGCTTATCTCAGTTCCGTCGGTTTTACCTGGCGCGCGGCAAGGCGTCGCGCGTTGCTGTGTAAGCTAGGCCATCGTATGCTTGCGGCGGGAAAAACTAGGTGACGATGCGTGTTGGATTGATCGGCGGCGGAAACATTTCGGAGACGCACACGCGTGCGGCTCGGGAAATTCCGGGCTTGGA